>ERZ824600.5307-NODE-5307-length-10651-cov-5.415157_pt1 | contig 10651 bp, 9 predicted proteins | sample MGYA00519933_ERZ824600 | MGnify/ENA primary metagenome ERZ824600 (study PRJEB31778, sample SAMEA3449178) | human gut metagenome | biome: human gut; feature: human-associated habitat; material: faeces | place: United Kingdom | collected 2010/2012 ... | reverse complement strand
AAAGTCCGGGCTTTGTGCATAAAAAAGGTTGTGCCAGAGTTTTGACACAACCTCTTTTCAACAAACTATTTACACCTATCAGCAGATGGCCTCATTCTAGGTCTTCCAAACGCTTTTCAAGCATCTCCATGCTTTCCTCAAATCGTTTCCAGGTATCAGCATCCATCTGTTTCTTTAAATATTCGCTATCTTTCAACTTACCTAAGTCTTTCAAACTTTTCAATCCTTTCAGGCTTTCCAGACTTTTTAAGCTTTCCAGACTCTTTAAACCTTCCAAGCCTTGTAAACCCTCTAATCCTTGCAGACCATTCAAAACGCCCAAATCGGCCAAATCAAGAGTACCATCTACGATACGATATACATTCCCTCCCTCATTCATACTTGTATTCTGATACATCATGATATTCTGAATATCCTTTAAAGTCATTTCGCCTTCCAGATAAACAAACTTCAAGTTGGCAGCACCATCAATAATCATAATCAGCTCTTTTACTTTATCCCCTTTCCTATTGATATAAAATTCGGAACTGGATACGGTGCCTTTCTGCTTCATCAGCAACTCATACTTAGAGGACTGCACCAATGCACGCAAATCCTTACGCATGTCTTTCTTGATATTGCTATCCATCGTAGAAAGAATCTGCACACAATCCAATTTACCGGATACCTTTCCTATATAGATATCTTTCGTGAACAGGTTAGGATTCATTTCAATCATCGCCTTTGAGATATAAACGGAGGAGACGCCCTTCATATCATTGTAGGTGTTGAATATATTTTTCTGCGCCTGGCAGAGCAGGGGTAACATCAGCAACACACCTGCCAATAAAATCTTGTTGAGTTTCATAATCATTTATCTTTGTATTTCTTTTTTTATTTCCTGATTTACTTTCTTCATATCAACCTGCGTCTCCTTCACCTGAGCAATGCCTTGGTTCAAATTGGTAGAAACTTCCATTAAAGTAGCTTGCAGCACCTGATAAGCTTCTTCCGGATCAGAGAATGTATCTTGCGGTGTAGGCGGACACACCCCTCTTCCGAGATTTTCGACCCCATACCCTATACCGATAATCACCAATATGGTAGCTGCAACACTTCCAATCCAGCGCCAGTTGCGTTTGGACTTGTTAGGACTGAAGAACCTTTGCTCTTCCTCAGCCTTTTCATCAATCAGCCGGCTCAGTTTATCCCCCAAGCCCGCAGGAACTTCCACATCTCTATCTGCGTCTTGATAAAGGCTAAGAAAAATTTCTTTATCCTTCTGCAGATGTTCAGGTACTTCCGTTGTTCTGAAATAATCTCTCAACGCCTCTTCCTGGCTCTCGGTAGTGTTCCCCTCGTAAAACTCGGTGAGCAGCCTTTCAATTTCCTCGACTTTCATAGTTATTCCATTTATTAAATTCCTCACGTATTCTTTTCCTTGCCCGGGACAGCAGTACACGGACATTTGTAGAATTCAACCCGGTCACTTGTTCTATCTCTTCGTAAGAGCATCCTTTGACGTCACGCAGGTTCACAATCCGTTGCTGCTGTTCGGGCAAGTGGGCGATGATATCTTTTACTTGCCGTACTTCGTCGCGCACTTCCAAGTTATCACTTTGAGAAACATCCTGCGCAGCAGTTAATTCTACCGTCTGCCTGGATAAGACATATTTTCCTGAACGAAGCAAATCAAAGCACATATTCTTAACCAAAGTGACACTGAACGCTTCCGGATTGCTGATAACCGTCAATCCTTCTCGCTTATCCCATAGCTTCAGATAGGCTTCCTGAACCAGATCCTCCGCATCGGCCGCATTCTCCAGTAGCCGATAGGCTACACAGTACAGCTTGCGGTGGTAAGGCAGAAACTCATTTTTAAAACTTTCAGCATCCATGGGCTTTTTCTGTATCTCAATCCTGTTATTTTTTGTATCTATTTGTTAGACGTAAAGGAACGGAACTTTGTTACAAAGGAAATGAATTTTATAAAAAAAATGCGGCAAAAGAAAAAAAACTTCTGCCGCACACCTTATTAATAAGTGGTTTCTTTAGAACCAATAAATATATGCCAGAGTACTTACGCTGATTGCAATCCATAGCAACACCCCCTGAATAAGCGGTTTGATGCCCACTGCCTTTAATACATCACGTGAAAGGGAAGCTCCAATAAAGAACAGAGTGATAGTCAATGTCTTTCTGGCTAAACTATTAATTCCCTCTCCTATCATAATTCCGGTTTCCGAGGAACTCAGCACATACGTATTGAATACCATAGCCAGAATGAAGAAGAAAATAAACCAAGGAATACTGATTTTCTGTCCCTTACCTTTAAAGACGAAAGAAGTAATCAATGCCAGAGGAATAATCCACAAAGCACGTGTCAATTTAATAGTAGTAGCAATTTGAAGAGCTTCTTCGCCATAAGCAGCACCGGCACCCACTACAGAACTCGTATCATGTATAGCAATTGCTGCCCATGTTCCAAATTCCTGCTGGCTCATATCCAAGGCATGACCTATAACAGGAAAGATAAACAATGCGATAGCATTCAGAATAAAGATAGTTCCTAATGCTACGGACATCTCTGTATCTTTCGCTCTCAGCACAGGACCTACTGCTGCAATGGCACTACCGCCACAGATAGCCGTGCCGGAACTGATAAGATAGGAAGTGTCACGATCTACCTTTAAAAATTTACGACCGATAAACCAACCGATAAGCATGGTACCCACTACTGAAATAACTGTGAACTCCATTCCTTCTTTACCGGAAGCCAGAGATGCCTGGAGATTCATTCCGAAACCTAGTCCTACCACTGAATATTGCAAAAGATATTTAGATACTTTCTTATTGAACTTTGGATGTGCCTGCCCACTCGACAAAGCAAATATTAATCCCAGGAACAAAGCGACAGGAGGTGTCACCCAAGTAGAATAACCGGGAATATAATCCAATAATAAGAAAACCGATAAAAGCACTACTAAAGACACATAAGTAATTTTGTTCTTCCGTTGAAGATACGCCAGAGTGTTTACACTCGCTGTTTGAATTGAAGCCATAGTTTTTCTTGTATATCAATATTTATATTATTTCTGTTTCCGGGTGCAAAGGTAGGCTTCTTTACCTATATACACCAATTGTATCTATTTATGTGCTATAACTTGTTGTTATGGTGTGTAGCAAACTGCATAAAGACTTGGGAGAGTCCACTCTCCTGCCCCTGGGGTTGTGCAAAACTAAATTCACGAAGCATAGCCATATCTTTTATTTCGACAACACGCAACTGTCCGGCATAAAGTTCACGGGTAATGGAACGAATGGAAACAATACCCATACAATCAGTATGTTCCAAAAAAAGTTTAATGCTTTCCGTACTGCCCAGATACATTAAAACCTGAAGAGACGATAACTTTATATTATGTTGCAATAATGCCCTCTCAAAAACATCCAATGTACCCGATCCCCTTTCACGAAGCACCAAAGGAATATGAAGCAGTTCTTCGGGAGTAATTTCTTCACCGACCTGCAGTTTACTTCCCGTGCGTATCACAGCCACCAGCTCATCTTCAAGAAAAGTGGTGTATTTCAAATTGGGTAAGCGGAAAACGCCCTCCACCAATCCCAGGTCTATGCGGTGTTCCTGTAAAGCAGCTTCTATCTCGCGTGAATTACCATTCATCAGCGAAAGGTTTACTTGCGGGAATTTCTTAATGAAGCTGGCAAGTAATGGCGGCAAGACGTATTGAGCAATTGTAGTACTGGCCCCCAAACGCAGTTCTCCCGTATATTCGTTATGCAGCAGATGCATTTCATATTCCAGTCGCTTATAATCTTCCAGAATACGCCCACAATGCTCCAGCAGCAACTTACCAGCTTCCGTCAAACTGATTTTACTACCTTGCCTATCAAACAGACGCGCCTGATAGGTACTCTCCAATTCTTGTATATGCTTTGTAATGGCAGGCTGACTGACAAACAACTCTTGCGAAGCTTTCGTGAAACTCAGATTCTTCGCCACAGATTGAAATACTTTTAATCGAAAATCAGACACGGAGTTAGTGATTAAGGATTAATAATAGATGATTAAAACAGAACTATTCCAATTCTTCGGCTTTAACGCCTAACGCACGCATCATGGAATAACCCAATAAATCCCACTTACAACCAAGAGGATGAGCAGGTTCATCCATATTGAAAAGGAATACTTCTTTCGATTTTTCCGAATCAGCTTCCCTTAGATGCTCCTCAAGAACCTCCATAAGTTTAGCACCATAATCATCTATAAACGGAACCAGCATGAGACGCTTCACATCAGCAGAATCGAGTGCTATATTCAGCAGATCAAGATAGAGATTCGCCCGGGAAACAAGTCCCTCAGAAGATACAGAAGTGAATGAAAACTCACCTAACTGATTCGTAAATCCCACCCCATTTAAGTCTTTATTTAAATCTGCGGGATCACAATGAAGCAATTTATCAGTCTGCCCATCATGTACAAAAAGTACCCCGATATTGTTTTCTTTATCGCGAACACCAGAATCGAGTGCCAGATAAGAAGCCCATTCTTCCACATAGATATTCTGCAAGGGACGTCCCAGCTGCAATTCAAAGTATCTCTTTAAGTCCTTAACCACATCATTGAAATATGCTACATCCACCAGTATCACATTCTCTGCGAACTTTACATCTTCTGCCATAATATATTCTATTCTATTTTTGAGGGATAAAGATACGATAATCCTTTTAACCCAGCATGAAAACTATTCAAAAATTTCCCGATATGAGCTAAATAAAAAGTTGAAATTCACTCTTTTATATTTACATCCGACTCAAGACGTTATTTGAGGTACCCTCAGTCGTTATGCAAGGGTATCTCAGTCGTTAAGTGAGGGTGCCTCAGTCGTTATGTGAGGGTACCTCAGTCGTTATGTTAGGCGCCCTCTTTTTAAGCACCTGATATACAACATGCTATAAATTGATATTTTTAACTTTTTCCCAAAAAATCGAAATCTTCGAACAGAAAGGAATAGTAATTTATCTTTAAATTCATAACTAACTATGCACTTTTGAAGTAACCTTACCGCTATCTCATCTTAGTTTCGGCAAAAGTTATATAAATCCCGCAATACTATACAGACATTTTGTCATTACCACCCATTTATTAACTGTAATTTTGTCACAAATAGGCTATTGGCAAATCTTTTGCGCCCGTTTAGGTGTTATTGAAAATGAAAAATAGAAAGGAGATATAAGATATGAACTTTAACAATTTTACCATTAAATCGCAAGAGGCTGTGCAAGAAGCACTGAACCTGGCCAAAAGCCGTGGACAGCAAGCCATCGAACCGGTTCATGTGATGCAGGGAGTAATGAAGGTAGGCGAAAACGTCACTAACTTCATCTTCCAGAAGCTGGGCATGAATGGTCAACAGATTGCACTTGTACTTGACAAACAAACTGACTCTTTGCCCAAAGTTTCGGGTGGAGAACCTTACTTGAGTCGCGAGACAAATGAGGTATTCCAGAAAGCGACCCAATATTCCAAAGAAATGGGTGACGAGTTTGTTTCATTGGAGCATCTGCTGCTGGCATTGCTCACTGTAAAAAGTACTGTTTCTACCATCCTGAAAGATGCAGGAATGACGGAACGTGAACTTCGTAATGCCATCACCGAGTTGCGTAAAGGAGAAAAAGTGACTTCACAATCCAGTGAAGACACCTATCAGTCACTTGAAAAGTATGCTATCAACCTGAACGAAGCCGCCCGAAGCGGTAAGCTCGACCCTGTTATCGGTCGTGACGAAGAAATCCGGCGTGTATTGCAGATTCTGAGCCGTCGTACCAAAAACAACCCTATATTAATAGGTGAACCGGGTACCGGTAAGACTGCCATTGTAGAAGGTCTTGCCCATCGTATTCTGCGCGGTGATGTACCTGAAAACCTGAAGAATAAACAAGTTTATTCACTGGATATGGGAGCATTGGTTGCCGGTGCTAAATATAAAGGTGAGTTCGAGGAACGCTTGAAAGCTGTTATTAATGAGGTGAAGAAATCAGAAGGAGACATAATTCTCTTTATTGATGAAATCCACACTTTGGTTGGTGCCGGAAAAGGTGAAGGCGCTATGGATGCCGCCAACATCCTGAAACCCGCACTGGCTCGTGGCGAACTGAGAAGTATCGGCGCAACGACCCTCGACGAGTATCAGAAGTACTTTGAAAAGGACAAAGCATTGGAACGCCGCTTCCAGATCGTGTATGTCAATGAACCGGATACGCTGAGTACCATCTCCATCCTGCGTGGTCTGAAGGAGCGTTATGAAAACCACCACCATGTACGGATTAAAGACGACGCCATCATTGCCGCCGTGGAGTTGAGTAACCGTTATATCACAGACCGCTTCTTACCGGATAAGGCTATCGACCTGATGGATGAAGCCGCTGCAAAGCTGCGTATGGAAGTAGATTCCGTACCGGAAGAGTTGGATGAAATTTCCCGCAAGATCAAACAGTTGGAGATTGAGCGCGAAGCCATTAAACGTGAAAACGATAAACCGAAACTGGAACAAATCGGCAAGGAACTTGCCGAACTGAAAGAACAGGAAAAATCGCACAAAGCAAAATGGCAGAGTGAAAAGACATTGGTCAACAAGATACAACAGAATAAGGTTGAAATCGAAAACCTTAAATTTGAAGCTGATAAGGCGGAACGTGAAGGTGACTACGGCAAAGTAGCCGAAATCCGTTACGGTAAGCTACAAGCTTTGAACAAGGAAATCGAAGATACTCAAAAAGAACTTCACATGATGCAAGGCGATAAAGCCATGATTAAGGAAGAAGTAGACGCTGAGGATATTGCAGATGTTGTATCCCGTTGGACAGGTATTCCGGTCAGCAAGATGTTGCAAAGTGAAAAAGACAAATTGTTGCATCTGGAAGATGAACTCCACCAGCGTGTGATTGGGCAGGACGAAGCTATCGAAGCTGTCGCTGATGCTGTACGCCGTAGCCGTGCCGGTCTGCAAGATCCGAAACGCCCGATTGGTTCGTTTATCTTCCTCGGTACTACCGGTGTTGGTAAGACAGAACTTGCCAAGGCTCTTGCCGAGTTCCTCTTCGATGACGAGTCTATGATGACGCGTATTGACATGAGTGAATATCAGGAAAAGCATAGCGTATCTCGTCTGGTCGGAGCGCCTCCGGGATATGTAGGTTACGATGAAGGTGGCCAGTTGACCGAAGCTATCCGCCGTAAACCCTATTCAGTCGTACTGTTCGACGAAATAGAGAAAGCACATCCGGATGTATTCAATATCTTACTTCAGGTATTGGACGACGGACGCCTGACGGATAACAAAGGACGTGTGGTAAACTTCAAAAATACCATCATTATCATGACATCTAACATGGGTAGCGCTTATATCCAAAGTCAGATGGAAAAGCTGAATGGTACCAACAAGGAGCAGGTAATTGAGGAAACAAAGAAGGAAGTGATGAATATGTTGAAGAAAACTATTCGCCCGGAATTCCTGAACCGTATCGATGAAACAATCATGTTCCTGCCGCTGACTGAAAGCGAAATCAAGCAGATTGTGGTACTCCAGATAAAAAGTGTACAAAAGATGCTTGCCCAAAATGGCGTGGAATTGATATTGACGGAAGGAGCCATAGAATTCCTGACGAAGGTAGGATATGATCCGGAGTTTGGTGCTCGTCCCGTAAAACGGGCTATCCAACATTACTTGCTGAATGACTTGTCGAAGAAACTGTTATCTCAGGAAGTAGACCGTAGCAAACCGATTACAGTAGATGCCAGCGGTGAAAGATTGGCATTTAGAAATTAAACCTAAAAAAACGAAGATAAAAAAGGCTGTCTTGTTTCTGGATGAAATGTACTTCAGAACTAACAAGACAGCCTTTTCTTATTTTATAGCGAGCTGCTTAACAACCGGTGTGGATAGGGGATGCGTCACAACCAACACATAATCTCCTGCGCATGGCAAATCAAAAGAAATTTGTTCCTCTTTCGCCTGCTTTACATCAATCACCTTTCCCCGGATATGGTATAAACAAAGCGTAGCGTTAGGCAACACTCCACCTACATATATCTTACCAGCAGTTTTATCTACCTGTACTGTTACGCTCTTATGCTCTTCCATCTTATCATTGCCAACCTCAAGTTCCCCCTCAAGGCAGTAAATTCATAATAAAAAAGCGTGGGAACTGTTGTTATTATTGTACCTGGGGCTCTGGACTGCCACTATTCAAATAATATACAACAACCCACGCTCCGAACTATATATACATGTGCATATACAACAGAGCATGAACGTTTGTTGTCTATTATCCTTGAATAGCGTGAAATTGTCCAGATTTCAAGTACAAGATAATATTAAACGCTTTTATCTATAATTATCCTTCAATTATTGTAAAGGGAGGCCACTACCTACCCTGCATTTCAGGATGGCAACAAAGGTATAAAAAAAGTAATCAAAATTAAAACTACAGCATAAAAAAAAGCGAATTATCCGGGATGTCCCGCATAATTCGCTTTTCTATGAAAAGAATAGCTTATTTTTAAATTTATTCTTCTGTTTTTTCTTCAGTAGCTTCAACTTCTGCAGCCTCTTCGAAATCAGTCATTCCGCAAGCAACTAACAGGTTGTACCAGGAAATAAGTTTTTTGATATCCGTCACATATACACGGTCGCGATCGAAAGTAGGCAGAACCTCTCCCAAATAAGCGCGAAGGTCATCAGCAGTGGCTTTTTTCAGATCCATCACTACAGCTGCACCGTTTTCTTTCTTTTTCATGGCTAGTAATACATCTTTCAAAGGCACATCGTCCGTATCCGTATACATGGCAATATCGCCCAAAGATATTATTTTCTCGTTACCATAAGCAGGGAAACGTTTCTTGTCTGTAAATGATTCTACAATCAACATATTTCTACCTTGTGAAATGAGCTTATACAATCCCGGTTTACCGGAGATAGACAAAATAGTCTTCAACATAGTATGTTCTATTTTTTATTAGTAATATTTTATTTTTTCGGTGGGCAAAGGTAAGCAATATTTTTAGATAGAGAAGTTATTAGTTCTAAAACCTGCGGAATTAACGGAGTTTCACCGTCGTTTACAATTACAAAATCAGCCTGGATACGCTTATCTTCATCACTCATCTGGCTACGAACACGACGTTCCACCAATTCCCGCGGAGCAGTATCACGCTGCATGGCACGGGTTATACGGATTTCCTCGGGTGCATATACCATAATTACGGCATCTACTTCACCTGCAAATCCGGCTTCAATCAGAATTGCAGACTCCATCCCTACTATCGGATATGCATCGTATCGCTTTACCCATTGATGAAAATCATCCCGCACCCGTGGATGAATAATACCGTTTACAGTACGGATATGTTCGGGGTTACCAAATATATAGGAAGCAAGCAAGGTTTTATTCAACTCTCCATCGGTATAAATATCTTCTCCCAGTAAAGATATCAGTTCCCGGCGAATCAAAGAGTCCGAAACAGTCAGGCGCTTGGATTCAATATCCGAGATATAAACAGGGACACCCATCACTTCCAATAGTCGGGAAACTACACTTTTTCCACTACCGATTCCACCAGTTATACCTATCTTAATTGCCATAATCAGGAGATACTTGCTCAATTAGGAAATCTACCTGTTCCGGACTGATACGTATCTGGTTTACGCCTTTCGGCACTGATCTTAATTTCACCGTATACTTATCCGAACCTAATTTCAGAAGTTCTTCATAAGAAACATTGATATGAAAATCACTTGCTGTTATTTGGCGGAAATGACTCAAACCAACCTGGAAAGTAACATTCACTTTTGATGGAAATGCACGCAACACTTTACCTGCAGGAAAGTTAACACCCCGCAAAGGAACTTCCACAGTTTTCTCCGTATAAATATCCACAGGAAAAATCATCTCCACAGAAGCCGGCACAAACTTAACCCCCTTCTGGGCAAGCAAAGGAATTTGCCTCTTCAGTGTATCAGAGACATCTTCAAATTTCACCTTCTGTGTATAGGCAATGGTTATTGTATCCAGTACACCTGCAGGTGCGTAGGCTAATACAGAATCAGGCGTACAAATTGTATCGGAAATATAATACTGGCGTCCGGCACTCACTGTTCCCTGTAACTTCACCGGAACTAATTTGGAGTCTCCGGTAGAATAGATATACTCTAACGTATCGGGTTTCACGGAAAGCAATTTTGTAGATACGTTCAACTGGTTGAGCAATCTTTTCTCAAACTGCGAAGAATAAATACGTACATGGTTATCCTTCCCTTTATAGTCAGAAAAATCCAAAGTAATAGGGAAAAAGCTCTTTCCAAGCATATAGTTGAGTAACACCGTACCTTTATCTTTCACCCGAATATGCAGTTCGGAAGGAGGTTCAGAAGTTATAACAATATTATTAGGAACTCCTTTCAAACGTACCGGAATGGAGAATTCCGTTTCATAATCATTATTTAATGTCTGAAGCAGCCAGAAACCACTGGCAATGAAGAAGAAAAATAAAAAAATTAAGAACTCTCTGCTCTTATCACTGAGCAGAAAGTCCTTAATTTTTCTCGCTGTTTTTAAATATATGCGTTTTATGTTCCTACGATCAATCATAGGC
>ERZ824600.5302-NODE-5302-length-10656-cov-4.049995_pt1 | contig 10656 bp, 6 predicted proteins | sample MGYA00519933_ERZ824600 | MGnify/ENA primary metagenome ERZ824600 (study PRJEB31778, sample SAMEA3449178) | human gut metagenome | biome: human gut; feature: human-associated habitat; material: faeces | place: United Kingdom | collected 2010/2012 ... | reverse complement strand
TATCAATGTCTGGATATCACTGATACTGTCCAGAAGATAATTCTGCCTGCTGCTGTCCAGCTCGGACAGAACATCATCCAAAAGCAGAACCGGTGTGTCTTTTATTTTTCTCTTTACTATATATATTTCTGATAATTTAAGTGAAAGTGCCGCTGTCCTCTGCTGTCCCTGAGAACCGTATTTCCTGATATCAATCCCATTTGCCATTACACACAGGTCATCTCTGTGTGGGCCTGCGGATGTCAGTCTCATCCTCATATCTCTTTCTCTGTTGGCACAAATGGTACTTTCCAGTTTCTCTGCTGTACAGTCCGGTTCATAAATAACGTTCAGTTCTTCCAATCCCCCTGTAAGATTACCATGTATTTTTCGAACCGTTTCATTTAGTTCTTTAATAAATTCACTGCGCTTGTCAATAATCTTCCGTCCATATTCAGCCATCTGTATATCCCAGATATCCAGTGTATCTTTAAGTGAAGGCTGAACACTGAGATCCTTCAGCAATTTATTTCTCTGATTTACAATATGGTTATATGAAGCCAGATCTGTAAGATATATTTTATCTAACTGGCACAGTTCCAGATCAAGAAATCTCCTTCTCTCACCCGGACCATTTTTTATAATATTCAGATCCTCAGGAGAAAAAAACACCAGATTAACTACTCCGAAAAGCTCACTGGCCTTCCGGATAGGAAGACCATTGATCGCAACGCCTTTTGCTTTATTCTTTTTAAGATGCATAAGTAAAATTGCAATTATTTCGTTTGGAGTAACATATTCCCCATTTTCATTTATAACCCCAAATCTATCTGAATCCCCATCATTTGCAAAACCTACATAATCGTTATGAGTTTTAACATATTCTATCAATTCTCCTAAATATTGCGGTTTAGGTTCAGGCATTCCTCCGCCAAAATTTGTATCATGGAACATATGGATGCTGTCATATTCTATCCCGTTATCAGATAACAATTTGTCAAAATACCCGATACTGGCAGCATATAAACCATCAAAAATTATATGTTTTTTTAAATCTTTAATTTTAGAAAAATCAATAAGTTCTTTTATGTGTTTAAAATAGGCATTTGAGAAATCGGTAACAATAAGTTTACCTTTTATATGCGACTGAAAATCTTTGCCAAAATTTGAAACAATTTCGTCTGTAATTTCAGAGGTTGCCGGGCCTGCATAATCTGGAATAAATTTAATACCAAGATATTCAGGAGGGTTATGAGATGCGGTAAACATAACAGCACATGCATCAAGGTGTTGCGCATTGTAAGCTAAAACAGGTGTTGGTATAACTTTATCGCTATACAAAACTTTAAACCCGCAATCCTGCAAAATCTCTGCGCATTGCATTGAAAACTCTTTTGCCATATTACGAGGGTCATAACCTACAATTATAGTTTTATAAATTCCATAATTATCAAAAACATATTTGCCGATTGCCTTAGATACAATCTCTACATTCTCAGCATTAAAATCTTTTCCAACTATAGCTCTCCAGCCGTCCGTTCCAAATTTGATATTAGCCATATAACCCTCTTAATTGTAATCTTATTCTACACAGATTCTGAAACAAGTCCAGAATGACATTTAAAAATCTTTCTGATACAATTTTAATTGAAATATGGAGTTAAGTAAATGATGAATTTTGAATCCGTAAAAAATATTGCATACCTGGAACCTCAAAACTCGTTTTCAGAAATAGCAAAAGATGAATTTTGCAAAAAATACGGAATTAATTGTTTTTCAACACCACTAAGAACAATTAAACAAATTGTAGATTATGTCTCTGCTAACCAGTCAGATACATTAGGTGTTTTACCGGTTGAAAACACTCTTGACGGCACAATAAGAGAGTCTTTGGATTGTCTAATCTCATCAGAAAATAAAAACATTAAAATCATCTCAGAAATAATCATTCCCGTTGAATATTGTTTATTATCCAAAACAACCGAATTCTACAGTATAACAGGTTTAATCGCTACACCAAGACTAATAGGCAAGTGTCAGGAATTTATCAACAATGAACTGCCTATAAATCTAAATCTTATTGAAAAAGCTTCGATGCTTGAATCTGCAGAAGAATTGAATAATCATAACCTGACATATGCATCCATAGGCAACAAAAAAATAGCTGACAACTGCAGATTAAACATTTTAAAAGACAATATTCACGATGACAAAAACAACAAAACAAGATATGTTTTAATTGGAAATATAGAAACAGAATCAACTGGAAATGACAAGACAACTATTGCATTTAAAACTAATAACAAACCAGGAGCCTTATTAGAAATACTAAAAATATTCTTAGAAAATAATATTAATCTTTCTTACATTTCATCAAGACAATCAAAAATATCAGAAGATGAATATATTTTTATAGTAAATTTAGACGGGCACATACAAAACCCTAATATACATAAAACAATTGAGGAGATTAAACCTATAACATCATTTTTCAGAGATTTAGGTTCTTATACACTTTTAGCGTAAAGCTAATTTTTTAAGAAAGGGGCGGATTCATCTGAATCCACACCTTTTATTGTCGACGGGCGGAGCCAAAGGCTCCGCCCGTTTCATTTTAATCTATCAATTCCCCATTTAGATACCAGGTTTTTACACTTGTAATTTTTACATTAACAAATTCGCCTGTTAAATCTTTATCATGCGGGATATGTACAATTTTATTATTTCTGGTTCGACCGGTTATAACATTTTTACCTTTGTGATTTTCAAAATTCTCAACCAAAACTTCCATTTCTCGTCCTAAGAATTTTTGATTTGAAGCAAGACAGCACTTTCTATTCTGTTCATTTAATCTTGCAAGGCGCTCAAATTTCGTATCTTCGTCAATATATTTATCCACCCATCTTGCAGCAACAGTTTTTTCACGAGGAGAATATGCTGCAGTATTTGAATAATCAAGCCCCAATTCTTCCATCGCAGTTAAGGTTTCAATAAACTGTTCTTCTGTTTCACCAGGGAAGCCTGCAATAAAATCACTTGTTATTGTCACATCAGGAACCATATCTCGAACTTTTTGAGCTATTTTAAAATAAGTTTCTCTATCATAACGTCTGTTCATTTTTTTCAAAACTTCGCTGCTGCCGGATTGCATAGGGATATGAAAATATTCACAAACTTTATCCAACTCTACAGCAGTTTCAATAAGTTCATCAGTTATATCTGTAGGATATGATGTAACAAAACGGATTCTAAATTTTCCCTCTATTGCATTAACTTCTCTAAGTAAATCCGCTAATCTATAACTTCTATCTTTAAAATCTTTCCCGTAACTATCTACATTTTGACCTAAAAGTGTAATTTCCTTGAAGCCAGAATTTAATGCATCATTTACTTCTTTCAAAATAGTTTCAGGAAGTCTGGAACGTTCTCTACCTCTTGTATAAGGAACAATACAGTATGTACAGAAATTATTACAACCTTCTGTTATCGGAATCCACGCATTTACAGATTTTACACGATTTATTTTAAATTTTACGGCTTTATCATCTTCTGTCGCATTTGTTTCTTCACATTCACAAACTTTTTCATCATTATTTATTTTTTGTATTATATCAGGAAGAGAATAAATTTTATGAGTCCCCAGAACAAAATCAACATAATGAGCACGTTTAAAAATTTGTTCCGCCTTTTGCTGTGCCACACATCCGCAAAATCCTATTTTTAATTCCGGTCTTGTTTTTTTCCATTTTCCCCACGTTCCAATTAAACTATAAGCTTTGTCTTCGCTCAACTGCCTTATAGAACAAGTATTAACCATCAATAAATCTGCCTCTTTTGGAATAGAGGTTTCTTCATAACCGAAATTAGAAAGCATACCAAGCATTCTTTCTGTATCGGATTTATTCATCTGACAACCCATTGTCTCTATATAAACTTTTTTCATTTTCTACCTTTTCTAATTTTACATCTTACATTTTATATTATACGAAAAATACAACTTGTAAAATAAAAAACATTTTACATTTGACCGACATCAACATTTTAGCTAAAATTAGAACATGGCTAATGAACGTTTGATATCAAAATTTAAATTATTTTTACTATCAATAATCCCTGTACTGCTCATTATAACAATTGGAGTATTTCTATATATAAATTTTTCGCCGGCATATATGATAAAACAGATTTGCAAAAATTTGAAAATTATTGATACAAACAAAGACCATAACCAAGCTTTAGATGTTATTGAATATGCAAAAAAGCAAGGGGTAGAAATACCAAAAACAATCATAAATTTTGACACACATAGTGATGTATACCTGTTTAGCCCGATTGATTCAAAACTAGGAGCACAAATTTATGACTGGATAAATGAAGCCTTTGCTAAAAATCCAAATACAGATGAATTATACTGGGTTATGCCGGAAGAAGAAGCAACGAATCCCGAAATGCAAGCAATGTTTAAAGAAAAAGAAGCAATCGCAGATATTATTTTGTACGGGAATTCACAGCTAGATGAAAATGAAGTCAACCCGCAGGTAAATCAATATCCATATATTCAATATTTTGTAGTAGATACAAATACAGGATATATAAAAGAATTAACCGGTAAAAATAATGAACCTCAACAATTTTTTCTAGATCCCAAAAATCCCAACTATAAAAAAATTAAAGTTGTTACCTGTACAGAATCCTCTTTACCAAATTTCAAAAACAAAAAAGTACTTTTAAGTATAGATGCAGATTATATTACTAATTCAGGATATGACACTCCGCTAAATTTTTCAAATGATAAAAATCCTCAGGAAATAGAAGCTGCCGTTTACAAACTTTTAAAAACAATTCATAAAAAAAAGATTTTTCCAGAAATTATTTCACTTACACTATCTCCGCATTATGTTCCTAATGAAGATGTTGATTACATGCTAAACTTTTTCGATATATTTGTTGAACATTCGGGGAAAAAAGATATAATACAGGAATATTCCAGACAATTTTCCAGCAGACGAATTAAAACAGGTAAAAAATATAAGGCTTTTTAAAAGGTTCCTAAAATATGCAAAAATTTAAATTATTTTTATTATCTTTAACACCATTAATTATTATTTGTGTAATATTAATTCCAATAATTTTAAATAAAACTAATTTTATAAAAATACATACAATTACACAAAATTTAAAAATTATTGACGCAAACAAAGATCATAATCAGGCTCTCGATGTTATAGAAGCCGCAGAAAAACAGAATATCGAAATACCATCTACTATTATAAATTTTGATACTCATAGTGATATATACATTTCACACTTTGTTGTGCCGGATTACGGAGCACAAATCGCAGACTGGATAAATGTTTTATTTGCTGAACATAATAAAATAACAGAACTTTACTGGGTAATGCCAATAGAACAAATTACAACTCCGGCGCAAAAAGTTACATTCACACTAAAAAATGATGAACAAAAATATTACCCGTTATTTGGCAATACAAAAAAAGACCCGAAATTTGTCAATCCCAATATTGACACAACGCCATATATACAATACTTCAAACTAGATACAAAAATTGGAGAAATGACAGAATTTATATCAAAAAACGCTAAAGAAGAATTTGAAAATTATAAACCTGAAAAACCTTATTTTAAAAAAGTAAAAGTTATAACATGTACAGAAAACTCTCTACCTGATTTTAAAAATAAAAATATTATTCTTAGTATTGATGGTGATTATATTAGTAACTCAGGGTATGATACAGGCAGGGATTTCACAAATAACAGAGAACCGCAAGAAATAGAAAAAGCTCTGTCAAAAATGTTAGAAACAATAAAAAATAAAAATATAAGACCTGAAATTATTTCTATGACACTATCTCCTCGTTATGTACCGGAAGAAGATATTGATCAAATATTAGAATTTTTTAAAACGTTCATATTGATTTCAGGGAAAAAAGATGCCATACAATATTATAAAAGAGGCTATAATCTGCCAACTCTCAATGATAATGAGGAACCCAAATACCAATCATTTTAATAACAAAAAAGCGGAAAATATCCGCTTTTTTGTTATCTAACTTTCTGCAAGAACTCTATCTAAACAGGCTTTAGCTGAATACTGCCATTCTCTATATGTAATACGTTTAACCCTAAATCCGCAGCGTTCCAGGATAGCTTGTTTTTTCATATTAGAAATACTTTGTTTTTTGCTATCTTCAACCCCGTCGATTTCAATAATAAAACTATCATCAACGAGTAAATCTGCACTTAGCCCTGCAATATCAGCTCCTGCAATTACTTTATGATCAAGATTTTTTATTGCAGTTGCAATCTCTTTTTCAAGCTTATTTTTATATATATTTTCATCTATTTCGTTATTAGCAAGAGAAATTTTACGTTCCTGATACTGCTTAATAAAAGAAACATAATTTCTAAAGTGTCCTTCAGGCATTGTTTCAATATCATGCGAAACAAAATTTATGCATTTGCTTCTTGCACGTGTAATTGCAACATTGAATAAATTAGGTTTCTGTAAGAATGTAATACTCTGCGGATAAGAGTTATTAGCAAATGCCCAGGACATAAGAATAATGTCTCGTTCATCCCCTTGAAAAGTATGCGCTGTACCGATTTCAATCTGGTGTTTTTTAATCATATAATCAGATAGTACTTTTGGTACTGATATTTTTAATTGTTCGACCTGAGCTCTGAACGGCGAAATTATACCAACAGTAACAGGTTTTTCCGGATTCTTACGTTCATCTTCAATAATAATTTCATGGAGCGTCTTAACAAGAGCTTCAATTTCAGGTAAGTTTCTTGTAGCATCCGCATCCACCTTACCATCCGGAACAGTAATCAAATCCAGAACATTATCTTCTGTTGAATCCTTTTTCATCACACGAATTCTGTCAGAATAAAACTCATGGTTTGAAAAATTGATAATTGGAGGAAGACTTCTAAAATGTTCATCAAGCATAACAGAATTCATTGAATAATAATCAGCCAAATCAAACATTGAATTAGTTCTGAATCTCCACATCAATTGATATTTATCAGGAATTCCGTACTGGCTCAAGAAAGATTGTTCTTTGGCTTTTTCAAGGAATGACAAATGTGGAAGTTGCTTATCATCCCCAACAACTACAGTCTTTTTAGCTCTGTACATTATAGGGAAACAACTCGCAATATCACATTGAGAAGCCTCATCAATAATTGCAACATCAAACATGCCCGGTTTTAAAGGCAAGGAATCTGATACAGCATAAGTTGTCACACACCAGCAAGGAAAAGCTTCCAATAGCGGTTTAAAATCTTCTTCTTCTAATATTCTGCTTTGAAGATTTTTGCGTCGCTCAACAAGAGACATTGCATGAACCTTAATTCGACGTCTTTTCTTTTCATCACGTAAAAGTGCTTTTATTGCTTCACGCCTAGTACTTTTTAAAATATTTACCGCAAGTTTATTTTGTTTGCGTTTCATCTGACGAATCTGTTCCATCATCACATGGAGATTCCCTGTTTTTTGAATATCAGATTCTATTTTACGCAGTTTCCACTTTTGAGTAATAAAATCAAGTTCAACTTTTAACCTGTCAAGATTTTCAGGTTCAACTTCAAAATCTTTGATATCAAGAATTTTCTTTAACTGCCTTAAACTTGACATATTCGCAAAACTTGCAAAAAATCCTGATTTTTCCATATTAGCAGTCAAAGTTTTTATAACATCCGATACATTATCAATTTCCGATTTTTTTAATGCTCTTTTGATATATTGAAGCTCCCCGACATTTACTGCCTGCTGCTGAATTTCAGCTTTCAAATCATGCCAGCCTCTTTCCAGTTTAATTATTTTTTCACACTTAGCTTCAGTTTCACGCATACAATCTAAGTGTTGTCTCATATCTTTTACATCAGCAAAAATATAATCTTCAACATCATCGTCTAAATCTGCTTTACCTGAAAGTAAATCCTGCAATTTTAAACTAAGTTGTTTTTGATAATTCATACGTCCTGCTCTTAAGGCAAGATATGGAGCTCCAAGTTCATTTAATCTATCCGCCACAACATCAACAGCCTTATCCATACGGGAAGCTACAAGAACTGTTTTGCCATTTGCGATTAAATGAGCCACCAGGTTTACAATAGTTTGAGATTTACCGGTTCCCGGAGGCCCTTGAACCGCAACAAATTTACTATTTTCAATATTTTTAATAACTTTTTCCTGCGAATCACTCAACGAAAGAGGGGTTATAGGATAGAAGTCTTCCTCTGTATCTCGCAAAATACTTTTGTCTGGAGTTTGGGTATACTCATCATTTATTACGCTCAATGTAGTTTCACGATATACACCGCTCGGTTTTTCTGCAATTTGCATCAACTCATGCAAAACACCTGCTGTAACAGATGGTCTTTTTGTCAAAATAATTGCACTTTGATAAGTTACACAGAGCTTTTTAATATCACCAACAGGTTTAGATTTTTGCTCCTGAATCTCATCATCAATTATCTCATCCATATTTTCGCCTGTAATCTTTGTTTCAGACAAATCTTTAGATGAAGTTTCATCTTTTTCAACATTATCTTCATCCGCATCGTCAGAGGAGTCTTGAGAAATTTCAATATCCGGAATTAAGGATTTCAAAGTTGTAAGAAAAATATCCATTTTTTCTTTTGTAATAGGAAGTTCCGGTACAACATCCAGAATGCCCTCCAAAAATAAATCCACTTCATCGTCATCATCGCCTTTTTTAAGAAGTGCAGCTAAAGCTCCGGTATTCAAAGACAAAATATCATCCTGCCTTACACAATTTATATTTACACCGTTACGTTCCAACTTACAAGGAACATACAAAAGCGGAGTCAAAAATTCATTGCGTTTTTTTGATTTGCCGTTACGTCCAACCAAAAACATATAACCATAAATCAAATACTTATCTTTTGTACTCAAGTCACTTTGAATCATAAGTTCTGTCAGGTTAGGGTTTGAACCGTCTAACTTCAAATATTCAAGCCCTTGTGTAAGAAGAGTTTCATTATCCTTCAAGAAAATCCATTTATTATCTTTATCTCCTTTCAGGTTACGGAATGTAGAACTTTTTACTTCTTCTCTTACACAATCGTGAAGATACTGGCTCAACTTCTTTATAAAACTGTTATTAAATGCCGAATTAAGTGCTTTTGTCGCTTCCTGTAACATGCTTTTCCTTCTTATTATTAAAAACTATTGTCTTCCATTTTATACCATTTTACGCTAAAATCAACGTATGAACATCATCAATTTACATGATAAAAACCTGTTTTATATCGGCGGAATTGTAAGAGACAAAATTTTAGGCAAAAAAAGTTTTGATATCGACATAACATATGTCGGAAATGCAATTGAATTTGCAAAAACAATTCCAAATGCTGAAATTCTACAAATAAACGAACCTTTTGGAACCGTAAGGATTAAACTTAATGGAGAAGAAATCGATATAGCCTCTACAAGATGCGAAACCTATCCACAAAAAGGTCATCTTCCTGTTGTGGGAAATATAGGCTGCTCATTGAAAGATGATGTACTAAGACGTGATTTTACAATTAATGCTCTTGCTAAATCTACATTATCCGGAGAAATAATTGATTATACCAGCGGCTTAGAAGATATCAAGAAAAAAACTCTAAGAGTCTTACACGATAATAGTTTTATTGATGACCCCACAAGAATTGTCAGAGGGTTAAAATTTTCGGTACGCTTTGGTTTTGAATTTGACAACCATACCCAAAAACTTCAAGATGAATACCTTGAAAACATAAATTACGATATGTCATATAAAAGACTAAAAAAAGAATTAATTGAAACATTCAATCTCAATTCCCAAAAAGCTTTTGAAATATTTATAAAACAAAAAATTTATAAACTAATCGCTCCACAAGAATTTGAATTACCAAAAGTAAATTTGGAAGAAATTATAAAAACACATAAACCAAAAAATATTTGGATAATATATGTCGGACTATTGCCTGATATCTCTACTCTGCCACTAACAAAGCAAGAGAAAAAAATTGTAGAAGATTATATCAAATTACAAGGATTATCATTTAATTCCGATTATCAAATTTACAAAAATTTTGAAAACGTAAATACAGAATCAATAATTATGTTCTACACAAAAAATCCTCAAGTTGTAGAACATTACCTTAAAAATTTAAAACAGATAAAACTTGAAATTACAGGAAAAGATATACAATCTCTCGGATTTTCACCATCTGCAGAATATCAAAAATGTTTTGATTTTATTTTAGAAGAAAAAATTAAAAATGAAGATAGTGAACAAATAACTCAATGGATTCAAACATCTTATGGAAAAGATTTTCCATATAAGGTTTACAAAGTATTTAATACGAAGAAAGAATCTCTATATCTGATAGAAGTGGATAGAAGTTATCATAAAGAATATGATTTTCTTTTTGTAAAAGGTGAAAATTACGTTTTTTACCAAATCAACAACTCATTTATTCCAATTATGTATGTTTTAAAGAGTTTCTTCAAACGAAATAATGAAACTTTGCTTAAAAGTATAGAATGTTTATCTTTAGCTTGGCTATATTATCATGCCAACTAAAAGGAGATAGGTACCATATGGAAAATCCAGTGTAATCTGCCTCCAAAAACCAAGCGATTCTGATTCCGTTGTACCG
>ERZ824600.5301-NODE-5301-length-10657-cov-3.885116_pt1 | contig 10657 bp, 9 predicted proteins | sample MGYA00519933_ERZ824600 | MGnify/ENA primary metagenome ERZ824600 (study PRJEB31778, sample SAMEA3449178) | human gut metagenome | biome: human gut; feature: human-associated habitat; material: faeces | place: United Kingdom | collected 2010/2012 ... | reverse complement strand
AAAGCAAACACCCACTAAATACCACAAGTGCCAACGACACCGTCATCCCTGGCCAGGACCAGGGATCTAATCTCAATGACAGCACAATATCAGCGAGAACACAGTGCGTTTTAACTAATGAAACCAAGCTTCATGTTTTACCTAGCAACAAAGTTGCATTTTACCTTGTGAAGCCCAAGTTTCACACATGCCCCGACGCCGTCATCCCTGGCCAGGACCAGGGATCTTACTCAAGAAACGGTATAGAATCAGAATAAACGTAAATTCGTTTTAGAGTAAAATTTGCAACACAATTTAATAATGTCATTATTGCCGATATCAGATATTTTTATACATTTGTGATAAAAAGTATAACACTATATGGGAGAAATCGCAATAAAAAAACAAACAGCATTCAGACTGGACAGCAAATTGTTAGACATGCTGAAAAGCGCAGCCAAACTAGAGCATCGAAGTTTGAACAACTTCGTTGAGTGCCTTTTGATGGATGCCATGTACAAAAAGCCGAACGAAGAAACCAAGATTGCCATTGAAGAAGCTCGTGAGGGGAAAAACTTAAAGAAAGTTGATACTAGCAGCTTTGAAAGCTTCATTAAATCTTGCAGTGAATGAGAGAAGTCAAAAGCGGCAGTCAGTTTCGTAAAGATTTGAAGCGGTATAAGAATGACCATGTAAAACTGAAAAAGCTTTATGATATTGTCGGATTCTTGGAACGTGGCGAGGACGTCCCCAAAGAATTCAAGCCCCACATGCTTACAGGAGATTATGCTGGATACATGGAATGCCATGTTGAAAATGATTTTTCTGCTGGCCCGGCGCATGTTTATACGGCTGCTGCTGGTGCTGCTTCCGCTGGGCCTGTTTATGTTCCTGGCGCAGGCCATTCCCCTTTCCCCTCTGCAATCCCTGCTGTTGCTGGTTCCGGTGATTGCCTTTGAAGTGTGGCTCGTCATCAGGCATCTGCTGCCCGTCATGGGGGAGCTGGTGACCAAGACGCTGTATTCCTCCAATATTACTACGGATGAGGAAGTGCTGGTGGAGGCTTCCAGGCGCATGCTGAATTCCGGGGATCCCCAGGGCGCTCTGGAATTACTGGAACGCTACCGGAAGGAGAATCCGGGGCTGGTGCGTTCCTGGCTCATGGAATCCAGCCTGCTGAACGATATGCGCCGGTACGCGGATTCCGTCAACGTCCTTCAGAAAGGACTGGAATACGGAGGATGGCGCAAGGAGGACCGGGCTCTGTTTCTGTACAAGATAGGAGCCATTTACGAGTCCCAGCTCAATAACCCGGACAGGGCCCGGAAGTATTGGGAGGAAGCTGCGGATAAATATCCCGATACGGCCTATGGCCGCTCCGCACGGGACAAGGTTATGTTTTAATGCGGCTTTCCGTGAAGGGATGGCATCCGGAATTTTTTCATTGCTTTAAAGAACCGCGCGTGACGGAGGAATAAGTCTTTTTCTTTTTCCTTATTTGCGCAGGGAAATATTCTTCAAGGGGGGGCGAGATGCCATGGTGGTTCTTTCTGCTGAGCACGGGGTAATTAAGCATTGTATAGATCAATGTATGTGCTACGATTCTTCCGCATTTAATAATAATGCTTTGCCGTTTCCTTGGAACCGGATTAATTTTTCAACTAACAGGATATGAGTAAAATAAGCCATATAAAATATATGGTGCTTTGCAATCTTCCCTATCGTTTGCGGGAGATCGCCGGACGGATTGCGAAGAAATGCAGGAGAAGGAAAGACCGGTCTCTTGAAGCGAAGCTGGAGGATATTCGCAATTTGCTTATTTATAACCACCCTATTTCCTCTGTTCCCCCGGCGACGGGGAAGTTGAGGCTCCTTCAGGACGGCAATACGGTTTTGCTGGCCCTTTTTGCGCGCAAATGCCGGGAAAACGGACTGCGGTACTGGCTGGATTACGGCACGCTGCTGGGGGCGGTAAGACACAGGGGCTTTATTCCGTGGGATGATGATCTGGATGTGAGCATGATGAGGCCGGAGTTCGACCGCCTGCTGGAATTGCTTCCCGTTCTTTTCCCCCGTGAGGAAGGATTTACCTGGAACAGGCACGCCTTTCTGCAAATAGGATATGAGGGCACCCCCCTCAACCTTGATGTGTATCCCTATCATTTTTATGCAGAGAGTCTTTCATCTCCGGAACAGCACGGGAAGCTGGACAGGCTTTTGAGCGGATTTAAGAAAGACGTGGTGCTGGTAGGTTCCAGGATGAACCTGACCGATGGGCAGGTTCAGGAGAAGATCCGCCAGGATATTCTGGAAGGAAGGGATGCTGCCGGGGAAGATGAAGCCCCCGGGATTTTTCTTTCTCCTGCCATTACGTTTACAAAAAACACGCACCTTTCCTATGAAACGTTCTTTCCCCTTGGCTCCGCAGAATTTGAGGGGATGATATTTTCCGTTCCCAACCATGCCCGCCAGTACCTGCAATTTTTTTACGGCGACTATCTGTCTTATCCGGAACGCATCCAGTTCAAGCATCCTTCCGTGAAGGCCATGGTGGAGAAGGTTCCCTTTGAGGCGGCGGTCAACCGTTTCATTGACGTTTACGGAAAGCGGATTGATGCGCCCATGCCATGAAAACGGTTATTACTTACGGAACCTTTGATTTGCTGCACACGGGGCACGTGAATCTGCTGAAGAGAGCCCGGAAACTGGGGGACCGGCTCATCGTCGGCGTGACTACGGACAGTTACGACCAGAGCCGCGGCAAGCTGAATGTCATGGAGAGCCTGGAGGAACGCATGGAAAATGTGCGGAAAACCGGTCTGGCGGATCTCATTATTAAGGAAGAACTGGAAGGGCAGAAGATCCATGACATACGGAAGTACGGGGCGGATGTTTTTGTGATTGGCTCCGACTGGTCGGGGAAATTTGACTATCTTCGCGATTATTGTGAGGTGGTTTACCTGGAACGCACCAAGGGCGTTTCTTCAACAGACCTCCGTTCCGCCCGGAATCCCATTGTATATATGGGAATTGCAGGTCACGGGCGCATAGCGGGCCGTTTTCTCCGGGAGTCCAAATATGTCAGCAATATTGAAATAACAGCCGTTTTCGGAAGGAATGAGGAGAAAGTCCGCCGTTTTGCAGAGTCCCACGCTCTGCTGGAATATTATACGGAATACGAACAGTTTCTGGACCGGATTCATGCCGTTTATATTGCCGTCCCCCATCATCTCCATTATGAAATGGCCAGGAAGGCCCTGTTGCGGGGGAAGCATGTATTGTGCGAGAAGCCTCTTGCCCTTGCCCGGGAGGAGGCGGAAGAGCTGTTCCGGCTGGCCGAGGAGAAGGGAGTTGTTTTGCTGGAAGCCCTTAAAACTGCGTTTTGTCCGGCTTTCCAGCAATTGACCAGTTTGGCGGGGAGCGGCATTATTGGTTCCATCAAGGCGGTGGACGCCACGTTTACCAAGCTGATAAAGGATGAGGCTGCCAGGGAGTATGACCCCATGCAGGCCGGAGGCGCCTGGACGGAACTGGGTTCCTATCCCGCCTTTGTCATCGGGAAGCTTCTGGGAACCGAGCCCCGCAGGATTCGTTTTGTGACCTGCAGAAAGCCTCATACGGGCGTGGACGTGTTCACTCGCGCGGAATTTCTTTATTCCAATGCAGTAGCCACCGCCACGGTAGCCATAGGAGCCAAGCAGGAAGGGGATCTGTGCATTACCGGAACGGAGGGGTATATTTATGTGCCGGCGCCGTGGTGGAAGACGGAGATGTTTGAAGTGCGGTTTGAGGATACCCGGCTCAACAGGAAATATTTTGCCAATTTTGAGGAGGATGGACTGCGTTATGAACTTGGCGCATTTTTGCGCCTGATTCATGGCTGCCAGCACGGCAACCGTCTTTTGACCCGTGAGGATTCCATGTTCATGGCTGATATTGCCTCCCGTTTCAGGAGAGGGTATTGCGTGGAAGAGATCAGTTAGAAAGAAGAGGCCTTCTTACACCTGTGGAATTCTGGGGTAGTGCCGACGGAACTTTTTCTTGGAACCGTTTTGTTTCGCATGAATGGAAGCCATCCTATTATTTCTTCCGAAATGGGGAGAATCTGTTCAGTATGGAGGTGTTCCATTCCACAAAGGACTGGAGTGTAGGAACCGGAATGTTTAATTGCTCCGCCAGACAGCAAATGGGTTTGGTGCCCAGAGGAACATCTTCCGTAAAGTAACGGGAAGAAAAATCGGGAATCCATCCTTGTTTCCGGCGGGTCATGGGAGCTTTAACCCCATGGAATGCCGGAATAGATTGAATCTTTTTAGTCAACTCTACGGCATTTCTGGATTCATAATAATCTAGGATGGGAATGATGTCCTTTCCGATTTCCATGCCGGGACAACAGGAACAGAGGGTCAGAAGTTCTCTATCTGCCTGGATGTACAACTCACTGGCCTCCTCCGTCCATTCTTCATAAAAAAGAAACTGCTTGTCATAAAACATTCCTTCCCTGTAGTGGCGAAACAGACTCATGCAGCGGGAAGGGTGGAGAAGGGGATTGGAGTTGGTCAACAGAAAGGGCCAGGGAGAAGAAAGATGAGTCAGAGGAGTGTCAAATAAGGTTTCCAACATGGCGGACCAATGTTCGGCATTATTTCCTGGGGCTACCCATATCCTGTTAAGAGGGCGGCTTCCGAGAATGGAGACGGAATGTCCATATTCCTGCGTCCGACAAATCAGGGGAACCTTGTATATTCCCATCAGGCTGACGGTGGAAGTCCAAGAGGGATCTTCTGCCATCTCCATGACCTCCGGAGTACCGGGTACAATAGCGAGCCCCTGCTCTCGATGCAGATAGGGTTTAATGCGGTGGCATACCTCCCGAATGCCAAAGCGGGGAACCGCCACCAGCACAAGGTTGCAGTCTTTCAATATTTCCGGATGGTTGCTGATATGCCCTAGGGGAGCATGGTGCGTAGTACCGTTTGGAAAGATAGCGGAGAGGCTTTTTCCCCATTGATTAGGGTTTCGGGTTAGGATATTGACATGCAGGCCGCGTGTACCCAGCCATCCCGCCATGGCATGGGCCAGGTTGCCGCCGCCGCAAATGCCTATGACAGGAGCGGAAATTGTATTCATCAGGAGGCTGAAGTGGAACAGGATGAAAAAGGGGATTCTCCGTTAGTGGGACAAGTAGAAGACGGTTCCGAGCCGGTTTCTGCATGCATGGCCCGGACCAGGGCATCATTGTCGGTTGCGTCTCTGACGGCGATACGGATGAATTCTCTGCCTTCAAATCCTTTTTTCCGGCTGCAGTCCTTAACAAGGATGGAGTGGTTTTTCAGCAGAAGGCCGGTCAGGGATCGGGCTTTCATGGGGGGCTTGACCTCGCACATGAAATAGTTTGCCTGGGAGGGGAAAACGTTCAGGAAAGGCACGCGGGAGAGTTCCTGCATGAAGCGGTCCCGTTCCTTCATGAAACGGTTGCACGCGCGCACGTAGGATTGCTCGTATTTCCCGAAGATTTGCATGTAGAATTCCGCGATGGAATTGATGTTCCAGATGGAAACATCTTTTTTTATCCATGCCGCCAGTTCCCTGTCTGCGGAGGCCAGAATACCCAGGCGGAGGCCCGGAACGCCGTAGGATTTGGAAATGCTTTTTACCACGGCCAGGTGGGGATATTCTTCCAGGATGCCGTCTTTCAGCAGCGTATTGTCCGGCATTCCGCAGGAGAAGTCTACAAAGGATTCATCCACGATCAGGCGGATGCCGCGGGTTTTTGTCCACAGGCAGAGGCGCAGCACATCGCCTTTCGGCAGGAAGAATCCGGAAGGGTTTCCCGGATTGACGAGGAGCAGGGTACCGATGTCTTTCCCGGAAAAGAATTCCATCAGGTCGTCCGCCGTATAAGTGAAATTCCGGGAAGCGGTATGGAAGGGAACCACCATATCCGGTTTCACCCGGTTGGGGTATTCTTCAAAGGTAGGGTAGATGACCCCCATTTTCCCTTCCAGGCGGGACATGAGCGCCTTAATGAGTTCCGCCGCGCCGTTGCCGATGCAGATGTATTCCTGGCTGATGCCGAAGTATTTTGCCGCCAGCAGGCTGTTGACTCTCATTCCGGACGGGTATTCCCTCACCAGGCGTTCAAAATTCGCCTTGAGTTCGGACATGAGGCGTTTGTTGGGGAAATAGGGATTGACCAGGTAACAGAAATCCCTGATGCGGGGATAGCGCCAGTAGCCTCCGTACCGGGATTCCATCAGGCGCAGGTGTTCTTCCCTGTCCGGGGTGAATATGGAGGCTGCGATGTCCAGGTCCTGGATGTCGTCTATTTCATACCATGCTTCGCCTCCGAGGCGCAGCGCCTTGATTTCCGGCTTGTCCAGCAGGGCGATGACCCGCAGCACCTGTTCGTAATATTCATTATTGCCCAGGGCTTTGCTGTAGGCTGTAAGAAAGGGGACGTAATGGGTCCGGGAGAATTCCCTGCTGAATTTGTAAATATTGACTGTTTTAAAATATTCCGTCTTTTTCTTGTAGGAGAATTTGCTGCCGGGAATGAATTGCCTGATGTTGTCGTCTTCATCCAGAGTGACGACCGTGCCGTCCATCCAGCTTTCAAATTTGGCGACGAGAGCAAGGCTGGGATAGGGATGGCGGAGCAGGGCATCAATAACGGAGTCTTCAAAAATCAGGTCGGATTCAAAGAGCAGCGTGTCGTCCTGAAGCAGGTGTTCCTTGGCCAGGTACAGGGAATAAATATTGTTGGTGCTGGCGTACAGGGGATTGTCCACATATTCCACAGGGGTGGAAATGTCCAGCCGGGAAAGGAAGGTTTTGAGTTTTTCCCCCTCATAACCCGTAACAATCACGATTTTTTCCAGAGACGGGGAAAGGCGGTCCAATTGTCTCATCATGCGTTCTATCAGCGTCACTCCGTTGACCTGAATCATGCACTTGGTATTGTTCCGGGTGAGCGCTCCCAGTCTTTTTCCCATTCCGGCCGCTAAAATGATCGCCTGCATAAGTATTCTAATTTGTCTTCAGAACCTGAGAAAGAACCGGGAACTATGTTTAACGGATTGAGCATCCGTTAAACGTTTCTCCCATTCTGTCCAAAGTTAAATCAATGAAAAATAAAAGGATTGCGATGAAACATAAAAGACGGTTTTTTCTTTTCGCCCGGGTAATATCCCATTAACATATTCTTACAGAAATTTTTACTTTGACGGCGGATGCTCAATCCGCTTGTTGCCAATACCGTGGAAAGGGAAGGATAAGGTCTGTCTGCATTTTGGAAAAAGCAGCGTTAATATCATGGAACGGGTGTTTTCTCCGAAAAGGACAACTTGTTTTTCATTGACTTGTAAAAAGTGAGGGATAAGGTTTTGATTCTGCCGGATGTGCTTTCCTGGAAAAATGAAGCATATCCCGCATGTTGTTGACCAAATTTACCTGTGATGAAGCTGCCATCATTCATTACCGCCGGAAGGACTGGAAAATTAGTAAGGGGAAAGCATTGGTGGGTGACGGAAGTCCGGTGCTGCGGCCTGAAAGTGCTTTCTTCCTGCACGGATAGGAAAAAGCGTTTCATCCGTTTTTTCGGTATTCCGTGCGGACGGTTCAAGGTGGGCCGGGAAGGTGAAGCCTCCCAATTGGGCAAACTGGTAAAATCTACCGTTCGGGCCGAGGAAATGCCCCTGGCGTCCGGAGTGCTGAGGATTGTGCAGCAGGCCATGACCTGTTTTTTGAATGAAGTGGCCGGGATTCTTGAGGAGGGCGGTTATCCGTACTGGCTGGATTTCGGGACGCTGCTGGGCGCGGTGCGGCACCGGGGCTTTATCCCCTGGGATGACGACCTGGATATTTCCATGCTGCGTGAAGATTATGAAAGGTTGAGGGCGAATGCCGCCGGGCTTTTCGGTTCGCGCGGTTTCTCCGTCAGTATGGATCCGTTCATCCAGATAGGGTTGCCGGGCACGTTGTGCAATGTGGACATTTTCCCGTATGACACGGCTCCTGCCGCGTGGTCTCCGGATGCGCCTGAGGAAAGGGAGTGGCTGCTGCGCGGTTACAAGGCATCCGGAATGCTTGATTATGAGGCAGATTCCTCCTGCCGTTACCGGACGCGGTGTTCCTATGAGGAAAAGATGGCGATCCGGGACCGGGTGGTGATGGGAGGACGGCGGCCGGCGGATGGAGGAAACATTTTCCTGGGATTTGAGATTCCTTTTGCCGGCCCGTGCCGCCATTCCTTCCGCCATGAATGGCTGTTTCCGCTTTCCCGCGTCCGGTTTGAGGGAAGGGATTTTCCGGCCCCCAGGATTCCTGAAATGGTGTTGTACGGCCAGTACGGGGACTGGGGAGTGCTGCCGGATTCTCCCCCTGTGCATTTTGATTTGAACCACATTTCCAAGGAGGTTCTGGCCAGGATGATGTACATGCGTGATACGGGGCGCCTTCCCGGGCGCGATTAAAGGGCCGCACCCTTTTCTTCCCCCGCAGAGAGAAGCCCTTCTTTCTTCCTTGACCCTGCTGATTGAGGAGGGGTATCATCAGATAATGAGAAGACCCCCGATACCCGGCTTGGTGATGGCGGACGGATGGCTCCAGCCGTATTCCCGCCAGATACGCGACCGCCAGCGTCTGTTTGACCTGAAAATGAAGAGGATCAATCAGCGCGCCGGCTCTCTGGAGGAATACGCGCGCGGATACCGCTATTACGGTTTCAACAGAGACGCGGAGACGGGGGCGTGGACATACCGGGAATGGGCTCCCGCCGCCCGCAGGGTGTCCCTGATTGGGGATTTTAACGGCTGGAACCGGGAGAGCCACCCGCTGGAGCGGAATGAGCGCGGCGTGTGGGAAATTACGCTGCCGCCTGATGCGCTGGCCCACGGGCAGAAGGTGAAGGTGCACGTGGTCGGTGCGGACGGCACGGGCAGAGATCGCATTCCCGCATGGATTACCAGGACCGTCCAGGATCCGACCACTTATGATTTTGCCGGGGAGATCTGGATGCCGGAACACCCCTATGAATGGCGGAATAACGGTTTTGATCCCTCCCGGGTGGAAGTTCCGTTCGTGTATGAAGCGCATGTAGGCATGGGCGGGGAAGAAGGGCGCGTGCATACGTACCGCGAGTTTGCGGACGAGGTTCTCCCCCGGATCGCCAGGCTGGGTTACAATACCGTCCAGCTGATGGCGATCCAGGAGCACCCCTATTACGGTTCCTTCGGCTACCACGTTTCTTCCTTTTTCGCCCCTTCCTCCCGTTTCGGCGAGCCGGAGGACCTGAAGTACCTGATAGACCAGGCGCACGGCCTGGGCATCGCCGTGCTGCTGGACGTGGTGCATTCCCACGCCGTGAAGAACGAGGCGGAAGGGCTGAACAATTTTGACGGTTCCGGAGGCATGTATTTCCTGCCCGGGGAGCGCGGCCGCCATCCGGACTGGGATTCCTGTTGTTTTGATTATGGCCGGGACGAGGTGATTGAATTCCTCCTGTCCAATGTCCGCTGGTGGCTGGAAGAGTTCCGTTTTGACGGCTTCCGTTTTGACGGCGTGACATCTATGCTGTATTTCCACCGCGGGCATGAGCCGTTCGGGGATTTGGGCGCCTACTTCGGCTCTTCCGTGGATCTGGATGCCGTGGCTTATCTGCAGCTGGCCGCCACGCTGATTCAGCGGGTGAAGCCGGGCGCCATAGCGATTGCGGAGGACATGTCCGGCATGCCGGGATTGTGCCGCCCGGTGGACGAAGGGGGGATTGGTTTTTCCCACCGTCTGGCCATGGGCATTCCCGATTACTGGATTAAGCTGCTCAAGGAGAAAAAGGATGAGGAATGGAGCATGGGCGATATGTGGCACACGCTGACCAACAGGCGCTACGGCGAGCCGCATGTGGCCTATTGCGAGAGCCATGACCAGGCCCTGGTGGGGGACAAGACTCTGGCGTTCCGCCTGATGGATGCGGAAATGTACTGGAAAATGGCCGTGGACCAGCAGAGCCTCATTATTGACCGCGGCATGGCGCTGCACAAGATGATCCGCCTGGTGACGCTGGCTACCGGGGGGGAAGGCTGGCTGAATTTCATGGGCAACGAATTCGGGCATCCGGAATGGATTGATTTTCCGCGTGAGGGCAACGGGTGGAGTCACAAGTATGCCCGGAGACAGTGGAATCTTGTAGATAATAAAGAATTGTGCTATCATTACTTAGGTGACTTCGACAAAGCTATGCTTGATATTATCGGCAAGGAGAAAAATATCCAAAAATCTCCCGTGACGGAAATCTGGCATAACGATGGCGACCAAGTATTGGCCTATAGCCGTAATAACCTCATATTTGTCTTTAACTTCAGCTATGCCCGTTCGTATACGGATTACGGCTTCATGGTGCCTCAAGGGGCCTACGACGTGATTCTGAACACTGACGCCCCGGCATTCGGCGGACACGGATTGAATGATGACAGCCTCCGCCACTTGACCAACTTCGACCCGCTTCTGGCCCGTGATGGAAAGGGATGGCTCAAACTCTATCTTCCGGCACGTTCTGCCATGGTACTCCGTAAGGCGCAAGAAGATGAAAAGACGGAAAATAAATAAGAGTAAAAACAAATAAACTGAAACTGGATTCCGGATGTACAAACCGACATATAAGAAAAGAACCGCACGCATG
>ERZ824600.5299-NODE-5299-length-10660-cov-3.150212_pt1 | contig 10660 bp, 6 predicted proteins | sample MGYA00519933_ERZ824600 | MGnify/ENA primary metagenome ERZ824600 (study PRJEB31778, sample SAMEA3449178) | human gut metagenome | biome: human gut; feature: human-associated habitat; material: faeces | place: United Kingdom | collected 2010/2012 ... | reverse complement strand
CCGGACGGGTCTATCTGAACGGAAAGCTGATCGACGATTTCCGGCAGGATTTCAAGAACTTTCCCGCCATTCCGAACGCCCGCCGGCTGGATGTCACGGATCTTCTGGGCAAAGACGGGAAAAACGTCCTGACCCTGTTTCTCGACCGGAACTACACCGGCTTATGGCAGGGGGTGCCCAGCATCGGAGACCATGAGGAAATTGCGCTGGACGATGTCTGGCTGGAACAGGCGCCGTCGAAGATTGCGCTGAAAAGCGCCGTGGCGTTTCCGTCGTTCCGGAAAAAGAGTCTTTCGCTCCGGGCTCGCGTGCAGAATCCGGCCGGAGAAAAGGGGGAGTGTGCTCTGCGCTTCGACTTCCAGAGAAATGGAAAGACGGAGAAAAGTTCGATCCGGAAATTCACGCTCGACGGTTCTCCGGAACAGGTGATTCTTTTTACGGACAGCTGGAAAAATCCGGTGCTCTGGGATGTGGAGAATCCGAATCTCTACCGGATGAGCGTCTCGCTGCTCCGGAACGGGAAAACGGTCGACACCTTCCCCGCAAAGGATTTCGGATTCCGGGAGTTCTGGGTGGAGAACGGCGAATTCCGGATGAACGGCAACAAGACACGTCTGCGGATGTGGACCAGTCCGGGTCTGGGCCGTGTGCGCTACTACTACGGAAATCCGCGGGCGATCGGCCAGTACGTGGCGCATATCAAGGAGATGAATTACGATACGGTCCGCTTCGATCCGTTCCGCAAGGGTTCGCAGGTCGCCTGGGACGACTATCTGAACGAATCGAACCGGCAGGGCCTCTACAATCTCTTCCAGATGCCGCCGTACGAGGATGAGGAACTCACCGGCTACACCCGGGAAGTGACCCGTTTTCTGGAACACTACGGGAACCACCCGAACATTCTGATGTGGTACACCGATTTCAACACCTGCGGCTACGCATGGGGTCAGGATCCGGCGAAACTGAATGATACCTCCTACGTTCCGCTTGCAGTTCTTCCGGCGCGGAAACGGGCGCAGACCGCGGAGAAGGTGATGCGCGCACTGGATCCGAGCCGGGAACTGTTCCAGCATGCGGGAGCGAATTCGGGAAAGATCTTCACCTCGATGAACTACCAGTCGCTCGGCACGCCGCTTCAGGAGCAGGAGGACTGGCCGAAGCAGTGGTCGGAAAAACATACGCAGCCGCTGATGGTGGTGGAATCGGCGTTTCCGTATCCCGCGCAGTTCTGGCACTTTGAAACGGGAACACTCTCCCACAAGGGCTTTGAACTTGGAGCGGAGCATGCGGCCCGCTATTTCGGCGATGCGGTGTTTGCGCGGGAGGCCCGTCCGGTTCCGCATGCGGATCACTGGCTGAACTCCCCGTACGCGAACTGGAACCGCAACATGTTTGATCTGGGAGCGATGCTGTACCGGAACGTGGTCAAGGCGTGGCGCGCATACGATATGTCGGCGCTCGGCGACTTCCCCGGAGAGCGCGACATGGCCCGCACCGCCCGGACCTACAACCATCACAATGTCGTCTACGAAGTGGACAACAATGTCAAGACCGCCGGTCTGAAACCGGACATTCCCGTCGGCTGGAGCGAGACGCAGAAGCATCTTCTGACCGACTACTCCCAGCCGGAAGGACTCGACAAAATCATCCGGAGTTCCTTTGAACCGCTCCTGATCTTTCTCGGCGGCATGCCGGAGGACTTCACGAACAAGGATCATGCGTTCTTCTCGGGCGAGAAGTTCCGCAAGAGCGCCGTGATCGTCAACGACCGCACGACGCCGCAGACCGTCACCTGCCGCTGGGAACTTGCCGTCGACGGCCGGACGGTCCAGCAGGGCGAATCCACGCAGACCGCCGCCCCGGGCGCGATCCTCAAAGTTCCGATTCCGCTCACCGCCCCGAAGGTCTACAAGCGCACCGATGCGGAACTGCGCCTGATGGCGCTGAAGAACGATGTTCTGATTCTGGAGGACTCCTTCCGTCTGCAGTTCTTCCCGAAACACGTCCGTCCGGCTTTCCGCGACATCGCCGCGGGGCTCTACGACCCGGACGGCGACACGGAAGCCATGCTGAAGCAGGCGGGCTTCCCCTTCCGCACCGTCCGGACTCTGGACGATCTGAAGAAGTGCCGTCTTCTGATCATCGGGAAAAACGCGCTGAAAGAGAGCAATCCGGACCTTCTCAAACAGATGGAGAAGGCCCGTCTGGTCGAACGCGGACTGAAGGTGCTGATTTTTGAACAGCAGCCGTGCAATCTGGCGAATCTGGTGTTTGAATCGCCGAGCTACCGCAACGCCTTTCTGCGGCGGCCGGAAAGTCCGTATGTCGCGGGGCTGAAGGAGGAGGATTTCAGCAACTGGCGCGGCGCGGCGGATTCGGTTCCGGCATTTGTGCTCTCGGCGGAGAACAGTCCGCACTATCCGCGCTCGAAATGGAAATGCGGTAACGGCGGGATCGTCAGCGGGAACGTGATCCGCAAGCCGAGCTACGGCAACTTCCGGACGATCGTCGACTGCGGCTTCAATCTGATGTTCGCCTCGCTGATGGAGCTCCGGAAAGAACATGGAATTGTTCTGTTCTGCCAGCTGGATGTGACCAACCGCTACGGCAAGGATCCGGCTGCCACGCGCCTTGTGGACAATCTGCTGACCGAGATGGGAAAACGGTTTGTGCCGATCGGCCCCCAGCGGGTCGGCTATCTCGGCGATGCGAAGAACGAAACGATTCTCAAGCGCATGGGAATGAACTACCGGAAACTGAGTGCGGACCGTCTGTGGGAAATCGGCAATGAACAGATTCTGATTCTCGGAGCGGATCCGGTTCCGGAAAACCGGCGCGAGGCGCTGAAGAAGGCTCTTGCGCGGGGCAGAACCATTGTCGCTCTTCCCGGCGCGCCGCTGGAGCTTCTGCCCGGCGGACTGAAACGCGGGACAAAGGAGCTTTTCCGGGCATCCGTTCCGAAGAACGATCCTGTGTTTGCCGGCATACCGGAGGCGGATCTCTATTTCCGCGAAGCGCGGAGTCTTCCGGTGCTGGTCTCCGCGCCGGACTGGACGATCGCCACACAGCCCGCGCTGTTTGCGAAACTGGACCGGATCACCGACACGACGGTCGTGATGAATCTTTCGCCGGATGCGATCGGCGGTCTCTGGAATCCGGAGAAAGTTGCGCGCATCTGGTCGGCGATCTTCACCAACATGAATATCGGACTCGGCAGGGATCTGCAGCTGTTCACTGCGCAGAAATCGCGTCACAACACGCTCCGGTTCTGTTTCGGGAAGGCCGTTCCGGAGAACTGCGGACTCCGGTTCGATCCGGAAAACAACGGAAAAGTCGACGATCCGAAGGGTTTTGTTCCGATCAAACTCGGACTTTCCTGGGAGGCGCAGGGGCACCAGCAGCCGAATCCGCACTACACCTGTCCGCCGGAGACGCCGAAGAATCTGAAGCGTCCCTACGACGGCTACGCGTGGTACCGCTGCACGGTGAAGATCCCGGAATCCTGGAAAGGACACACCATCCGCCTTGTCGGCGGCCCGGTCGACGACTGCGACTGGACCTACTGGAACGGCAGCAAAATCGGAGAAACCACCTTCCGGACCGATCCGAAATGCTACGAGGCGAAACGCAACTACCGCATTCCGGAAAAGCTCGTGAAATTCGGAGCGGAGAACACCCTGGTGATCCGGGTTTTCGACCGCTGGGGCAACGGCGGTGTAACCGGTCCGTTCTCCGTGATCGCGGAAGATGCAAACGCCTCCGACGCCTGGTCGCCCTACATCGACAAGCTCGATTTCTATGATGTGGACGCCTTCCATAACTGGTGAGGCGCTCTCCATCCGGCTTTGACCACCGTCCGCCCGTCAAACGGCGGACGGTTTTTTTATCCCATCCGGACCGCAAAAATCCCCGCGACGATCAAACCCAGAGCGATCTTCTGTCTCAGATCCAGTCTCTCCCCGAGGAAAAAGCGCGTATAGAGCGCGTAGACGAAAATCATCACCGCACCCGCCACCGGATAGACGATTCCTGCTTTTCCGATTCTTCCCATCCAGTTCAGCGTCGGGAAAAGAAGAGCATAGGACGCGAACGCGGCGAGTCCCCACGCGCCGCCGATCCGCATCACCGGTCTCCAGAGAATTGGCTCTCCGCTTCTCCGGATCATCGCCCAGATTCCGAAGCAGACGCAGTTGGCCAGAAACAGAATCAGCGCACTCATCAGCGGGTGAAGCCCCGGACCATTTTCCGCCGCATGAACCGACGGCCAGATCACGCAGATCTGACTGGCTCCCGCGCAGCAGGTGGAAAGGAGAGCCATCATCAGCCGTCCGTTCCGGACCCGTTCCTCCGCCTCCCCCTCTCTGTTTTTGTTCCGGGCCGACAGCACCACCGTCACGATCAGACACAAAATCCCCGCCCCGTTCCACACGGAAACCTTCTCCCCCCAGATCGCAGCACACCAGAGAAACGACACCGCGAATCCCATTCTGGAAAGAGCAAAATACAACGCACATCCCCCTCTACCCAGATTCCGCATGGTCAGGAATTGCGAACACGCATTCAGTCCCGCTCCGACCGCGATCGCCGTGATCCGGCCTTCTTCCCCCTCCGGGATGCGGAGCTCTCTGAGCGCCAGAAGCGCCAGAAGCGTCAGAAGCGCCGCAACGACGGATCCGATCAGGAAAAACAGCTCTCCCCTGCATCCGCTGCGCCGGGCGAAAGTCAGCGTGATGCCGATGACCGTCCAGCACCCTCCGACCATCAGGAGCAAAATCCACCCGGTCAGCATGTTTTCTCCTCCGTTCCGGCTCCGCTTTTCCAATGGGCCATGCACCAGGACGAGAAACGGGAGCCTCCGTTTCCGGCAGAGATCCTGTCCGGCCGCAGAGTCATTGCATGGTCGTACCGCGTCTTCACCGCCCGGCAGCTGCCCTCCGCACAGGACTCCGGCACCGCGACGATCCGCGGATCCTTCCGTTCGGTCTGAGCAGCAGTCGACGCCTCGGAGGGAAAGCGGCAGTGAAGGATGTTTCCTCCCGTCTCCGCAATCGCGCGGACGTTCTCTTCCGAATCGCACCAGCTGTTCCACTTTTCCAAATGGAGCGCCCCTCCCTCCACACCGCCGCTGCACCGCCCCCCGGTCCGCCGGTACATTGCGAGTGATTCATCGTTCCCGAATATCCGGAACGACGCCTTCAACCACCTCGTCCTCTCTTCCGAAAACATCCCCTTCTCCTTTTTTTGCTATAACGGTTAATCAACCAGAGAAAAAAATTTCAGTAATACAGATACCGCTCCCTGCGCTGCTCGCGGTAGAGGGAGCCCGGGATAAAGCGGCTTTCGACCGTGGTGGAGTGCGCGGCTCTCCCCTCGATGGAATCGATCAGATTCTGAACACCGGCGCGGACCACTTCCCGGAAATCGTGACGGACAAATCCGGTAATCCGCGGATTCAGGAAAGCGGGATGCTCGAAATTGACATTCATCACGATTTTCGGTTCATATGCGGGGAACTCCCGTTCCAGGATCTGCAGCAGCAGAAGAGTCATGCGCCACCCGTTGAGGAAGATTGCGGAGGGGGCCCTCCGGCAGATCTCGCGGATCGTCCGGAACTGCTCCTCCGGGACGAGGGAAAGGGAGGACGCCGCGTAAGGGATTCCCTGTTTCCGGCACTCTTCCGCGAGGAGAACGGGCCATGGCGAGAATTCACTGTGCATGCAGAAGATATCCGCCACGTTCCCGTTTCTGAGAAACGCGACCGCATCCCGGAGAGCCGAAGCATGGGAGACGGTCGAAAACAGAAAATCCGGCGACTCCTGATACAGCAGCATCATCGGATACTTCTGTTCACGCATCCGCTCCGTCTCCGCATTTTTTCCGAAGTGTTCACAGAAGAGGATTCCGTCGACCGGGAACGCAGACAACGACCGCAGATGCTCCGCCTCCTCCCGGCAGGTGTGACTGCCCAGCGAGATCAGCAGTCTGTATCCGCCGCGGAGCGCTTCCCGCAGCGCCATATCGGTCACCGACGCCCAGAATGCGTTGCATAATTCGGAGATCACCAACCCGATGGTCTGCGTTTTTCCCCGTTTCAGCGACTGGGCCAGACGGCTCGGCGCATATCCGGTCCGTCGGACCGCCTCCTCGATTCTCCGCCGCGTCCCCTCGCGCATCCGCGCATCCGGCGCATTCGTCAAATACTTGGATACCAGAGCCTTGGATACTCCGGCCAGATTCGCCACCTCTTGCAATGTCGTCTTCATTCCGCCTCTGCTAAATCGGTTAATCATTTTTATCATACACCTTTTTCCGGAAAATTCAAGTTTCCGTTCCGGATTTTCCGGGGCGGATGGATTTTTGGAGAATCTTCATTGAAAAGAAATTGAAAAAAAGCAAAACGGCATTACAGTTCCCTGTCGCCCGTTTTTCCGGAAAGGAGCCCAGCAGATGAAGCGAATCGGCATGACAGAGCTTGCCCGCGCGGCGGGAGTGAGTCCGTCCACGGTCTCGCGGGCGCTGGCCGGCAATCCGCGGATTTCGCGGGAGACGGCGGAACGGGTTCTCCAGACCGCGTCCCGCCTCGGCTATCGTCCCCACACCGCACGGACCCGGCTTCTTGCCTTGTTTCTTCCGGGACTTTCCGACTTCACCTACACCTCTCCGCTTCTGACCGCCATCCAGCGCGAGGCGCTGAACCGGGGCTGCCGGATCGAACTTCTGCTGCCCGACGGGATCTCCCGGATGAATGAGCGGCTCTTCTGCGGCGGCATTGCACTGGGGAAGATGGATCCGTCGCTCTGCCCGTTTCCGCTGGTTTCGATCAATGCGGAGACGGAGGCGCTGAACCGGAACTCTCTGGCGGTCTGCTCGGACGACGCGGGAGCGGTGACGGAATCGGTCCGCCAATTCCGCGCAGCCGGACACACCCGGATCGGTTTTCTGCTTGCGGGGGATCCGGAACTGTACAACAACCGCTGCCGGATCGCCGCATTCCGTGCAACCGTCCCGGACGGAGAGATGGAGGGGCGGATGGAGATTGTTCCGGATCCGGAAGAGGTGGAAGCGGCTCTTCTGCGTCTGATGAAACGGAGGATCACGGCGCTGCTCTATCTGGTTCCCAGCGCGGTCAATCCGGAAAAACTGATGCGCCGGAACGGAATCCGGATCGGGAAGGATCTCTCTCTGATCGTCTGGGAGATGCTGGGGATCCGCGGGGAGTACCGGCCGGAGGTTCTGGTGGCGGAACAGGATTTCGAGTCTCTCGCCTTCGAATCGCTGGAACAGCTCTCCCGCTCCGCCGCCGGAAAGACGACGGAGAAGAGAGTTCTGGTTCCCTACGTTTTCCGGGGCGGGGGAAGCATTGCGCGCCTTTCCGCCGGAGAGCGGGAAGCAGACTCCGCTCCGCGACGGAAAACGGCACGGCGCCGTCCTCAGCGTTCCAGCACAAACTCCGTTTCCAGCAGATCGACGGAATTTCCTCCGGCGCCGATGCGGAATCGACCCGGTTCCACCACGAAACGGAGATCCTCGTTGTAATACCCCAGCACCTCGTCGGAGAGTTCGACTTCCACGCGTCTCCGCTCTCCCGGCGCAAGATCAATGCGTTCGAACGCGCAGAGTTCCCGGATCGGACGTTTGATCGAGCTTGCCAGATCGGTCAGATAGAACTGGACCACCTCCTCTCCGCCGCGGGAGCCGGTGTTCTCCACGAAGACGGCGGCCCGCCGGCCGGAGACCGTCAGATCCGAATACCGGAACGTCGTGTAACTCAGACCGTATCCGAACGGGAACTCCGGCTGTGCGGAACAGTCCACATAATCGTGGCGGAGACCGAGCGGATTGTAGTAGACGGGCAGCTGGCCGCAGCAGCGCGGAATGGAGATCGGGAGCCGTCCGGCGGGATTGTACTCTCCGAACAGCACCTCCGCCACCGCCTGACCGCCGAACATCCCGGGATACCATGCCAGAAGCAGCGCGGCCGCCTCGTTCCGCAGTCCGGAAAGGTTCAGCGGACGCCCCTGAACCATCACGCAGACAATCGGTTTTCCGAGTTCTTTCAGGCGCTGGAACAGCTCCATCTGAACGCCGAGCAGATCCAGGGAAGCGCGATCGGTCCCCTCCCCGCTCTCCTTTTCGCTCCGTTCCGGCGGCAGGATCTCGGGGGAAGCCGCTCCGGTTTCGGTCCGGGTCATGCAGGATCCGTATTTTGTGCTGCATCCGCCCAGGACCAGCACCACCGCGTCGGCGTTCCGGGCGGCCTCCAGAGCCTCGGGGAACGCACTGCGGTCCAGGGAGCGGATGCCGCAGCCGCGGGAAGAGAGGATCGAAATCCCCCGTTTTTCCGCCGTTTTCCGGATGCCGGAAAGGATGGAGATCACATCGCCGGGACGCTGGGGCGCGGAATAATCGCCGAGCTGGTTCATGGCGTGATCGGAGTTCGGACCGATCACGGCGAGGGTTTCCAAGTTTCGAAGCGGCAAAGTTCCGTCGTTTTTGAGCAGAGTGAGCGCCTTCCGGGAGGCCTCGAGTGCGACGGCGCAGTGCGCCTCGGACCGAAAGATCTCCACCGGACGCCCCTGCGCATAGGGATGTTCAAACAATCCGCATTCGAATTTCACGCGGAGCAGATGTCCGGCAGCGGCATCGAGATCCTCTTCGGAGAGGATTCCGCGGTCGAGAGCCTTGAGCACTCCGTCCGTCACATACGCCAGACAGCCTTCGTCGACATCGCATCCGGCCTTGACCGCCCGTGCGGCGGCCTCCGCCGGATCCGCGGCGAGACGCGAACGCTCCAGCAGCGGAATCGCGCTCCGGTCGGCGACCACAAATCCCCGATACCCCAGCTCTCCCCGCAGCAGATCGGTCAGCAGCCGGCGGCTTCCGGAACACGGCAGTCCGTCCAGATCGTTGTATGCGCTCATGATGGATCCCGCCCCCGCGCGGACCGCCTCCCGGAACGGACGGAGCTGACAATTGTACAGTTCGATCATCCCAAGATGCGCCGACGCCTGATTGTGTCCGCCTTCCGGACTTCCGTGCGCGACGAAATGCTTCAACGTCGCCACGATCCCGCGCGACTGCAGTCCGCGCACCATTTCCGCCCCGAATCGAGCGGTCAGGAACGCATCCTCGGAAAAATCCTCCTCGACGCGGGACCAGCGCGGCTCGCGGGCGATGTCCAGAATCGGTCCGTAGACCGCATGAACGCCGGCCGCGCGCGCCTCTTCCCCGATCACCTCGCCGATGCGGCGGATCAGTGCGGCATCCCAGCTTCCCCCCATTCCCAGTCCGGTCGGGAACACGCTGCTTCCGAGCGCCATGAGTCCATGCGGCGCCTCCTCCGCCAGATAGAGCGGAATGCCCAGCATATTTCAGGAGTTCAAGGGTGCACTGACTGAGCAATACATTCAGCAGCAGATACATACTTGCCGGGACAGGGCTCCATTCGTTTTACTGGACTGCAGGCAAGAACAAGGCCGAGGTGGATTTTCTCATTGAGATCGATAGCGGGGTCATTCCGCTGGAGATCAAGGCCGAGCGGAATCTGCAAGCGAAAAATTTGAAAGCGTTCTGCGAAAAATTCCGTCCGTATATCGCGGTCAGAACATCCATGCATTATTATTACCGGCAAGTCGTTTCATATCCGCCATCGGAAAACAAAAAGCTGCCGCGGGAAGATCAGCTGATCGATATTCCGCTCTGTGCGATCGGTTCAATCTGCGAAGGAGCGGCTGCCAGATGATCCGCGCATACGATAAAAAGTATCTGAACGACGCCATGCTCAATCCGGGCGAGGCGTTCGACTTCGCAGCCAACGTCTGTCAGGTGGAGCTGGATCATTTCCTGTCCATGATGATCTCCACGGGTATCGCCTTTCCGTTTGAGCGCGGTGTTCCCAAATACGTGTCCGGCATGTCCGGCACGGAGCTGGCATTGGAAATCCTGCAGAAATCCGGAGTGCCGGTCGAAAATCCTGCGGCACGGACGGAATACTCCTGTTCCCCGAATACTGGACCGGCAGGATCACGGCCTGTTTCCAATGGGACACCGGACGGTCGTTCCAGAACATCCGGGAGTCGCTTTCCATGCGGGAAATCCTCCGGCTTTACCCGATCCTTCACGAAGTCTCCGAAGATCGTGCCATTGATGCCCTGAATCGGACGATCCGTGGCAAATCCCTGCCGACCCACCTTCAGCACCCAGCGTGAATTGAGCGAAAAATCCGGCGTGAATCTCCGCACAATCCAGCAGTATGAGCGGCGTTCCAGGGACATCAACACCGCGCGGGGGCAACGTTGCGCGCGCTTTCTATTGCGCTGTCATGCCGCATTGAGGACCTGCTGGAGTATCACGACACCCCAGCCGATTTGCGCCGGGGCAACTGAATCCTTGCTTACGGAAGAGTGCAAACCCTCAACAAGCTGCTGACGTGATTGATAGCAGGGTCCGGAGTATTCCACGCTCGAATAAAACCAAGCGCCCATCTCAAAGCGATTTTACAAAAATGCACCCGATAGGGGATATTTTTCGCAACTGAACTTGATTTTATACCCGAAAGGGTGTAAATTGTCTACACAACATAAAATTTATCACCGAAAGGGTATAAAAATGGAAATAAAAGACTTTGTCCGCCAGCAACGTAAGCTCCACAAACTGACGC
>ERZ824600.5292-NODE-5292-length-10670-cov-13.373811_pt1 | contig 10670 bp, 10 predicted proteins | sample MGYA00519933_ERZ824600 | MGnify/ENA primary metagenome ERZ824600 (study PRJEB31778, sample SAMEA3449178) | human gut metagenome | biome: human gut; feature: human-associated habitat; material: faeces | place: United Kingdom | collected 2010/2012 ... | reverse complement strand
GGGCAACATCCCCAAGGGCGGCACCATGCGTCTGGGCAAGTACCCCTGCACCGTCCTGCCCGGCACCAAGATGGCCGAGTGCTACGGCCAGAGCGAGATCTGGGAGCGCCACCGCCACCGCTACGAGTTCAACAACGAATACCGTCAGGAGATGCAGGATGCCGGTCTTGTCATCTCGGGCACCAGCCCCGACGGCCGCCTCGTGGAGACCGTTGAGCTGCCGGGCCGCGATTTCCACCTCGGCGCACAGTTCCACCCCGAGTTCAAGAGCCGCCCCAACCGCGCACACCCCCTGTTCAAGGGCTTCATCGCCGCCGCGCTGAAGGCCAAGAAGGAGAAGATGGGGCACTGAAACAGATAACAAAAGCCTCCGATTTTCTGCGAAAATCGGAGGCTTTTGTTTCTAATATGTAACTCTTACTTACTTGCTGGCCTTGGTGCACTTCTTCCGTGCGGCGGTCTTGCGGGCAGGCTTTGCGGCGGGAGCCTTGGCGGCAGGGGCAGCGGCCTTTACAGCCGGAGCGGCCTCGGCGGGCTTCTCCTCAGCCTTGGCGGGGGCAGTCTCTGCCTTGACCTCGGCAACCTTCTCGACAGCCTTTTCAGCGGCCTTGGCAGCGGACTTCTTGGCCGCAGGCTTCTTTTCGGTCTTCGGCTCAGCCTTGGGGGCTGCCTTCTTGGCGGCGGGCTTCTTCGCCGCGGGCGCAGCCTTTTCCTCGGTCTTTGCGGCGGCGGGGACAGCGGCCTCAGCCTTGGCCTCAGCGGGCTTGTCCTCGGCCTTGGGAGCGTGCTTTACACGGTCCTTTACCTCCGAGATGGTCCACAGCTGGTCCTCACCAGCCGTCTCCTGCCAGATCTGGAGGACAGCGCCATCGGCGGTGCCCATGCCCACGGTGTCGATGCACTTGCCTGCGGCCCACATGGAGCGCAGACGGACGGTGCCCGCCGGGGTCGGCTCCACCTTCCACATCTGGGACGTGCCGCCCACGTCCTCCCACAGGTGCAGCCATGTGCCGTTGGCGGTGCCGGTCATGGTCAGGTCCAGCAGCTTGCCGGAGGCGCGGTTGCGGATGCGGTACACGCCCTCGCCCACCCGGACAAAGCTCCACTCCTGTTCGGGCTTGTGGTCATACTTGCCCAGACGAACGGTGCCGCCGTCCTTGCTTGCTTCCACGGCCTGGATCACATTGCCGGTGTGGGCGGCAATGGTATAAAAACGATCGGCTTCGATCACGGTCTGTGCTACGGTTTTCATGCTTCAGTTCCTCCATCTGTCACGATGCCGGGCAGGGTCTGCCAACATCTTCCTGCCTAAATGATACCACATATCGTGATTTTCCACAAGCAATTCGACCTTTCTTTAGCAAATCATACAGAATCGCCGGTTCTTTCGGCGTCATTTTCGCCCCTTCGCACCGGTTTGCGAGCCGTTTTTTCACACGGTTCCCCTCTCGACTTTTTGCCGTACTTGCGTTATACTATGATGTTGCTGATTTCCGCCGTCCGCTTTTGGCGGCGGCTTTCCCTACTCCATCCCATTCAAGGAGGCTTTTTATGACAAGTGATGACCGCAGTGCGCTGCAGTTTCGCCGGATGACCGAGACGCCCATCCCGCAACTGGTCCTCAGCCTTGCTGCTCCCACCATTTTAAGTATGCTGATCACCAGCATTTACAATCTGGCCGACACCTTTTTTGTGGGCCAGATCTCCACCAGTGCGTCCGGTGCCGTGGGCGTTGTTTCCAGCCTGATGGCCATCATCCAGGCGCTGGGCTTTATGCTGGGCCACGGGGCCGGCACCATCATCAGCCGCAGCCTGGGCAGCCGCGACACCACCGCCGCCACCCGGTTTGCGTCCACCAGCTTTTTCACGGCTCTGGTGTTTGGCGTGGTGCTGGCCGTGGCGGGCCTTGGCACCTTGCCCCACTTCATGATGCTGCTGGGCAGCACCGAGACCATCCTGCCCCACGCCTGCGCCTACGCGCGGCCCATCCTCATTGCCGCCCCGCTGATGATCTCCAGCCTGGTGATGAACAACATCCTGCGCTATGAGGGCAAAGCCAGCTTTGCCATGATCGGTCTGGTCACCGGCGGCGTGTTGAACATCGCGCTGGACCCGCTGTTCATGTTTGTGTTCGGGCTGGGCACCGCCGGGGCCGGTATCGCCACCGCCCTGAGCCAGAGCATCAGCTTCTGCATCCTGCTGTCCATGTTCCTGCGGGGCAAAACGGTCAGCCAGTTCCGCATCACCGCCGTGACCCGTGAAGCCCGCGATTTCGGCCGCATCCTGCTGGGCGGTGCGCCCAGCTTTGGCCGTCAGGGCCTGAACAGCATCGGCGGCATGCTGCTGAACCTTGCCGCCCGCAGCTACGGTGACGCCGCCGTGGCCGGTATGAGCATCGTGTCCCGCATCTTCATGTTCATCATCTCGGTGGCCATCGGCGTGGGACAGGGCCTGCAGCCGGTGGCATCCTTCAACTACGGTGCCCGCAAATACCGCCGGGTGCGGCAGGCCGCCATCTTCACCATCGAAGCGGCCTTCTGCATGCTGGTGGTGCTGGTGGGCCTGTGCTGGGTGAACGGCGATGCCCTCATCCGTCTGTTCCGCGATGACCCCGCCGTCACCGCCGTAGCGCTGCCCGCCTTCCACTACCAGTGCCTGGCCATGCTGCTGCATCCCATCATCGTGGTGGCCAACATGACCTTCCAGAGCGTGGGTGCGTCCGGCCGGGCCACCTTCCTGGCCTGCTGCCGACAGGGCGTGTTCTTCATCCCGCTCATCCTCATCCTGCCCCGCACCCACGGGCTGTTCGGCGTGGAGATCTGCCAGCCCATCGCGGATGTGCTCACCTTCCTGGTGTCCCTGCCCTTCCTGCTTGCATTTCTGCAGCAGCTGGGCCGGATGGATGACGCCGAACAGAGCAAAACCGCGTCCTGAAATTCTGTCATAAATCTGTAACCATCAGCCGCGCATTTTCTGCAATGGAATGCGCGGCCGTTTCGTATTCCAGATGAACCGGAACTTTCTTCCGGGTGCGTTTTTCCATTCCAGACAGTAGCATCTGCATTTTGCATTGCTTTTTGTATTGTTTTAAGAGGAGTGATCCCATGAAAAAGACCGTTTCCCGTCTGGGCAGTGCTGCCCTGTGCGTGACCCTGAGCCTTGCGCTGGGCTGCGGCTGCGCGGTAATGCCGCCTGCCTCCTCCGAGAAACCCGCTTCCTCGGCGGCTTCCGTCCCCACCGACGCCGAGGGAAAGCCCCTGTACGATGCCGCCCCGCTGGACGACGGCCGCCTGCGCATCCTGTACGGCTACGACAACTCCGGCGACTGCCGCACCGTCCTGTGCGGCAGCAAGGTGCTGTACCAGTCTGCCCGCAGCGAGACCGTGAACCTGCTTACCGACACCGTCACCGGCGAGACGAACTACTGGTTCCGCTCCTGGTCGGACTCCACCGGCCGGGGCGGCCGCCGCAGCGCCCTGTACGACAAGGACGGCAACGAAGTGATGGCCTTTGACGGCGAGCAGAGCGCCACCATCCAGAACGGTCTGCTGGTGCTGCAGGAGAGCAGGATGGTCGGTGACAGCTACGATGTCGACTATGACAGCTACGGCACCTGCAGTGTCATCGACCTTGCCACCGGCAAGAACCTGCCCGTCCCGGAGGGTGCCTACAGCTGCATCGTCTGCGGGGATATGCTGGTGTTCACCTGCTACGCCCGCCCGGCAGACCTTGCCGCAGACGAATGGGACGACGACCCCAGCCTGCACAGCTGGGTCGCCATCCAGCAAAAGGACGGTACCCAGACCTATGGGTCCTCCACCTCCACGGCCAGCCGCATTTCCTATGAGCCGGATGAACTGGACAACTGGGTGGAACTGGACATCTCCCATGCAGACGGCAGCCCGGCCGACCAGGTCCTGCACAACCCTGCCACCGGGGAGGGCCTGCGCGGCTACCGGCAGACCTGCGGCCACGGTACGGCAGCTTTCCTGACCCCAAGCGGCACCTATCAGCTGCGGGACCTGACCACCGAGGACCGGGGCGTGATTGCCGAATTTGACGCCCTGCCCAGCAACTATTTCCCGGGGTATGTGGTCACTTGGAACGTGGACAGTGACTATCGTTATTCCCTGCACGACCTTTCCACCGGGGAGGTCACACCGCTGTATGCTGTCAGCCTTGCCGGGAACCGCATCGTCCTGTATGCGCAGGACGGCAGCCTGAAGGTCTACGACACCGACACCGGAGCACTGCTCACCGACGTGAACGCCGGGACCATTGGGGACGATCAGCGCGTGACGCTGGACTGTGAGGAGGACGGCTTTGTCTGGATGGAGCTGCGGGATGCCGACAGCTATGAGATCGCTGCCATCCGGGTGTACGGCCCCGAAGGCCTCGTCTCCGACCTGAGCAGCCTGAATGAGACCTACAATTATCTGGGCTACCTCACCACCGATGCCAACGGCAGGCCGCTGTACTACGGCACCCGCAGCGTTCCCGGCAGCAGTTACGCCACCGGATGCGATGTACTGGACGAAACCGGCAACGTGGTGATGCAGGGCCTTGGCAGCTGCTACAGCTACTACGACAACAGCCTGAACGCCCTGCCGGACCATGTATTCGTGGCACGGCGTGGCTTCTATTACGGCTGGATGGACACCGACGGCAACTGGCTTTACTGCCAGAGCATCTTCTCGTCCGTCAATGCCGATGACGAACTCGGTTACTGAACCATGACAGGAGGTTTTTTCTGATGAAAAACACGAAAATTTCCCGCCGCAGCTTTCTGCTGGGTCTTGCTGCCTGCTCTGCCGCCGGGGTCCTGACGGCCTGCTCCGGCAGCAGCGAGCCTGCTTCGTCTGCTTCCACCGCCCCGGAGCCCCCTGCTTCCTCGGCTGCCAGTGAGGTGACCGCCGCACCGTTCCTGACCGTGGAGGACTTCCCTGCTCTGGACGGCAGCACGGCCTGCATCCCCCTGATGGCGCAAATGCTGGCCGACACCACCGGCATGGACCTGGAAGAAGCCCAGAGCATCATTTCGGTCAGCACCACCGCTTATGCCTGGGAGAGCTTTGGTCTGTACAACACCGACACCAAAATGCTGGTGGTGTACGAAGCCCCGGATTCCGTCAAGGAAGAGCTGGAGGCCGCCAACGTCCAGCTGGAGCAGAAGCCCATCGGCGTGGACGCACTGGTGTTCATCGTGAACGAGGACAACCCCGTGACCGACCTGACCCAGCAGCAGCTGCGGGACATCTACGCCGGAAAGATCACCAACTGGAAGGACGTGGGCGGCCAGGATCTGGACATCGTGGCCTTCCAGCGCCGGTCTGACTCCGGCAGCCAGACCCTGTTCCAGAAGCTGCTCATTCAGGGCGGCGAACTGATGGACCCGCCCACCGAGCTGGCCCCCACCGCCATGGGCGAACTGGTGGACAGCCTTGCCGCCTACAACAATTCCGCCAACGCCATCGGCTTTTCGGTGTACTACTACATCGACCAGATGTACTCCCAGCCCGGTCTGCGGCTGCTGAGTGTGGACGGCGTGATGCCCTCCAACGACACACTGGCCGACGGCAGCTATCCCCTCTGCAACGACTTCTACGCCGTCATCCGTCCGGATGCCGCCGCCGACAGCCCGGAGCGCCAGCTCTATGACTGGCTGGACACCGAGGCCGGGCAGGCCTGCATCAAAAAGGCCGGCTATGTGCCTGCCGGCAGTGCAGCCGCCAACGGCTGAATCCCTGCCATAACCTGCACCGTTTGAATTGACACGCTTTCATCCTTCTGCTACAATCATGTCAAAGATTTGTCGAATCTTCTACAGCAGAATGCCGAAAGGACGGTCTTGTTATGGAACATCCCGCTTCGCATGTGGAAAGCCACTGGCGCACCCAGCTGCGCAACCACATCATTCAGGCGTCCAGCCTGCTGGAGATCCTGCTCTCCGGGCTGGTGCTCATTGGTCTGCTGCTCAGCGCCGTGCCGCTCATCCGGTGGATGCCCGGCCTGCTGATCGACGGCAACGAGGTGGAGATCCGCACCTTTCTGGAGCGCAGTCTGGACATCGTGATCGGTATCGAGTTCATCAAGATGCTGGCCAAGCACAGCCCCGGCAGCAGTCTGGAAGTACTGCTCTATGCTATTGCCCGCCATCTGGTGGTGGGCCATGACTCGGCGCTGGAAAACCTGCTCAGTGTGGGTGCCATCGCCCTCATCTTCATCGTGCGCAAATACTTCTTTGTGCCCGCCTTTGGTGCCCATCTGCCGGACGGCCACCTCGCTCCGGACCTTTCGCCCGCGCAAAGCGGCATCCACTGGCTGCACCCCGAACCGGAAACAGAACCGGGCGAGGACGACGAATAACCTTACAAAAAACAGGCGGTGCCGCACAGCATTGTGTGCAGGCACCGCCTGTTTCATTGTTTGATTTTACTGTTTGCCGTGGCGGCCAAAGCGGTATTCCTTGCCGTCGCGGATGCGCTGGATGTTGGAGCGATGCATATAGATGACCATGGCAGCCATGATGACAGAGCCCACCAGACAGATGAGCAGGTCCTGTACGGCATAGCCACGCAGCAGGCAGTAGCCCAGCGTCAACAACGGATAAGCCGCCGCCATGGTCACACTGCCCAGCGACACCATACCGGTGGGCAGCAGGCAGGCCAGAAAGATCAGGGCCAGGAACGGCAGCAGCACCGGCTGGATGGCCAGAATGGCTCCACCGGCCACCAGCACGCCCTTGCCGCCCTTGAAGCCGAAATACAGGGGCTTAAGGTGGCCCACCACCGCCAGGATGGCGGCCAGATACACGCCCAGCCAGGCCGAGAGGCCGGCGTCGGCGGGCAGGAAGTGGAACAGCCAGCGGCCGATGCACACGGCAGCCACCCCCTTGAGCACGTCACCGGCGGCCGTGAGGGCCGCGGCTTTCTTGCCAAAGGTGCGCAGCATGTTGGTCATACCGGCAGCGCCGCTGCCGTGGTTGCGCACGTCATCGTGATACACGAATTTGCTGATGAGGATGCCGGTGTCCACACTGCCCAGCAGGTAAGCCTGCGCAGCCGTGAGCACGGCGATGAGGATGGTTTGCATCATAACGGAACCCGGATGCCTCCTTCGGGGCGCTTACACGTCCTTGGCACCCACTTCGCCGGAGCCGCGCTCCCGCACGACCAGACGGATGGGGGTGTGTTCCAGGCCAAAGTTCTCGCGGATCTGGTTGATGAGATACCGCTGATAGCTGAAGTGGAACAGGTGTTTTGCGTTCACAAAGGCCACAAACGTGGGCGGGCGGGTGGAAGCCTGGGTCAGGTAGAAGATCTTCAGGCGGCGGCCCTTGTCGCTGGGCGGCTGCATCCGAGCGGTGGCACGGGCCAGCATCTCATTCAGCACACCGGTGGGTACGCGGGCACCGTTCTGGCTGTCCACGTCGCGGATGAGCTGCATCAGCTTGTTGACGTTGTAGCCGGTCTGGGCCGAGATGAAGATGATGGGAGCGTAGCCCATGAAGCTGAAGCACTCGGCATAGCCCCGGCGCTGCAGTTCCATGGTGTTGGTCTCCTTGCCCTCCACGGCGTCCCACTTGTTGACGACGATGATGCAGGCTTTGCCCTGGTCGTGGGCGTAGCCGGCCACCTTGCTGTCCTGCTCGGTGAAGCCGACGGTGGCGTCCACGAGGATGAGGGCCACGCGGCTGCGCTCGACAGCGGCCAGTGCGCGGACGACCATGTAGCGCTCGAGGCCGTCGGTGATGTTGCTGCGCTTGCGCAGACCGGCGGTATCGGTGAAGATGAACTTGCCGTAAGCGTTATCCACGGGGGTGTCGATGGCGTCGCGGGTGGTGCCGGCCTCGTTGGCCACGATCATGCGGTTCTCACCGAGGATGCGGTTGGTCAGGCTGGACTTGCCCACATTGGGGCGGCCGATGATGGCGACGGGGATGCGGTCTTCCTCCACGACGGTCTCGCTGAAATCGAGGTGGGCGCAGACGGCGTCCAGCAGGTCGCCGGTGCCGTGGCCGTGGACGGACGAGATGGGCATGACTTCGTCGAAGCCGAGGTTATAGAACTCGTAGAGCTCCATGGGGGTCTCGCCCACGTTGTCGCATTTGTTGACAGCGAGGATGATGGGCTTGTGGCTGCGGCGCAGCATATGGGCCACGTCCTCGTCGGCGGCGGTCAGGCCGTTGCGCACGTCCACCACCATGATGATGCAGTCGGCGGTGTCGATGGCGATCTGGGCCTGCTCGCGCATGTGGGCCAGAATGCCCTCGGTGGCCTTGGGCTCAATGCCGCCGGTATCCACCAGCAGGAACTCGTGGCCGCTCCACTCGCAGTTGGCGAAGATGCGGTCGCGGGTGATGCCCGGGGTATCCTCCACGATGGCCAGACGCTGGCCGCAGAGCTTATTGAACAGGGTGGACTTGCCCACGTTGGGGCGGCCCACCACAGCAACGATCGGTTTGCTCATAGGGGGTTCCTCCTTTCACAAAAGGGGTAAAATTACGGTCTTCTCCGGCGGGCGATATGCAGGCCGCTGCGCAGCAGGGCCTTGGCCTCGTCGCCGCCGCTGGTGGGCAGGACTTCCACCTTCACGCCGAGCCGCTGGCCCAGCTGCTCGATGGTCATATCATCGAGGAAGGTGTCCTTCTCCTCCCGCAGCATCACGGCAGGCACGCCCAGGGTACCGCTGGACAGCCGGCCCTCGCACTGAGCGATGATGTCGGTCGCCGTGACGAGGCCCGCCACGCCGACGTTGCCGCCGAAGAAGTTGTTTTTGATGGGATGCACGTTTACTTCTATCATGGGGTACTGGCGGTGGAGCTCGTCCATCATCTCGGTGATGAGGGGCGCGGCCATGGTGCCGGTGACGACATCCATCTTTTTGGTGCCATAGATGCGGTGGGGCTTTTCCAGCTCGGCCAGAAATTCCTCTCGGAAGAGGCTCATCATGCCCACACCGTTTTCCAGCTGGTCGTAGTCCTCATAGAACTCCGGCTCCGGGATGGGGCGGCCGGCCTTGAGGTACCACTCATCGCTGGGGTAGATGATGCGCTTGCCGTGGCGGCGCTTGCACTCGTCGCCGAACTCTTCCATGATGTCGATGACGGCGGCGCTGGTCTCAGCGTCGTAGGGCGTCTGCTTGAAGAGGTTCTGGCGGTAGTCCGTCACGCCGCAGGGGACTGCCGCCACGCTCTGCACCATCGGGGTCAGCTCCAGCAGGTCGGTGAGGGTGCGGCGCAGCTCGTCGCCGTCGTTGATGCCCCGGCAGAGCACCAGCTGGCAGTTGACGGCGATGCCGCCCTCCACCAGACGGGGCAGGTACTTCAGCACCTCGCCGCCCCGTTTATTCGCCAGCATCCGCACGCGGAGCTGGGGATTGGTGGTGTGGACCGAGATGTTGATGGGCGAGATGTGCATCTTGATGATGCGGTCGATCTCGTGGTCCTGCATGTTGGTCATGGTGATATAGTTGCCGAACAAAAAGGACAGGCGCTCGTCGTCGTCCTTGAAGTAGAGGCTCTCACGCATTCCCGGGGGCAGCTGGTCGATGAAGCAGAACATACAGTGGTTGGAGCAGGAGTGCTTCTGGTCGCCCAGATAGGTGGAGAAGTCGCAGCCGAAGGGGCCGCGCTCTTCCCGCCGGACGTCCCACTCCCGGATGCCGTCCGCCACTCTCGCTTTGAGGTGGAAGCTCTTGCTGTCGGTATAAAAATCATAGTCCAGCGTGTCGTTCAGCTCGTTGCCGTCCACGCTCAGCAGCTCGTCGCCGCCGGCGAGGCCGAGGGCTTCCGCCTCGCTGCCCGCGTCCACGCGGTCGATCCTGATGGCCATGCTTTCACCTCACAATTTCGTTTTCAAGACAAAGCAAGAAGGGGAAGGCATTGCGCCCTCCCCTTCTGTACATAACACCAATGTGCCACCAATTCTGCGCAAATTAGCCCTTCTTGATGACTTCCTCGCCCTTGTAGTAACCGCAGTTGCCACATGCCTGGTGGGGGAGCTTCAGAGAGCCGCAGTTGCTGCACTTGACCAGTGCGGGGGCCTCCAGCTTCCAAACATTGCTGCGACGCTTGTCGCGGCGGGCCTTGGAAAGATGTCTCTTAGGTACTGCCATATTTTTGCACCTCCTTGATGGGTTTCTCAGTTCAGCAGTGATTTGAGTATCGCTAGCCTTGCGTCTGCGGGTTCGGCCTCAGCTTCTGCCGGAGGGCAGGTACATTCGGCCATCTTCTTCCCGCACCGGGGACACAAGCCCGGGCAGTCAGCGCTGCAAAGCAGCACCGTCGGTATCTGGAACATGAATTCCTGACAGAGCCATTCGTCCACATCCAAATGTCCTTTTTCGTTGAGGGGCAGGTCGAAATCCGGGTCGTCCAGATCGCGCTCCCTGACCGTCCACTCTGCTTGCACCGTCTCTTCCCGTTCGACGGGGTCGAGGCAGCGGGCGCACTCTCCGTGCACCAATGCGTTTGCCCGCAGCGTCATCCGGATCTCCTCGCCATCCGGCACCGCCTCAAAGCGGGCCGTCACAGGCTGCTCGATCCTTGCACCGGCAAAATCCTTTGCAGACAAATCACACTGAAACTCTGCGGCGTAAGGTTTCGTGCCGGATACGATAAACTTTCTCAGGTCAAATTGCATAGTACACCTCATAAAAGGCTGCTTTGT
>ERZ824600.5291-NODE-5291-length-10673-cov-13.474854_pt1 | contig 10673 bp, 9 predicted proteins | sample MGYA00519933_ERZ824600 | MGnify/ENA primary metagenome ERZ824600 (study PRJEB31778, sample SAMEA3449178) | human gut metagenome | biome: human gut; feature: human-associated habitat; material: faeces | place: United Kingdom | collected 2010/2012 ... | reverse complement strand
TGCGCGACATCGACTTCGGCATCTACCCCTACACCACCTCCTCCAACGTCATCGGCGCTTACGCCCCCATCGGCGCAGGCATCCCGGGCCATAAGCTGACCAACAGCATCGGCGTGATGAAGGCTTACTCCTCCTGCGTGGGCGACGGCCCCTTTGTCACTGAGCTGGCCATGACCGAGGAAGAGAAGCACGCCCTGCGTGAGGCTGGCCACGAGTACGGTGCAGCCACCGGCCGTCCCCGCCGCGTTGGCCCCATCGACCTGGTGGCAAGCCACTACGGCGTGTTCTGCCAGGGCTGCGATGAGGTTGCTCTGACCCTGCTGGACGTGCTGGACTACATGGAGAAGATCCCCATGGTCACCGGCTACAAGCTGACCGACGGCACCATCACCAAGCGCTTCCCCATGGGCATGGCTCTGGACACCGCACAGCCCGTGGTGGAGTATCTGCCCGGCTGGCACTGCGATATCACTGCCGCCCGCAAGTGGGAGGATCTGCCCCAGGAAGCTCGCGATTACGTTGAGTATCTGGAAAAGGCTATTGGCTGCAAGATCACCTACATCTCCGTGGGTGCCGAGCGTGAGGCCTACATCCACCACAACGTCTGATCCGCGCCACAGAACCCGCCGCATTGAAAAGGAAGCGTGACTATGTTTGATATCATCACGGACAGCGCCTGTGACCTGACCCCTGAGACGGCCGCAACGCTGAATATTGAGATCATCCCCTTCTATGTCTCGCTGGACGGTGAGCACTACCGCAAGGAGGGCAAGGAGATCGCCGTGCGCGATTTCTACCAGTTCATGGTAGATAACCCCGCGGCCTACCCCAAGACCAGCCTGCCTTCTCTGGAGGATTTTGAAACCGCCTTCCGGGCCCATGCCGAGGCAGGCCGCCCGGTGCTCTGCATCTGCTTTACCAGCAAGATGAGCGGCTGCGTGGGCAGTGCCCGCAACGCCCGGGAGCTGGTGCTGGAGGATTTCCCCGATGCTAAGATCGAGGTCATTGACAGCACCGCCGCCACCGTGACCGAATCCATCGTGGTGGAAAACGCGGTGGCCATGCGGGATGCAGGCTGTATGCTGGACGAAGCCGTGACCTGGCTGGAAGCGGAAAAGATCACCAACCAGATCTTCTTCACGGTGGGTAATCTGGACTATCTCATCAAGGGCGGGCGCATCGGCAAAGTCACGGGCCGTGCCGCCAACATTCTGGGCATCAAACCCATGATCCTGTTCAAGGAGGGCGAGATCTTCTCCGCTGGTGTGGCCCGTGGCCGCCAGAAGAGCTTTGAGAAGGCCCTCGACCTGCTGATGACCTATCTGGCCGAGCACAACGGCACACCCGATGACTACTGCATCACGGTGGGCTACGGCTACGATGCCGACGAGGGCAAGCGGCTCTGGATGCAGACCCGCGCCGCCCTGCGCGCCAAGTACCCCACTTGCGAGTGCAATGTGGTCCTGCTGCAGATCGGTTGCACCATTGCCGTGCACACCGGCCCCTATGCGTTGGGCATGGGCGTGATGCGGCGGTGGAAAAAACAGTAACTCCCTCAGTCGCCTCCGGCGACAGCTCCCTCTAGGAGGGAGCCTTACGGCAGCGAAAAGCCTCCCTCTGAGAGGGAGGTGGCATTGCGTCAGCAATGACGGAGGGAGTTCCCACATAGTAAAAAAGAAGCCCCGACACTCGTCGGGGCTTCTTTTTGTTTTTCAGCCTTAATTTTTACGATGCACGATCACAGAAGACGGTGACACGGGTCTTGCCGCCATAGGTGCAGGTGTACAGCACCAGGGCGTAGCCGCTGTGTTCCACTTCCTCCACACTGTGGGGGTCAAGCACTTCGACCTTATTCACGACGTACTCATTCACGATGCCGTCCATATCGGTGAAGGTGACGCTGTCCCCCGCTGTGAGGGAAGTCAGCTTGCCGAAATGGCTCTCGTAGTTGTGCGCCGCAATGACCAGATCATCGGTGCGGGAAGAGCCGAACTGGCGGCAGGGGGCGATCTTCAGGCGGGGGTAGCTCCACTCGCTCATCACCGGCAGGTCAATGCCGATGGCGGGAATGGAGATCTCACCCACATATTCGTTGCCGTCGATCTCCACCACCGGGAGCTCGGGGTCCAGGGGGCCGCTCTCTGCCTCCGGTTCCGGGGTCTCCACCTTCTGCTGAAGGTCGGCTACCACGGTCTGGGCCTCGGCACCGGCATGGGCATCCTCGTAGCGGTTGTAGGCGTACAGACCGCCAGCCGCCAGCAGGAGCACCACACCCAGCACGATGCAGACAAGCCCGGGGGATACTTTACGCATTCTTTTCACGTTTCTTGCTGCGCTCCATCAGGTAGGCTCCCACGGCCACCAGCACCAGACCGCTTGCCGTCAGAACAGGTATGGGCCAGTTCAGCTGACCGGTCTGGATCAGTTTGGGACCTTCGGCCGGGCGGGCATCCGCCACCACGCTGGCCGGGGCGGTGGGCTCCGGTGCACTAGGGGTGGTGGTTTCAGTCACGGTCGGGCGGGCATCCGCCGGGGCCGGGTTCTCCGGCGTGGAAGGGGTGGGCGGGGTGACGGGATCGGGGTCATACGGGTCCGGGTAGTACGGGGTCTCGATGGCCTTGTAGTTGTTGTTGAAGGTGATGCTGCTCACCTTTTCGTCCATCAGGTCGGCCTGTGTGTGCACGGCCATCCGGGCCACCAGCTTGTCGTTGTCCCACACCACGGAAACGCGCAGATAGTACACGGTTTCATCGTAGGTACCGCGGGTGTTGACACCGGCGCGCTGGCGCACGGTGTAAACGTAGTAGCCGGGCTTGGTATAATCGATGGGGCCAAAGCTGCCGGTCTCGCCGTCGGTGATCTCCAGAGTGGTCACCTGGGGCAGGGGCGCATTGTCCACAGCCTCAAGTTCCACAGTCAGTGTTTCCTTTGGGAGAGGTGTTTCCCCCGTGGACTGAATGGAAACCGGAAGCTCCTGCAGCTGTGTATGCTGGTCAGCTGCGGTGGCCGCAAATGCCGCCGGCTGACACAGGCAGAACCCCAACGCAAGCGTCAGGAGTGCTGCCGCGATTTTACGGAACCTCATTTCATCCTCTCCTTTATGAATCCGACGCGGACGGGATCATCCACGCCAGAAGAATGGTGCGTGCATCGGTAAACTCCGTTGAACAGGTGGACAGCGCCAGCACCTGAGCGTCATCGCCCGCCGCTTTCATGGCGGCCAGCGTTTCGGTGTTCAGGTTCAGGGCGTTCTCCTGCGCAAAGGTGTACAACCCCTGCAGGTCGCTGTCCCAGCGCTGGGGCTGGAAGATCGCGCTCTCAGACGAAGGGACCAGCAGACATGCAAAGGTTTTAAGATCATAGGTGCGGTCGGGCAGAATCAGCTCACCGGTGGTGTTCTCTGCAAAGAACTCTGCGTCCTTGTAGAGATCCAGATCACCAAACATCTTGCTCTCTTCCATGTGGTGACCATACAGCAGAGAGTAGGGGTCGGTGAAGTTCTTGTCGCAGTTCACATCCAGAAAGATGCTGCCTGCCAGCGAGAAATCACCGTAGACATCGGTGTTCACATAGGTAAAGTTGTCCTCGCCCTGTACCACAGGGTAGTCGATGGCGGTGTTGTCCAGTGTGACCCACGCGCAGACATCCGGGTTGATGCCCAGCAGCTCCTCAAAGCTTGCGCCGTTATCCGCGCCCGCCTTGGGCTTGAACTGCAAAAGCTCTGCCTGAACATTGTCTGCGGCGGCGTACACCTGCGAGTTGTCCCACAGGGCATAGGCTGAATACGCCCCGGCGACCACCAGGAACAGCACGACCACCGCGCTCACCAGAAAGTCGGCTGCTCTCAACGCTTTTCTCTGCCAGTTGATACAGCCCACCTCCGGTTAAGCATTATGATAGGTTAGATTACGATTTGTTTGTAACGGTCAGGCCGTACTGTGTACAACCTCTCCGTCATCTTCGCTGACGCTCGATGCCACCTCCCCTAGTAGGGGAGGCCTTGGCAAAAGATTCTTTTTTCGCTATCATCGCCTATGGCTCCAAAACCAGAATCTGCCGCAGAGAAAGCATTACACCAGCAGGGCCTAATGGAGCAAAGCGCCAGACCCCGAAAATGTGACGGCCTGCCAAGGGCTCCCCTACTAGGGGAGCTGTCGCGGCGAAGCCTGCGACTGAGAGGTTGTACAAAGGCAAAGCTTTCCCTGAAGAGATCAATTTTATTTCAATAGAAAAGAGAGTTCCAAATGACCAAGGATATGACGACCGGCCCGATCACACCGCTGCTGGTCAATTTTACCATTCCCCTTGTGCTGGGTAACCTGTTCCAGCTGACCTATAACGCCGTGGACAGCATCATTGTCGGCAAATTCGTGGGCGAGGATGCCCTTGCCGCTGTGGGCACCTCCAACCCGCTGATGACGCTGGCGATTTTGTTCATCAACGGTGTCTGCCTGGGTGCAGGCATCCTTGTCAGCCTGGCGTTCGGGGCAGGCAACACCGAGCTGGTGGAGCGTCAGGTCTCCACCACCGCCATTGCAGGCTCCGTCTTTTCCCTGGTGTTCTCGCTGACCTGTGTGATTTTGGCAAATCCGCTGCTCCGTCTGCTGCAGGTGCCGGAAGAGATCCTTCCCATCGCTGTGAACTACCTGCGCATCGTGTTCGGCGGACTGCTGTTCACCTTCTTCTATAATTTCCTCGCCGCCACCATGCGCGCGCTGGGCGACAGCAAAAGCGCGCTGTACTTCCTGATGATCAGTTCGGTGCTGAACATCGGCGGCGACCTGTTCTTTGTTGAGGTGCTGGATTGGGGCTCCGAGGGCTGTGCCCTTTCCACCGTGCTGAGCGAAGCGCTCTGCTGCGTGTTCTGCCTGATTTATATCCGCTGGAAGGTCCCTGTGTTGCAGCTGGGCAGGCGCTGGTTCATTTTTGACTCCTCGCTGCTGAAAAAGACCATCAGCTACGGCTGGACCAGCGCCATGCAGCAGGCCACCGTTCAGCTGGGCAAGATCGCCATTCAGGCCATCGTGAACACCATGGGTGTCAACGCCATGGCAGCCTTTGCCGCCGCAGGCCGCATCGATGACTTTGCCTATGTGCCCCAGCAGAACATCGGCCACGCCGCAACCACCCTGATGGCCCAGAACCGCGGCGCGGGCAAAAAAGAGCGTGTCCGTGCCAGCTTCTTCTGCGGCCTGAAGCTGGAGTTCCTCTACGCCATTTTTATCACCGCTGTCTGCTTCTTCTTTGCCGAGCCCATCATCCGGCTCTTCGTCACCGATGCCGCCGTGGTGCATCTGGGAGTGCGCTTTTTGAAGCTGGTCTCTCTGTTCTATCTGATGCCCTCGCTGACCAACGGCATCCAGGGCGGCTTCCGCGGCCTGGGCGACCTCAAGATCACCCTGAACAGCAGCACGCTCAACATGGCAGGCCGTGTGGTGGCCGCTGCCGTCTTTGTGCTGCTGATGAAGATGGATATCGAGGCCCTGCCGTACAGCTATGTTGTGGGCTGGATCCTCATGCTGGTCTATGAAGCCCCCATGATGGTAAAGTATCTGCGGAAGGGCGAGCTGTAAGCCCGACACCGCCCCGGGCAGACCCGTGCTCTCACTCTGCCCGCTCGATCTCCCGGTACAGCCAGTCCAGTGCATCAGAGATGCCGCCCAGCTGATCGATGAGCTTTTCCTTTACGGCCTTTTTGCCGTCCAGCATGGTGCCCACGTCCATCACCAGCTCACCGGTGCGGAGCATCAGCTCTGAGTAGCGCGCTGCCGTAATGCCGCTGTGGCCCGCCACAAAGCCGGTGATGCGCTCCTGCATCTGCTCGAACCACCGCATGGTCTGGGGCACGCCCAAAATCATGCCGGAGTGGCGGACCGGGTGCACCGTCATGGTCGCCGTAGGCACGATAAAGCTGCGCCGGGCGCTGACTGCCAGCGGGATGCCGATGGAGTGGCCCCCGCCCAGCACGACCGTGGCACTGGGCTTTGAGATGCTGGCAATGAGCTCTGCCAGCGCCAGCCCGGCCTCCACGTCCCCGCCCACGGTATTGATGAGCACCAGCAGGCCCTCCACAGCGGGGTCCTCCTGCACTGCCACCAGCTGCGGGATCACATGCTCATACTTGGTGGTCTTCTGGCCCTGCGGGGCCTCCACATGGCCCTCGATCTGGCCGATCACGGTCAGGCAGTGGATGGCATGGGGGCCGCGGGTGCGCCACACCGTGCCCAGATCTTCCAGCTGCTCTTTCTCCAGCCGCTGCTGTTCGGTGGTTTCCTTTTCATATTCCGGCATGTTGGCTCCTCCTCAGGGTGTTTTTTTCAGTGTTCCCGGGGATTGAAGCAATATGCGGCGGCTAAGATTTCTTTACTTTGAAAAAAATTGGCCCAGAGGATTTGACATTCTGTCTCATTGCAGTATACTTTATGTAAGAATAAGATTGACAAGTATATATCATTATTGTTCAGAAACTGTCTTAATCGCCGGTGCACCTTGCAGGGCGCAAAGAGACCGGCATTCCCTTTGGATGAAAGGAGAACCATTTCCATGAACAATCCCGGCAAAGCTTCCCTTCCGGTGATCAAGCGCCTGCCCAAGTACTACCGCTACCTGCGGACGCTGAAGAACGACGGCATCACCAGCATCTCCTCCCGCGAGCTGGCCGCCCAGATGGGCACCACGGCCTCTCAGGTGCGGCAGGACTTCAACTGCATCGGCGACGTGAACGGCCGCCAGGGCATCGGCTACTCGGTGGAGAACCTGCTTTCCATCCTGGAGCATCTGCTGTTCGGCAACGGTGACCTGCTGCCCACCATCCTCATCGGCTGCGGCCGGTTGGGCAAGGCAGTCAGCCGCTTCATCACCACCGACACCAACGGCTACAAGCTGATCGCAGCCTTTGACAATTCCCCCAGCGAGGTGGGCAAAGAGATCAACGGCATCCAGATCTTACACGTTGACGAGCTGGAGGCCTTCTGCGCAGAGCATAAGCCTGAGGTGGCTGTGTTCTGTGTGCCCCGCAGCGGTGCGGAGGAGCTCAGCGGCCGGCTGGTCGAACTGGGCATCAAAGGCTTCTGGAACTTCTCCCACTATGACCTGTCGGTGCCCTACCCCGAAGTGGTGGTGGAGAACGTCCACCTGGGCGACAGCCTGATGAGCTTGGGTTACCGCCTGCGCAATCAGGACTGATCTATTCTTATAGCATATCACAGAAAACAGGCAGCCCTCTCCCCCCGAACGAGCAGAGAGGGTTGCCTTTTTATGAGGAGAGCAACTATGGCGAAGCTATACTTCCGATACGGTGCCATGAACAGCGGCAAAAGCACCGCGCTGATGCAGGTGGCCCACAACTACGAAGAGCAGGGGATGCGGGTGCTGATCCTGAAGCCCCAGGTGGATACCAAGGGCGGCGGCGAGCTGGTCAGCCGCCTGGGCGTGCGCCGCAGGGCCGACCTGCTCATCCCGCCCGAGGTGGATGTGTTCGAGGCCGTGCGCGCCGCTTCTGCCGGGGAGCAGCCGCTGGCCTGTGTTCTCTGCGACGAGAGCCAGTTCTTTACCCCGGCACAGGCCGAGCAGCTGTTCATGGTCACGGTAGACCTGAACATCCCGGTCATCTGCTACGGTCTGCGGTCAGACTTCTCCCTCAAAGGCTTCCCCGGCTCCACCCGTCTGCTGGAGCTGGCCCACACCATTGAGGAGATGAAGACCATCTGCACCTGCGGGCGCAAGGCCACCTGCAACTGCCGCAGGGTCAATGGGGAGTTCGTCTTTGAGGGCGAGCAGGTCGCCATCGATCTGGAAAACGATGTGCAGTACGTCAGCATGTGCCCCCAGTGCTATTTCAAGGCACGGCGGGCGTTTTACGCCAAACGGAACGCACAGTAAGTGTCGATCTCCGGCAGGCACAGGTACCCTCTCCTGCATGAGATCCCAAATCTCCCAAACGTTTTTTACAGTTTTCAGAGCGCTGCCCAGCCGGGCGGCGCTCTTTTTTGCTCGTCCTCTTTTGAAGTGATATATCAGTTGTATCCCACGGCGAACGTTTTTTGCACAATTGATATATCAGTTTATAAAACAGCGATATCGTCACTTTTTTCACGTGTTGTATACAACATTATACCGTCAATTTCGCAACAAGTTACAATACTATTGCAATTTTAGAGGTTCTGCTACACTCTCTCGGCCCGTTTCTATGCAATCTATCCAATTATGCAGATTGTATATTTTTTCGCTCCAAGTTTATTCATTTCGGCAATGCCGTCAAATCGCCGCAAATCACGAGAGCAATATTTGTTCGTTTTTTGTCCGTATCACTTCAATTTACATCTTTCTTTTTCCCATCCCTTTTGTTATCATATTTGTATACAACGAGCCTTGTGCAGAAAGGCCCGCTCGATGTTTTTTGATTTATTAGGAGGAGAACAACAATGAGCAAGGCAATTTCCCGTCGTGATTTCCTGAAGGTCACCGGTGCTGTTGGTGCAGCTGGTCTGCTGGCTGCCTGCGGCGGCAATGGCGGCGCTGCTTCCAGCACCGCTTCTTCCGCAGCCGAGGCTGCTTCTGTGGCTGGCCTGAGCAGCGATCCCGTTACCCTGACCATGAGCTGGTGGGGCGGCGAGTCCCGCCACAACGCTTACCAGGAGGCCCTGAAGGCTTTCTCTGCTGAGCACACCACCATCACCGTCAACCCCACCTTCGCTGCATGGTCCGGCTGGGAAGACACCATGTCCACCAAGTTTGCAGGCGGCGTGGCTGAGGATGTCTGCCAGATCAACTGGAACTGGCTGTACAACTACTCCGGCAACGGCCAGACCTTCCTGGATCTGAACAGCGTCACCGATTACCTGGATATGTCCCAGTGGGACGACGCAAAGCTGGGTGCCTGCAACGTTGCAAATGCACAGCAGTGCGTGCCTATCTCCATGACCGGCCGTATCTTCTACTGGAACATGACCACCTTTAACAAGGCTGGCATCACCGAAGTTCCCGCCACTGAGGATGACCTGTTTGCAGCAGGCAAGGCTTTCCAGGAGAAGCTGGGCGATGATTACTATCCCCTGCACCTGGGCGCATACGACCGTATGATCCTGATGGTGTTCTACCTCGAGTCCAAGTACGGCAAGGACTGGGCAGATCCCACCACCTCTACCCTGAACTACACCGCTGACGAGATCGCCGAGGGCATCGACTTCATCAAGAGCCTGGTCGATGGCCACGTCATCATGCCGCTGCCCACCTACTACGGTGCAAACGGCGACGGTGCTACCCACCAGTCCAACGAGTGGATCACCGGCAAGATCGCTGGCATCTTCGAGTGGGATTCCGCTGCTTCCAAGTACCAGGACGCTCTGGACGAGGAGAACAAGCCCGGCTTCACCGTTGGTGAGGAGATCAAGTTCGGCGATTACAACGGCGGCTTCTCCAAGGTCTCCATGGGCATGGCCATCACCAAGACCTGCAAGAACCCCGCTGAGGCTGCTACCCTGATCGAGTACCTGTGGAACGGCGATGGCGCTGCCATCATGGGCTCCGAGTGCGGCATCCCCGCTTCCAAGGCTGGTCTGGCTACCGCTCAGGCTGCCGGTAAGATCAACGAGCTGGTCGCCGAGGCAAACGGCAAGGTCATGAGCTTTACTTCCTGCCAGCTGGATCCCCTGTTCGAGGCTTCCGATCTGAAGGCTACCGGCACCGGCACCTATCAGGAAGTGTTCGATACCGTTGACTACGACAACAAGAGCGGCGCAGATGTTGTTGACGTTCTGCTGGACGGCATGTCTGCTGTTGGCTACACTGTCTGATCTTCTTTGCTGACCTGAGTCAAATTACATATCAGGGGCATCGTCCACCCGTAGGCCCGATGCCCCTTTTTTCTCAGGCACAGGTTACAATTTTCTGACAAATCTGTTGCCAAAGTGTGACATAAGGTTTGTTGCACTGATTTTCACCAAAGGAGGATCCCCGGATGAAAGAAAGCAAAGCGCCCTCTCTCGGGCGTACCCCCGCACAGAAGTTCCTGGATAAGTGGCAGGGTCTGATCTACCTGATCCCCTGGATCATCGGCTTTATCGTGTTCAAGGCCATCCCCTTCGGTCAGTCGCTGTATTACAGCTTCACCGACATGAACTTCTTCAACGGCATCCACCAGTACGGCGTGATGAACTACGTCACCGCCTTCTCTGATGCCAAGGTCACCAAGGCTCTGGTCACCACCTTCAAGTACGCGTTCATCACCGTGCCCCTGAAGCTGATCTTTGCTCTGTTCATTGCATACATCCTGAACTTCAAGATCGCCTGCGTGAACCTGTTCCGTACCGTTTACTACATCCCGTCCATTCTGGGCGGTTCCGTTGCCATCGCCGTGCTGTGGAAGGCTGTTTTCCGTGATGATGGTCTGGTCAACACCATCATCCGCGCCATCACCTTCGGCCACGCACAGGGCCCCTCCTGGCTGAGCGACCCCAACTATGCGCTGTGGATCATCTGCTTCCTGCGCATCTGGCAGTTCGGCTCCGCCATGGTGCTGTTCCTGGCCGCCCTGAAGGGCGTGCCTGCAGACCTGTACGAGGCTGCCACCATTGATGGTGCCGGTAAGTGGAAGCAGTTCTTCTCCATCACTGTTCCCATGATCACCCCCATCATCTTCTACAACCTGGTCACTCAGATCTGCCAGGCTTTCC
>ERZ824600.5289-NODE-5289-length-10676-cov-7.856134_pt1 | contig 10676 bp, 8 predicted proteins | sample MGYA00519933_ERZ824600 | MGnify/ENA primary metagenome ERZ824600 (study PRJEB31778, sample SAMEA3449178) | human gut metagenome | biome: human gut; feature: human-associated habitat; material: faeces | place: United Kingdom | collected 2010/2012 ... | reverse complement strand
AGTTTTGATATTCGAGGTAAATATATTACTTTTATGCCAATTATGGAAATTAAAAAACGACAATTATGAGAACCATTCCCGCTTCCGAATTGATTATCAACGACGACGGTTCGATTTTTCACCTGCACCTGCATCCCGGGCAGCTGGCCGACACGGTGATCCTGGTCGGCGACCCCGGCCGCGTGGCCCTCGTAGCCGGATTTTTCGACACGAAGGAGTGCGAGGTTTCGAACCGCGAGTTCAAGACCGTGACGGGCAGCTATAAAGGAAAACGCATGACGGTCCTCTCGACCGGCATCGGCATCGGCAACATCGACATCTGCGTCACGGAGCTGGACGCGCTGGCCAACGTCGATTTCGCCACGCGGCAGGAGAAGGCCGAAAAAAAGCGGCTCACGCTGGTGCGGCTGGGCACTTCGGGCGCCATTCAGCCCGACATCAAGGTCGGTGAATTCGTCTTCTCGCGCACTTCGTGCGGCTTCGACGGCCTGTTGAGCTACTACAAGGGCCGCGACGCGGTCTGCGACCTGGCGCTCGAAGAGGCGTTCGTGAAGCACACGGGCTGGTACGAGAAGATGCCGCGCCCCTATTTCGTCGACGCCGACAAGACCCTGTTCGAGCATTTCAGCGACGTCACGCGCGAGGGCATCACCATCGCCGCTCCGGGATTCTACGCCCCGCAGGGCCGCTGGGTGCGGCTCGAACCGCACGACGCCCGGCTGAACGAGAAGATCGAGTCGTTCGGCTACGAAGGCCGCCGCATCACCAACTTCGAGATGGAGGGTTCGGCGCTCGCGGGGCTGGCCGCCCTGATGGGTCACCGCGCCGCCACGATCTGCACGATCATCGCCCAGCGCATCGCGCAGGACGTGAACACCGACTACAAGCCGTTCGTGCGGAAGATGATCGAAACGGCCCTCGACAAACTGGCAATTTTAGAGTAAGAAACCATAAACAGACAAAACAGAAACAACGTATGAAATTTTCCGTATCAAGCTCGGCCCTGCTTTCGCTTCTGGCTACCACCGGCAAGGTCATCAGCAATAAGAACACGCTGCCCATCCTGGACTACTTCCTCTTGGAACTCAACGGCAACACGCTGCAAGTCACCACGTCGGACCTTGAGACGACGCTCGTCGGGCAGATCGAGGTGGACAGCGTCGAGAGCGAGGGTACGATCGCCGCGCCGGCCAAACTGATGCTCGACTCGCTGAAGGAGTTCCCCGAACTGCCGCTGACCATCGAGGTCAACGACAAGAACTGGGAGATCAAGATCAACTGGAAGAGCGGATCGCTCTCGATTCCCGGAGCCAGCGCCGTCAGCTATCCCGCCGTGCCGCAGCTGAACGCCGAGAAAAAGGAGCTGCGCCTCGACGTCGACACCCTCGTGAACGGCATCAACAAGACGATTTTCGCCACGGCGGACGACGAACTGCGCCCCGTGATGAACGGCATCTATATCAATCTGGCGCCCGACGCGCTGACGTTCGTGGGAACCGATGCGCACAAACTCGTGAAGTACGAGGCCGAGACCGAAAACGAGGTGACGGCGTCGTTCATCCTCCCGAAGAAGCCCGCCAACCTGCTCAAGTCGGTGCTGCTGAAGGAGGACGACGCGATCGAAATGGCGTTCGATTCGAAGAACGCCCTGTTCAAACTCAAGAGCCACACGCTCGTCTGCCGCCTGATCGAGGGCAACTACCCGAACTACAACGCCGTGATTCCGTCCAACAACCCCAACAAGGTGCTGGTGGACCGCATCGAGCTGGTCAACGGCATCAAGCGCGTGGCCGTCTGCTCGAACCCCACGACGAACCTGATCCGCATGGACATCGCCGACAACCGGATCACCCTCACGGCGCAGGACATCGACTTCTCGGTGTCGGCCAACGAGACGATCTCGTGCAGCTACGACGGGCAGCCCATTTCGATCGGCTTCAAGTCGACGTTCCTCGTCGAGATCCTCTCGAACATGGATACCCCGACGGTGGTGGTGGAACTGGCCGACTCGACCCGCGCCGGCGTCTTCAAACCCGTTTACGACGACAAGCAGTCGAGCGCGACGCTCATGCTGCTGATGCCGATGATGATCAACGCATAACGGCCGTCAGATGAAGCTGAACCTCAAACGACCGATCATCTTCTTCGACCTCGAAACCACCGGCGTGGACACCGCCCGGGACCGCATCGTGGAGATCTCGATGGTCAAGGTCATGCCCGACGGCGAGGAGATCACCAAAACCCGGCGGCTCAATCCCGGGATGCATATCCCCGAGGAGGCCTCGGCCATACACGGCATCACGGATGACGACGTGAGGGACTGCCCGACGTTCGCGCAGGTCGCGCGGTCGCTCGAACAGTTCATCCGCGGCTGCGACTTCGGCGGCTTCAACTCGAACCGCTTCGACCTGCCGGTGCTGGTCGAGGAGTTCCTGCGCGCCGGCGTGGACGTGGACTTCAAGCGCCGCAAGTTCATCGACGTGCAGAACATCTTCCACAAGAAGGAGCAGCGCACGCTGGTCGCGGCCTACAAGTTCTACTGCGACAAGGACCTGGAGGAGGCCCACTCGGCCGAGGCCGACACGAAGGCCACCTACGAGGTGCTGAAGGCCCAGCTGGACCGTTACGACGATCTGGAGAACGACATCGACAAGCTGGCCGAATACTCGTGCCGCGCCGAATCGGCCGACTACGCCGGGCGCATCCTCTACAACGAGAAGGGCGAGGAGGTCTTCGGGTTCGGCAAGTACAAGGGCCGTTCGGTGGCCGAGGTGTTCCGCATCGAGCCGAGCTACTACGCCTGGATGATGAACGGCGATTTCCCGCTCTACACCAAGAAGGTCATCACCGAAATCCGGATGCGCGATAAAATGAAATGACGATGAAACGACTCTGTGCCGCAGCTCTGATGATCGTGTGGGCTTTCTGCGCCGTTGCGGCGGGGAAGTCCGCAACGATCGTCTACATCAACGGTGCGAAATACTACATCCACACGGTGCAGGCGGGCGAGACGCTCTACGGGCTTTCGAAAACCTACGGGGTGGGCGAGAAGGTGATTCTCGAAAACAACCCCTCGATCGCCCGCGGCCTAAAAACCGCCGAGAACATCAAGATCCCCTTCGTGGCCGACGTTCCCGAACCCAAGTCGGACAAGAAGCTGCGCAAGACCTTCGACTTCCATTTCGTGTCGAAGGGCGAGACGCTCTACGCCATTTCGCGGCAGTACGAGATTCCGGTGAAAACCCTTCTGGAGGACAATCCGAACCTCGACCCGCTGCACATGCGCCTCGGCGAACGCATCCTGATCCGCAGGAAACAGATCGGCTCGGAGGACGAGGCCGGCACGAAGGAGCAGTGGGAGGAGTACCGGCAGTCGCTGAACAGCGTGGCCGAGGAAGGCACGGCCTACCACATCGTCCATCCGGGCGAGACGTTCTATTCGCTCTCGCGCCGCTTCGGGATCACCGAGGCGGAGTTCAGCGCGCTCAACGGCGGGCTGAAACCCGCGGACCTCAAGGCCGGGGCCATGGTCAAGATTCCCGCGCCCGAGGCCGGACAGATTCCGGAGGGCGCCGACAGCCTCCAACGGCAGGACAGCGTGCCGGAGACCGGGCAGCAGGTCGTGCAGATCGACTTCCGGGCGCTCCGGGCCGGCGACCCGCTCGACGTGGCGCTGCTGCTGCCCCTCGCCACGGGCGGCGAGCCTAACGGCAACTACCTGGAGTTCTATCAGGGTTTTCTGCTGGGGCTGGACAGCGTGAAGCTCAAATACGGACGTTCGGTGAACGTGGACCTCTACAACACGGCCCGCGACACGGCGCGCATCCGCGAAATCGTCGAAAGCGACGCCTTCCGGAAAGCCGACCTGATCGTCGGCCCCGTCTACGAGGAGGGGCTGTATCCGGTGATCCGCTTCGCCGAGGAGAAAAAGATTCCCGTGGTGTCGCCGCTGGCCAATATCGAGGGGATGAACAGCGACGTGCTGTTCCAGCTCGCGCCCGACCCTTCGCGCAAGTACGAGAAGGCGGGCGATCTGGTGAACGGCGACAAGCGCGTGACGCTGATCTGCACCGAGTCTGCCGACAAGGAGTTCGAGCGCGAGATGCTCGCGCTGCTGGGCGATTCGGAGTACCGCCGCTATACCTATAAATACGAGCATCCCACGGCCCGCTCGGCCGACAGCCCGAGCGACCTCACGCCGCTGCTGGAGAATACGGACGACAACGTTTTCATCATCCTCTCCGACAACGAGGTGGACATCGACCGCATTCTCGCGGCTCTGGCCTCGGCCGATACGAGCCTTACGAGCCGCGGCCGCACGGCGCCCCGCTTCGTGGTGCTGGGCAACACCCGCTGGAACCGCTACAACACCGTCGACCGCGCGATGTTCTTCAAGAACCGCGTGATCTTCTTCTCGACCTACCACGCCAAACGCGACTCGGAGACCGTGCGGGCGTTCGACGACGCCTACATCCGTTCGTTCTGCGCGCTGCCGACCCTCTTTTCCTACCGGGGCTACGACACGGCGATGATCTTCGCCCCGGCCATGTACGGCGACATCGAGTACGACCTCGAAGACCGCCGCTACACGCCGTTGCAGACGACCTATCGGTTCGGGCAGAACGAAGGCCGCGAGAACCACGTCAACCGCAACTGGACGCGGGTCAACTACAACAGCGACTTCACCATAACCATCGAATGACAGAGCCATGGCAACTTTGACGAATACGATTCCCGAGAAAACCATCGAGCGATTGAGCGAGTACCGCCGCACGCTGCTCGCCAGCCATCGGCAGGGCATCACGCATATCTTTTCGCACGTACTGGCCGGCATCCACGGCATCACGGCCGTGCAGGTGCGCCGCGACCTGATGCTGATCGGCTTCTCGAGCGACACGAAGAAGGGCTATGACGTGCAGGTGCTGATCGAGTACATCAGCCGCATCCTCGACAGCCCCTCGCCCATGAACATCGCCGTGCTGGGCATGGGCCATCTGGGCCAGGCCATCACCAAATATTTCAACGGCAAGGGGCTCAAGCTGAAGATCACCGCGGCGTTCGACGTCGACCCCGAAAAGGTCGGCAAGACGATCGACGGCATCCCGTGCTACCATATGGACTCCTTCGAGGAGGTGGTCGAGGACAAGGACATCTCGATCGTCATCGTCTCCTCGCCGACGAAGGTGGCTCCGAATCTCGTGCTGCCGATCATCAATGCCGGCATACGGGGGGTGCTGAATTTCACCTCCACGCCGCTGAACTTCCCGCAGGGGATCATCGTCGAGAATTACGACATCACCACGCTGCTCGAAAAAGTCGCCTACTTCGTCAAGGAGAGCGACGGGAGCAATTCGTAACCGTGTGCCGGAGAGGGAGAGAGATGAGGGTATTTCACGGTTTCGACGCACTTCCGCACTTCGTCCGCCCGGCGGTCACCGTCGGGTCGTACGACGGCGTGCACCTGGGCCACCGCGCCCTGATCGGGCGGCTGATCGCCGAGGCCCGCGCCAACGGCGGCGAAAGCATCGTGCTGACCTTCGAGCCGCACCCGCGCATCACGCTGGGAAAGGCCGAAGGGCTGCGGCTGCTGACGACGCTCGACGAGAAAACGGCCCTGCTGGAAGAGCTGGGGGTGGATAACGTGATCGTCATTCCCTTCGACAGGGCGTTCAGCGCCTTGTCCGGAGAGGAGTTCGCGGACGATTACCTGATCGGAAAGGTCGGCGCCGAAACGCTCGTCGCGGGCTACAACCACCGTTTCGGCCACGACCGGATCGACTGCGACACGCTCGCGGCGTCGGGACGGCTCCGCGTCGTGAAGGTGGGTCCGTGCAGGGTCGACGGCGTGCATGTCAGTTCGACCGTGATCCGCCGGCTGCTGGATGAGGGGAAAACCGCAGAGGCCGAATTGTTACTTGGATATTCCCTGCAAACCGAAAAATAAAGAAAACATGTTAAGTCACGATTGTCAGATACGCGTGTGGTACAAGCACACCGACCAGATGGCCATTTGCCACCATTCGAATTACATCTGCTACTACGAAGCCGCCCGCAGCGAGTTCCTGCGCGCGCTGGGCATGTCGTTCGCCGAGGTCGAACGGCGGGGCATTATGATGCCGATTCTCGAAGTGCAGTCGAAATACCGCAAGCCGGCCTATTTCGACGAACTGCTGACCGTGCGCATCATCCTCCGGGAAATGCCCTCGACACGCATCAATTTCTTCTACGAAATCTACAACGAGCGGGGCGACCTGCTCAATACGGGCATGACCCAGCTGGGCTTCATCCACAGCGATTCGCGGCGTCCGTGCCGCTGTCCGGAATGGTTCCTGGAGCTGATCCGCAGCCGCTGGACCGAATAAGACGCCCCGTTTCGGGTCCGATTCATGCCGCTTCGCCCTGCGAAGCGGTTTTTTCTGCGCCGTGACGGCATTTTCATCGCCCGGAAAGTCCCTCCCCGCAGTCCGGATTCCGGGACCGCTCCGTCGGGGCGGAAGCAAACCGGCGTTCGCTTCTGCACCCGACTTTTCGTACCTTTGGATACTCCCGCTCGGCAATGTTCAAGTAAATTTGACATTGCCATCGCTTATTCGTACCTTTGCGGCTCAATTTGCGACAACTTATGATTTCAATAGACGGCCTCACCGTAGAGTTCAGCGGCACGACGCTTTTCAAAGACATCTCCTTCACGATCGGCGACAAGGACCGGATCGCCCTGATGGGCAAAAACGGAGCGGGCAAATCGACCCTGCTGAAGATCATCGCCGGAGTGCGTTCGGCCACGCGGGGGCGCGTGACCGTGGGCGAAGGCGGGAAAGTGGGGTATCTGCCCCAGCACCTTCAGGTGGAGGACGGGCGCACGCTCGTCGAGGAGGCGTCGCGGGCCTTCGAACACCTGTTCGAAATCGAGCGGCGGATCGCGGCGCTCAACGAGCAGCTCACGACCCGCACCGACTACGAAAGCGAGTCGTATATGCGGCTGATCGAGGAGGTCACGGCCATCTCCGAGAAGTTCTATGCCGTGGACCTCACCAACTACCAGGAAGACGTGGAGCGCATTCTGCTGGGGCTGGGCTTCGAACGGAGCGACTTCACGCGCCAGACCTCCGAATTCTCGGGCGGCTGGCGCATGCGCATCGAGCTGGCCAAGCTGCTGTTGCAGAAACCCGACCTGCTGCTCTTGGACGAGCCGACGAACCACCTCGACATCGAGTCGATCGAGTGGCTGGAGGATTTCCTGATGAACAACGCCAAGGCCGTAATGGTCATTTCCCACGACAAGGCTTTCGTGGACCACATCACCACGCGCACCATCGAGATCGCCCGCGGACGCATCTACGACTACAAGGTCAACTACTCCCATTACCTCGAACTCCGCAGGGAGCGTCGCGAGCAGCAGCAGGCGGCCTACGACAACCAGCAGAAGATGATCGCCGAGACCCGCGAGTTCATCGAGCGTTTCAAGGGGACCTATTCGAAGACCAATCAGGTGCAGTCGCGCGTGCGGATGCTCGAAAAACTGGAACTCATCGAGGTGGACGAGGAGGACCGGTCGGCGCTGAACCTGCGCTTTCCGCCCGCCCCGCGTTCGGGTTCCTATCCGGTCATCACCTCCGAACTGGGCAAGGCGTACGGCGACCACCGGGTGTTCAGCGACGTGTCGATCACCATCGGGCGCGGCGACAAGGTGGCTTTCGTGGGGCGCAACGGCGAGGGCAAGTCGACGATGGTCAAGGCCATCATGGGGCAGATCGACTTCGAGGGCGAGATCCGGATCGGCCATAACGTCCGGATCGGTTACTTCGCGCAGAACGAGGCGTCGGGGCTCGACGAGTCGATCACCGTCTTCAAGACCGTCGACGACATCGCCGTGGGCGACATCCGGACCCGTATCCGCGACATTCTGGGGGCCTTCATGTTCGGCAAGGAGGCCAGCGAGAAGCTCGTAAAGGTGTTGTCGGGCGGCGAACGGACGCGTCTGGCGATGATCAAGCTGTTGCTGGAACCGGTCAACCTGCTGATCCTCGACGAGCCGACCAACCACCTCGACCTGAAGACCAAGGAGATTCTCAAAGAGGCGCTGATGGCTTTCGACGGCACGCTGATCGTCGTCTCCCACGACCGCGATTTTCTCGACGGGCTGACATCCAAAATCTACGAATTCTCCCACGGCCGCGTCACCGAGCACCTCGACGGGGTCTACGGTTTCCTCCGGAAGAAGAAAATTGAAAATATCAGCGAAATCGAACGGCGCAAGGCGTAGACGCCGCGCCTGTGAAGTCCCGGACCCTCGGGATTCCGTGCCGCCCGTCCTTGACGCAGACAAAACGGCCGCCCCTCGCAGGGCGGCCGTTTCCGTTATTCGATCATCTTTTTGAGCGTCTTTTTCAGTTTGTCGTGGTTGCGCAGGTCGTTGCGCAGTTTGCTGTTGCCGTCCCGGTCGACGAGCACGTAGGAGGGGATGCCGTCGACTTTGAACTTTTCGCACAGATATTTCCATTGCTCCTCGTTCAGCCGGTAATGCTTGCCGGCGATTTTGCCGATCTGGGTCTTGTAGGTCACCAGCGGCGAGGTCTCGTTGGCAAGGTAAATCCACACGATGTCGTCCGATTTCAGTTCCCCGGTTTTCAGCGGCTCGTTGGCCTTGATCGCCGCCTGGCAGGGTCCGCACCAGGTGTTCCAGAAATCGACCAGCACGACCTTGCCCTTGTAAGGCGCGACGATGGCGTCGAAAAGCTTGTCAGGGGCCACGTCGGGCGTCTCTTCGATCTTCACCTTGCCTTCCAGCGCCGCCAGCTCCCTGCGTACCCTGGCCTGAATAGCCTCGCACGCCTCGGCGTAGAACGGATTCTTCAGCGAACGGAGCGAGGCGAGGTCAGCCTCCGTGAGAGCATCGTTTTCCGCTTTGGAGGGCAGAGAACTCACTTTGCGCAGATCGGCAAGCGGACTGGTAGCCTCGACGAGTTGCGCCCAATCGATATCGGGAGCAAGAGCTGCACGCTGATATTCGAAAATACGGACGCCCATCGGCAGTTTCGGGTTGTTGATATCGAAAAGCTTGCAGAGCATCGCCTGATTTTCGGATGTCAGTTTGGCAAATTCATAGTCGAGCTTCGCATTGCGGTCCCACATATTATGCTCCGACCGGTAATTGTGTTCCAAAAAGAAACGACTGTTGGCAAATGCGTTGAGGGTCTCCTGCTGGAGCGAAAGCAGAGACAGTTCTGTCATCATGCTGGACATGCCGCTGCGGGCGATACTGTCGGCTAATAATTTATATTTCGATGCCACCATCTGCACATATTCGTCCGCTGTCATCCGGTAATCCGCAAATTCGCCGGTATGGGTATCAAGAGCGATTGTTTTGGTCTCGCTCCCGTTGAAAAGCGTATTCAGCGCGCCGTACGTCCCTGTCGAGTACAACGGGGCACGTTTGGGCTGCTCGTTGTTCCGACGCTGGACGATGGATTTACCCTTCTCTGTGAGGTCAACGTAAATGTCCGCGGTTTCCCCGGGAGCCGTCCAGAAATTCAGGTGCATCGAGCCGGGACCGGCCGGATTGCCATAGATCAGCGACGGGCCGTACTGCCCGAATTTAAAGGTCGCAACGCCCGTCTCGGGGTCGATGGGAGCGTCTTTGCGCTCGTGACCGGTCAGCATCGAATTGATATAAAGCGTCATGTCCTTGTACATCCCTTCGCGGAATCCTAACAGGTGGATGTTGACCCTCGTTTCGCCGACGGCGAAGATCGGATCGGGTACCGGACCGTCTTTCGGAGCCTTGCGCAGCTCTTTGGGCAGGCTCCTCAGCGTATCCGTAAATTTTCGCCGCATATGCGCCCAGCAGCCAACGCTGCATACCGTTTCGGGCAGACTGCAATGATATGCCTCATACCCATCCGTATGCAAATATCCCGAAAAGCCCTCCAGGAACCGGCTTGCGCAGACGCCAGCTCTGCTCGGCTGGTAATCATAAAGCACAACCGGCCGCAGAGCATTGCCGGATGTCCGGTAGAGCCATACATAGCTGCGCTGCCGTGCCTGCCGCTCCGGCTCCCGCAGCACCATGAGCGTCGTCTCATCCGCATGCAGGATCTCGTTTGCAAGAAGCTCTTTGTGCAGCGCGTTTTCATTATGGACGAGGCAGAACAGTTCCTGCCCAACTACCTGCGTTTTATCCGCGGTTTGGTTGACACCAACGATTTGCCGCTTAACGTTTCCCGTGAACTGCTGCAGGAAAGCGCTGTGACGCAAAAACTCAAGCGTGCGCTCACCAAGCGTGTACTCGGAATGCTCGGTAAGTTGGCCGAAGACAAGGAAAAGTACGCTATTTTCTGGAAGAACTTCGGCAATGTGCTCAAGGAAGGTCCGGTCGAAGACTTCTCCAACCGTGAGGAAGTTGCCAAACTCCTGCGCTTTGCCTCGACACGCAACACAAGTGATGCTCAGGACGTGAGCCTCACAGATTACATCGCTAAGATGCCTGAAAAGCAAAAGTGCATCTACTACCTCGTTTCGGGCAGTTACGCGAGTGCCGCCACGTCGCCCTACCTTGAATCCTTCAAGAAGAAGGGAATTGAAGTGCTTCTGATGTGGGAGCGCATTGACGAGTGGCTCATGGGTAACCTCACCGAATTCGAAGGCAAGAAATTTGTGCCGGTGACCGCCGCCGATCT
>ERZ824600.5288-NODE-5288-length-10679-cov-6.319654_pt1 | contig 10679 bp, 7 predicted proteins | sample MGYA00519933_ERZ824600 | MGnify/ENA primary metagenome ERZ824600 (study PRJEB31778, sample SAMEA3449178) | human gut metagenome | biome: human gut; feature: human-associated habitat; material: faeces | place: United Kingdom | collected 2010/2012 ... | reverse complement strand
AGCGGGAAGGCTTTCACAAAACTTTTTCAAAAAGACTCCCGGCTACTCGCAAGCTGAATAAATTATTTTTTTTTAAAAGTTTTTGCCCCGCTTTTTGAAAAAAGCGGGAAGGCTTTCGCAAAACTTTTTCAAAAAGACTCCCGGCTACTCGCAAGCTAAATAAATTGTTTTTTTTAAAAGTTTTAGCCCCGCTTTTTGGAGAAAGCGGGAAGGCTTTCACAAAACTTTTTCAAAAAGACTCCCGGCTACTCGCAAGCTAAATAAATTATTTTTATTAAAGTTTTCGCCCAGCCTTTTTCAAAAGGCTGGAAAGTTTTTGCCAAGCCTTTTGGGGAAAGCTTGCGGCTATTCGCAAACTAAATAATTTATTTTTATTAAAGTTTTCGCCCAGCCTTTTTCAAAAGGCTGGGAAAACTACACGTTATATTGCGTCGAAGCCGTGGTGTGAAGCTCGTCCCAGTCGGTGTGGAAAAACTCGCCGCGCGGCGCGTCCACGCGCTCGTAGGTGTGCGCACCGAAAAAGTCGCGCTGCGCCTGAAGCAACGATGCGGGCAGCCGTGCGCTCCGATATCCGTCGAAAAAGCAGAGCGCCGAGGACATGGCGGGAACCGGCACGCCCGAAAGCATCGCCCCCGCACAGACCCGCCGCAGCATTGGCACGGTCCTTTCAAGCTTGTCGGCAAAGAACGGCGACAGCATCAGATTGTCCTGAAAGCTTGCTCCGTCGTCGGCGCCATGGTCAAACGCCTGCTTGATCTTGCCGAGAAAAGCACTCCTGATAATGCACCCGCCACGCCACATCAGCGCAATGCCGCCGAGATTGAGCTTCCAGCCGTATTCGGCTGCCGCCGCCTGCATCAGCATATAGCCCTGCGCGTAGGATATTATCTTTGCGGCGTAAAGCGCATTGCCAAGACAGGATATTATCTCCGCCTTGCCGCCATTATTATCCTTGCCGGTCGCAGTGCCGCGCACGGTTCCGAGCATGGAACCAAGCACGCCCGCCGCCGTTTTTTCGTCCGGGACGGCTCCAGTGCCGTCGAAAACAGCCGCCGCCTTTACGCGTTGCTCCTTCGCCGCCGACAGACAGCGCGAAAAGACCGCCTCGACCACCGATGTTATCGGCACGCCGAGCTCAAGCGCGGCAATACCTGTCCATTTTCCCGTCCCTTTTTGCCCCGCGGTATCAAGTATCTTGTCAATCAGGGGCTTGCCGTCGGTGTCCTTGCGGGCGAGAATCTTTGCGGTTATCTCTATCAGATAGCTTTCAAGGTCGCCGCGGTTCCATTCGTCAAAGACCGCCGAGATCTCGTCCGGTGTCATGCAAAGGCCCGCGCGCATTATCTGATAGGCTTCGCAGATAAGCTGCATATCGCTGTATTCTATTCCGTTATGTACGGCTTTTACAAAGTGTCCCGCACCGCCGTCGCCTACCCAATCGCAGCACGGCGAGAGCCTTTCGGCGTGAGAGGTGACGTCGCCGCCGTTTTCGGACGGCTCGGAGACCTTGGCGCAGATTTTTCTGAAGATCGGCGCGACCTGTTCCCATGCGGCGCGGGAGCCGCCGGGCATCATGCTCGGACCGTTGAGGGCGCCTTCGGCACCGCCGGAAACGCCTGTGCCGATGAAAAGCAAGCCGTGGCTTTCGGCAAGCTTTGTGCGGCGCTCGGTGTCGAGGTAGTGGGAGTTGCCGCCGTCGATTATTATATCGCCGGGGGAAAGCAGCGGAAAGAGGTTTGACATTACCTCGTCGACAGGAGCTCCTGCGCGTATCATCATCATGATCTTTCGGGGGGTTTTGATTGCGGCGACGAATTCGGGCAATGAATGAGTGGGGACAAAATTGCCGCCATTGCCGCGACCGGCGATGAAATTATCGACGACGTGTTCGCCGATATCGTAGACGGCGACGGTAAAGCCGTTGCGTTCCATGTTCATGGAGAGGTTTTCGCCCATAACTGCCATGCCTATCATGCCTATGTCCGCCGCGGCGGGTTCTTTTGTTTTGTTTTTCATGGTGATATCCTCGTTGGTTAGGTTTTTTATTTTGGATTTGTTTGTGTGGGGCGTTTGAGATTTTTGTCTTTTTAAAAATCTGTTTGCCAAGGTTTGATGCTTTTGCTGTCTTATTTCGTTCTCGCGCGGAGTTTACGGAGCGCTTGTAGCTTCAGGGTGGCGGAAACCGTCTGAAGACGGTGGGACACGATGTCGGAATTTTGCACGATCTTGTAGGGGGCGGCGCGACGCCGCAGCGTTTACGACGCCCCGGCTATCCCTTGACTTATCTTAAAATTTTAGCTTTTTTTATGACCGGGAGAAGGAACCGCATTCAGTTGCCATGCGGTTCCTCCCCCCGCGCCCCTCTCTTCCTTCCGGCTACTAAATTTTTAGCCTTGGGAGAACACGGACGTTTAACAGCGATAGGCGTTAGTACGGTTCGGATTATTTATTAAAAAAAATTGGATAGAGAAAATTTTTAGCTTAAGCAAACAGCCACAACATTCAGTGCGAACATCATTTGGTTGCTGGTCTATTTGTTTGCGGGAATTTTTTAGTTGCGGGGTCGCCGGGTTACCGGGGCGTCGTCAACACTGCGGTGTCAACGCTGCGGCGTCGCGCCGCCCCTACGGGTTTGGGCAAAGTTTTTATACTTCCCGGCTATTCGCAAGCCAAATAAATTATTTTTATTAAAATTTTTGCCCCGCTTTTTTAAAAAAGCGGGAAAGTTTTCGCCCAGCCTTTCGGGAAAAGCTTCCGTCTATTCGCAAACCAAATAATTTATTTTTTTGAAAGTTCTTTGCCTACTTTCTTTCAAGAAAGTAGGTCATTTGTTCACCGAAAATTTGATGCGGTACTCGCGCGGCGACATTCCGAAATTTTCAAGAAAAACACGGTTGAACGTCCGCGACGTCCCGAAGCCGACATCCGTCGCAATCTTCGACACACTCTCGCCCGTCGTCGTCAGAAGACGGCAGGCGTCGGACAGACGCAGCGAATTTATATAATCATGAAATCCCATGCCCAGCCGGCGCATGAAAAGCGTGGAAATATAGCAGCCGTTCAGCGAAAGACTCTGCTCCATGCTTTCGAGCGTTATCTTGCCGCGGTAATTCTCGGCGCAGTGCTCAAGTATGGCAAGCATGACCGTGTCCTGATTCTCCGCCGGAACAAGCCCCAGCTTCTCGCAAAGCTTGCGCATGATAAGCAGCAGCCCGCCGCGGGCGGCAACACAGTCGTATTCCTCCCTGCCCGCGTCGTCCGATGCTTCCGGCTCGGTTATGAGCTTCATGACGGGCAGGACAGAACGGTTGAAATCAAAATCCGTCGACGCGGCGGTCTGCGGGACCGACGTCGCAAAGGTGTCAGAAAGCTCGGGAAGTATCGCAGGGTCGAAAAGAAACATTATCGAGGCTTCGTTCGGTGCCGAGTCCGAGCGGAATTTATGTATCTGCTTGGGAAAAACGACGAGAAGCGTGTCGGGACCGAGTATATACTCTGTGTTTCCGACGTGAACGTTCATTTTCCCGGAGGTAACGTAGACAAGCTTGATCTCCTCGTGATAATGCACGGTCCCGTCAAGCTTGACATGGCGGTTCAAGAACATATTGTTTTTTGAAAGCTCGTATAATTTGTGCATATTGTTTCCCCTCACTCATGATTTGAGAGATTTTTCCCGACCGTCGCTGTATAATATAATAAAAGGTAAGAAAAACCCTGCCTCTTTGCATTTTTTCGGGCGCACGAAGTCACGGACGAAAAAACACAGTTCAGTATATCATATATTAAAGGAAAAAACAAGAATATTTTGTAAATTCGGACATAGGTATGAGTTGACCGACCGGCAGAGGTCCGACGCCCTCTACGACACCGCCCGCAACGCTGCGGCAGTCCGTAAGCTCTATCTCATTTCTGAAAAATCTTCCCGCCGACAGCCCGCGATTTGTCTGTTTTACACAAAAAATCTGCCATATAATTTACGCTAAAAGACTTTAAATTGCTTGACAAGATCGATGTTATTGTGATAAAATAAGCGTACAACAAAAAATCGCATTGACATCACAAAAACGCCATATTTTTAATTTTAAAACCGTCCCGACAGGGCTTCGGAAGACCTGCGGACAGTTTTGTTATAATATAGGGCTGATATAAGGCATTATACAAGCTGCCGGAGCAATGTGAAACGAAAGGAGCTATAAACAATATGGATCAGAATCAACTTCCCCTCTCTCCGCAGATAGTCGACGAGCCGCAGGAAAATGTCTTTGCCGGCGCTGTCGGAGCGTTTCTTTTCGCTCTTGCCGGAGGAATCGTATGGTTCATTCTCTATCTTCTCGGCTTTCTCGCCGCGATCAGCGGCATAGTCGGCGTGGTCTGCGCGATCAAGGGCTACGAAATATTCGCACATAAGGAAAGCAAAAAAGGCGTTATCATCTCGGTCGTCATGGCGGCGGTCGTCCTTGTTATCGCCTGGTACTTCACACTTGCATACGACGTATGCGAGGCATATAAGGAATGGTATGCAGAAGGTCTCGTCGACTTTACGCTTACCTTTGCCGAATCCCTCCGTGTGGCTCCCGAATTTCTGAAGGAACCCGAAATCCGCAAAGGATATCTCATCGACCTCGGTCTCGGCCTTCTGTTCTGCGTCGCGGGAAGCTTCGGATATATCAGAGTCGCTCTTACCCGCGTAAAGGCAAAGCAGAACGCAGCGCAAGCCGCAGGTCAGTCGCCCGAGAGCATGAATCCGATTTCCTCTCTTGACGACCAAGGGACATATACTCCCGGCGCAGGTACGGACAACTGCGAAACCGCAGAAGAAAGCGGCGCAAAAAGCGCAAACGACACTTGCGCCGCAAGCGCGGATAACAGCGCAGCCGGCGCGGAAAGCGAAAAAAACGAAACCGCGGAACCCACGGAAACCCCGGAAAACACAAAAGAGGACAAATAAAGCATTAAAACTCCAAGCAAAGCAACGACCGTTAAAAAGCAGTCTCGCACAGAGAGTTCAAAAGCAAAAGCAAAAAAATTTCTTTCAGAATTATTTCAGAAATTCAATGTCATCATGTAATTGTAATTATCCCCGACACCGCATCACATTTATCAATTAAATTATTGAAAGGAAAAACGAAGCAATGAAAAACTCCAAAAAAGGACTTTTCCCGATGATAACAAGAATAACCGCAATATTTCTTATGACTGTTATGCTTTTCTCGGTAGTTGCCTGCACCAAAAACCCCGACACCGACCCCAAGGATTCGTCAGGCGAAAGCTCCTCCGCCGACATTACGCCCGAAAGCTCGGGCGAAGTCACGGTATCGACCGAAGGAACGACCAGCAAATACGACGTTACCGACGGTCTCCCCTCCGATCTTAAATACACCGGCGAGACTATCAGAATACTCAGCCGCAACCGTAACTGGTTTGAAGACGAGATCGACATCGCCGACGGCTACAACGGCGACCTTATCGACGAAGCGGTCTACCAGAGAACCCGCAGAGTTGAAGACAGGCTCGGTATCAAAATTGAAAATGTTCCGGCAAATGAAGGAACAGACAGCTATGCTATTCCGGATAGTCTTAAAAAGGCACTTAATGACGGAATGACGGATTATGATCTCGTCAACACGACGATGTATGCAACCTTTCTCTCTGTCCCTCAGGGAATACTCAGAGACGTAGCATCAATTTCGACGCTTGATCTTTCCAAGCCCTGGTGGCATCAGGGCTTCAACGAGGAGGCTTCCTTCCACGGCAGGCAGTTTCTCATCAGCGGAGCCGCAAACCTTTCGTCGATCAGATTCCTGTTCGCAACCTTTGTAAACCATCAGAATCTTATCGACCACAACATGGACATTCAGACGCTTTACAATGCGGTAAACAACAAGCAGTGGACGCTTGATTATCAGGCACAGCTCGCACAGCAGCTTTACGACGACAACGACGGCGTTCCCTCAAAATCAGAGGGCGACACCTTCGGCTTCGTAACAAACTGTGACCAGATCGGCGTTGACGCATATTGGTCCTCCTGCAAGCTCAAAATACTTTCCAAGAACGCTGACGGCGACTACCAGTGGGCAGTTGACGTTGCACGTCTCGAAAAAGCAGTGGGTAAGATAAATGCACTTGTTTGGGGCGACAGTTCATGGCCTGTAAAAAAAGGCAGCAGTGACGGCGAACAGCAGGATATAGCAAAAATGTTTGTAGAAGGCAGAGCAGCAATGGCTACACTCCGCGTATTCGAAACCGAGAGTGCAGTATTCCGTGAAGCAGACAAGGACTTTGAATACAGCATACTTCCGATACCCATGCTCGATGAGGACCAGAAGGAATACTATTCATATGCACATGACCAATTTACGGCGTTCGGTATTCCCGCTCCCGTAAAGAAGGACAGACTTGAAATGATCGGCGCGACACTCACGGTATTCGGTGCGGAAAGCTATCGCACGGTAATGCCCGCGTTCTATGAGACCGCGCTCAAGGGCAGATACCTCAAGAACCCCGAATCCGCCGCAATGATGGATATAATTTATGATTCCTTCTACATGGATGCCGGCGTTCTTTACACCAAAGCAATTGAATCCGTTCACCAGAAGCTGCGTACGCTTATCGGAACCCAAAGCTCAAGCACTGTAACGGTATTCAGACCGCTCAAGAGAACGACGGAAGTAAGCATAAAGAAGCTCAACAACAATCTGCGCGATCTCTGCGGTCTTCCCAAGCTTAAGTAACGGTCGTTGAATCTTTGATTTTCAAATAATATCAAATAACATATCTGAGCCGTCACGCTTTGCGTGACGGCTCATTTTGCGTATTATGGGTAAAAATTTTAAACTTCAACTGCGCGTCCTTTCTGCCCATCAAATCCATTATCTTTTCCTACCCCCCGCCCTTGGGTTTGATGCACAGCTTCGCTGTGCTTAAATCGAAATTGGACAGCGAAAACTTTAAGCTTTAGCGGATTGTCCCCGCAAGCCCGGACTTTCAGCAAACAAATAGACCAGCAACCAAATGATGTTCGCACTGAATTTTGTGGTTGTTTGCTGAAGCTAAAAATTCTTGCTATCCAATTTTTTTAATAAATAAATCGAACAGCACTGAAGCTAATTGGTATTTAGCGTTCGTGTTCGCCCAAGGTTACGAGTTTTCGCCGTAGCCGAAAGAGGAGAAGGGGGGCGCGGAGGGGGAGAACCCTTTCGCGGCGCCTGAGCCATGGGTTCTCCCCCCCGGATAATAAAAAAGTAAAAAAATTAAATTAAATCAAGAGATAGCAAGTATTTTAAACTTTGCCCGCTCGCCCTTTCCGACCGCAAAACCCGATAAAAACTCCTCATCCACCGCTTACGCGGTCCCCCTTCTCCCACCCAGGAGAAGGCTAAATTCAGGCTCCGTAAACAAAAAAAACGAAATAACGGAATAACAACCTTCCACCCCCTCAATAAAAATTATCTCCCCAAATACTTCAACAAAAGAAGGTGACGCTATATGAACCAATACAATTTTGCAAATAATCTCGGTTTCGGCTCGGAAATCAAATCCGAAAAATCCGAAATTTTTCCGCTGAATATAAATAACCTCACCCTCATAAAAAATTTCCCCGCTAAAAATATTAACCCGCAATTCAGCCTTGACATAGGGCGCGGCGAGGTCTTTTGCCTGATCTGCCCGGACATAAACGAAAAAAACGCCCTCTCCGATACCCTTTCGGGCGTCCTGCCGCCCGAAAACGGCAGTATCGAAATAAACGGATATGACCTTTACTCCGACCGCGCGTCGGCGCTCTCATACATGGGCGTAGCCCGCCCGGATATGAAATTTTATCCCGAGCTTACCGCATACGAAAATCTCCTCCTTGTCGCGAGACTGAAAAAGTGCAAAAGCCTTATTTGTCGCGACACTTCGGATTCCGCATCGACCGTGTCTCCCGAGGCGGCAGCACAACAAGCCGCAAGGCTTGCGGGCTTTGAGAAGATACTCAGGGGCGGCAGCCTGTTTTGCGTTCGCACGGGGAAATTCGGCGAGACCGAACGTACAAGGCTCATGATTGCCGCCGCCATAGTCGGCAGACCGGAGCTTTTGATAATAGATTCCCCACGGCTTTTGACGGAAAACTCGGAAGATGCGGAAAAGCTTTCGCTTCTTATTAAATATATGTCCTCGCTCGGCACCGCAGTGCTTGTCATCGACTCAGGCTCCGACAGACTTGCGGAGCTTTTAAGTCGGGACACAAAGATCGGCATTGTGTCCTGCGGGAGCCTTGCGGCGCTCGGAACCGCCGACGAGATTTCTGCGGGCAGCATAACCGACAGCACGGAATACGAGATTATTCTTGCGTGCAAGCCGGATGACGACACCGTGAAAAGCGCGGAAGCTGTCCTGCTGTCGCTCGGTCACCGCTCGTTCAGCATGGACGACAGCGGCAGACTGCTCATAAACATACCCAACCGCGACCGTGAAAAGACGGTCGCATGGCTGATCCGTATGCTGGTCGAAAGAAATATCGATATCTGCTCGGTCACGCCGCTTTACAAAAGCGGACTTGATATTGTTATCGGGGAGCTTGTCTCGGGCACAAACGGAAACGATGCGGAAATCCTTGCCAAAACTATCCCTGGGATCAGGAGCATGAAAGGAGATAACCGAAATGACGAATGACATCGGAAGTAAAGCGACGAGAGCAGCGGCTGATGGTCGGCGCGGAATAAAAAGAACGGGCGCGCTTTCGGGCTTCTTTACTTTTACTGCTTCGGAGATACGCCGTGCCTTTCTGCGCAGATCGACGATCGTGATGCTTGCGCTGATTGTGCTTGCCTCGGCGGTCTTTACGCTTGCCGCAAAATTAAAGTACGGCAAAGGATCGCAAGTCAACCTTGACGACATAGCTATTGACAATCTTTTCGGGTCGGTCTACTATCCGTCCGCCGGAACAAAGGGTCCCACGCCGTATGACGACGAGGACAGTCTGACCGATGAGGAAAAGGAGGTGCTGTACCGCACGTTTTATGACACCTTCAAAACTGTGCAGTTTCCGTCTTTCATGGGGGGCATGGATGCGTATGTTTCATTTATACGGGACGAGCTCGGTTATCCTGCGACCGGCTGGCGCTCCGCTCTCGGGGCATACCTTTTCCTATATTCCTATTATTATAACTATACCGTTCTGAACGAATCCTACAAAAGCAAGTACGGCGGAAGCATCCCCGACAGCGCCGTCGATGCCAGGGAGGCGGTGGACAGGGCGTACCGCGAATACCGCGATTTCAACAGGATGCTTGCGGAGGATGACTGGCGCTCGTACCTGATGTTTATCAGACAAAGGACGGCTGAGGATAGGGAACGGTTGAAAAATTCCGACGTCACATTTTCGCTGACGCTCTACAATGCCGATCTGTATGTCTGCGATCTTTATCTCGAAAACAACATAAAGCCGTATGAATATTCGTGGAAGGATGGTTGCATAACCCGGATTCAGGAGCTATATCTGGCGGATCCCGTGGAAAACAACGGCGAGATAAACCGATATCTGTATTTTCTCAGACACGGTATAAAGACGGATATTTCCGAGATGGTAAGCAGCACGGAATACCGCGGCAACAATTTCTGGGGAATATTCAACGCGGGGCTTGTCTCGTTCGCGGTCGCGGGTGCTGTGATAATATATTTTGCCTCTCGTCTGCTTTCGCGTGACTTTTCCGAGGGGACCGGGCTTTTCGCGGCGCTTTTGCCGCTCGGCAAGCGCAGTAAGTTTTTCGGAAAATGCCTTACGCTTACCGTATTCGGGCTTGCCGCCACGGCGGTCTCGTTTTTATCGTGCTTTCTGTTTTCCATGATATTTGCACCGAATGCCGCCGAGGCGTTCTATCCGGTGGTTAAGATCTCCGGGGACAACATCATAGGCGTCTCGCCCCTGGCGCGTTATCTCGGCATATATCTTCTCAAATTTTTATCGGCGTTTATGTTTGCGTCGCTTGCCCTTGCGGTCTCTGCGTTTGCGGGTCAAAGGCGCACGCGGTCGCGTTCGGGGTCCGCGTATGCGGCGGGCGGAGAGATCGGCCTTATGCGCCTGCGGGCTGAGCGTATATCGGTATCCGCGGCGTGGTGCATAGGAACAGTCTTTGCCTTCGGCGGAAAGCTTGCCGGGCTTATGGCGGCGCGGTTTCCGAATTTTGCCAAGAGCTGTTTTGCGGCATTTTCCATGGTGGCAAACAGCGACATATCCGGGGCACTTCTGCCGGGCGCCATGCTCGGGCTCGGCGCGTCTCTTGCCGTCGTGCTCGTTCACATCGCAGTCTTTCTCCTCGCGGCATACGACTTTGAAGCATAAGTGTTTTTCTGTCCTTTTCTTGAAAGAAAAGGACCAAAAGAACTTTAACAAAAAATAGTTGTTTAGTTTGTGCGTAGCCGCAAGCCTTTTGAAAAAGGCTTGGCGAAAACTTTTCCCGCTTTTTGAAAAAAGCTTGGCAAAAACTTTCATAAAAATAAGTTATTTGGTTTGTGCGCAGCCGCAAGCCTTTTGAAAGAGGCTTGGCGAAAACTTTCATAAAAATAAGTTATTTGGTTTGCGTGTAGCCGCAAGCCTTTTGAAAAAGGCTTGGCAAAAACTTTCATAAAAATAATTTATTTGGTTTGTGCGTAGCCGCAAGCCTTTTGAAAAAGGCTTGGCGAAAACTTTTCCCGCT
>ERZ824600.5286-NODE-5286-length-10681-cov-3.365801_pt1 | contig 10681 bp, 8 predicted proteins | sample MGYA00519933_ERZ824600 | MGnify/ENA primary metagenome ERZ824600 (study PRJEB31778, sample SAMEA3449178) | human gut metagenome | biome: human gut; feature: human-associated habitat; material: faeces | place: United Kingdom | collected 2010/2012 ... | reverse complement strand
GTATCCGGCCCTTTACTGCAATTTTTAAATAGCGGAATGTATATGGCTCAAAGGAGCAGAGACGGTACTCGCCTTTCTTTAGGCTATATTTGATGACGTTGCAGCATTCCAGCCGTGAAAAACTCAGAGGAAGTGCTTTGCTGTCAAAAAAAGTGCGTAGGTGAATATCATCTAAAGCCTCATGCCAGAGGATTTCATCAAATGTAAAAAAGACAATCGCATCGGTCTCGGCACATAGTTCGGCTCCAATAAACGATGTATAGTTCATACCCGCGTCCAAAAGCAGGTACTCATTCTCATACACATCCTTTTTCTGTACCTCTGCATAGGGATGAAAACCGATTTCCGCCAGTTCCTCAACCGGAAACTCCTCCAGTTCGTCCAGACGATATCCCTTGAGTTTATCGCCGATTTGCGTAATGCAGCGGTCTCGAAAATGGTATGGATGCTGGTTTTTACATAGCGTACCCTGTTCCACCGCATTGGTAAGCTCTGTTAAGTTCAGAATCGGAAGAGATAAGTCGCTGGTATGCAGGGTGTTTCCACGAACCTCCACGGCAGTATCCTGCGGATAGGGCACATTCTCTCCTACATACAGTGCGCGGCGATCGGTCTCCATGCGGTAGCTTTCAGAAAAGGGTCGCTGAAAGCTGTATCGAGGGACTTTCCGTACTCGGTCGTCCAGACGAAACACCTGAAAATCTTCGGTATTCGCTATCGGTTTATCTCCGACTAGAATGGTACATATAAAAAAGGGCGGCTCTTCCACACAGTAAAAGCCATTGATGCCGTAATAGGCCACCTCTACAACCAGCGTGGAATCCTTACGGGAAGCCAGTGGGATTTCAGACAGCAGGCTGTGTCCATGAGCGGTGCGCATGGGACCTCGGAACAGCAGGTCACCGTCCTGAAAAAGCATACAAGCGTTGGAAGCCGCCAGGCGGATTCGGCTGTCAGGAGGAAGTGAGATCGTCAGACGAAACGCGTAGGTTACATTTTTCTCGTCGGCCTGTATGGCGGGAAACAGCATATTCATTCTCATAACCTCTATTTGCAATTACATGACGGGAAGTTTTCCGCTATGTATAATATACTACCGTTGCAAAACAGGCCTGTCAACGAATTGGGGCTTGCAAATAGGTGGACGAATATGACGTGATTCCGTTAAGAGTATGAATGCTATTCAATAAATTTTTAAAAATTAAATTGAACACCTTTTTTAAAAGAAGCTTTTAACGCAATTATTTATCCTTTTTTAGTATCCTTTTCTATTTTCTTTAAGTATAGTAAGAATTCCTGATAAAGTTCATTTGGCATATTTCCCTTTGTTAGTTTAAAGGCTTTTTCTTCAACAATAGAATGAAAATCTAAGTCATGCATGTATTGAGAAAAAGAAAGGGTTGAATATTCCCATTTTTCTTTTTTTAAAGCATAGGTAGCGAAAAATCCAGTATCTTTTTCATAAGCTAATAAAAAATCTTCTTCTTGATTTGTATAAAACTTTATATTTTCCATATTCATCTCACCTTTCAGCATCTTACAATATCATCATACAATGCGTTTCTTCATTTCACAAGGTAAGAAGAATTAATTTTTCTATAAAAAAATATAATTCATGAGATATTTTTATAAGAAACTATGTTATAATGTCTTCGCTTGATGAGGAAAATTAGATTCATCGTAATTAGTGTAGAGAGAAGCATGTTGGTGAAAAGCTTTCTAATTAATGAATCACGCCATTTCTAAAAGCGTAAGGAAACTTACCGTTCGTAGCGTTAATACGAAAAATTAAGTGCATTCTTTTGAATGAATAAGGATGGTACCGCGAAACATCGTTCCTTAAATTTTTTAAGGAACTTTTTTTATGGATAAAGGAGTAAAAAAGATATGAAAAATTTAACTGCAAATGAAATTCGAACCATTTGGATTAACTTCTGGAAAGAAAGAGGACACTATGTGGAACCGAGTGCTTCTTTAATTCCACATAACGACCCAACATTATTATGGATCAATGCGGGGGTTGCGGCTTTAAAGAAATATTTTGATGGTTCAGAAATTCCAGCGAATAAAAGAATTACCAACGTACAAAAATCTTTAAGAACGAATGATATTGAAAATGTAGGTATAACTGCAAGACACCATACCTTCTTTGAAATGTTAGGGAACTTCTCCATTGGTGATTATTTCCGCAATGAAGTCATTCCTTGGGCTTTTGATTTATTAACCAATGAAAAGTACTTTGGTATTGACCCTATGAAACTTTATATTACGTATCACCCTGATGATGAAGCAACGAAGAACTTATGGATTCGTTGTGGTATGCAAGAAGACCACATGATTCCTTTAGAAGATAACTTCTGGTGTATTGGAGAAGGACCTTGTGGACCAGATACTGAGATCTTCTTTGATCGTGGAGAAAAATATGATCCAGATCATTTAGGTATTCGTTTATTAAAAGAAGATATTGAAAACGATCGTTATATTGAAATTTGGAATATTGTTTTCTCACAATATAATGCTCAAGAAGGCGTAGCCCGTAAAGATTATAAAGAATTACCTCATAAAAATATTGATACCGGTGGCGGTTTAGAGCGTTTTGCTTGTATTATGCAAGGCGCGGAAACCAACTTTGAAACTGACTTATTCTTACCTATTATTAAAGAAACTGAAAAATTAACCAAAGTTCCTTATGAAGAAAATAAAATGGCCTATCGCGTAATTGCTGACCACATTCGTACTTGTACTTTTGCTTTAAGTGATGGTGCAAGTTTCTCCAATGAAGGACGTGGTTATGTCTTACGTCGTATTCTAAGAAGAGCAATGCGTTATGGAAGAAAATTAGGTATTTATGAGCCTTTCTTATATCGTTTAGTGGATGTTGTTACCGACATTATGAAAGATTTCTATCCCTATTTATTGGAACATAAAGAAAGAGTAAAGAAGACCATTTATAGTGAAGAAGTTCGTTTCTTAAAGACCTTAGCGTCTGGAGAACAACTCTTACGTAAAATGATGGAAGATACTTCTACCTTAACTGGAGAAGAAGCTTTTAAGCTCTATGATACTTATGGATTTCCTATTGAACTTACCGTAGAAATTGCATCAGAAAATGGTGTAAAAGTGGATATGGATGGCTTCCATGATGAAATGAAAAAACAAAAAGAAAGAGCTAGAGCAGCTCGTGGTGATTTACAATCAATGAACCGCCAATCCGCTGACTTAATGAGCTTTACTTTACCGAGTGAATTCGATTATGAATCAACCAATATGGAAGCACGTATTATCGGTTTATTTAAAGATGGAAAACGTGTGGATGTGATTGAAGAAGAAGGAGACGTTATCTTTGATCATACTTGTTTCTATAGTGAAAGCGGTGGTCAAGCACCGGATAAAGGCACGATCATGAACGGAGAAACAGAAGCGGAAGTATTAGATGTACAAAAAGCACCTAACCATCAATTCCTTCATCACGTTCATTTATTATATGGAACGCTTCATGAAGGCGATATTCTTTCTTTAGCAATTGATACCAAGAAACGTTATTTAACAAGAAAAAATCACTCTTCTGCCCACCTCTTACAAAGCGCTTTACGTAAAGTGTTAGGTGATCACGTGCACCAAGAAGGTAGCTATGTAGATGATGAAATCATGCGTTTTGACTTCTCACATTCTAGCAAAATTACCGATACAGAATTGAAAGAAATTGAAGCATTGGTCAATGGATGGATTAATGATGCGATTGAACAAAAGACGTTATTACTCCCTATTGAAGAAGCAAAAAAGACCGGCGCCACTGCTTTATTTGATGAAAAGTATGGCGATGTTGTACGCGTTGTTACCTTTGGTGATGTTTCTAAAGAATTCTGCGGTGGCACACATGTTCATAACACAGCAGAAATCGGCTGTTTTGCCATTGAATTTGAAGAAAGCATCGCTTCAGGTGTTCGTCGTATTCAAGCAAGAACAGGCTTAAAGGCGTATGAATTATTAAAAAAGAGAGAAGCTTTATTAGCGGATATTCAAGCCATGATGAAAGCAGGCTCCTATTTAGAAATTCAAGATCGTTTAAAAACACTACTTCATGAAAAAGAAGTATTAGACTTAGAAAATCGTCGTTTAAAAGAAAAAGAAGCAAGTTTTGAAGCGAAACAATTAGAAAATCGCTTTGTGATGTATAATGGCGTCCATCTTTTAGCGGCTTATTTAAATGATACAGACCGCGATGGATTAATGAAACGTATGGACCAATTAAAGACAGTTTATGATGATGATGTCATCGTGTTAATTGGTGGAAAAGATGGAAATCTTCCTATCGTTAGTCACGTGTCTTCTTTAGCCCAAAAAGAAGGAATTCGTGCGGGCGATTTAGTAAAAGCTGTCAGTGCTATTTTAGGTGGCTCCGGTGGTGGACGTCCTGAAATGGCTTCTGGTGGTGGAAAAGATGCGAGTAAAATCGATGAAGCTCTTGCGAAAGTGAAAGAACTTATCGCATAATAATAGTATGAGTAAAGTGATTGGTTTAGATTTAGGTTCAAGAACCTTAGGTATTGCGATGAGCGATGTTTCGCGTTGGTATGCGTATGGCGTAGAAAACTTTCGCTTTGAAGAAGGTAACTACAAAAAAGCCGTTGAACACGTTGTCGCTTTAGCGCGTAAAGAAGGAATTACGGAAATCTGTTTAGGTTTACCCTTAAACATGAATGGTAGCATGTCACCTCGTGCCGAATCTTGTTTACGTTTTAAAGAAGAAATTTTAGCGGCCGCCCCTGAAATGACAGTAGAGATGGTCGATGAAAGATGGACAACTAAAATTGCTACTAATCGTTTATTAGAAGCGAACCTATCGAGAAACAAAAGAAAAAAAGTGATTGATCAGCAAGCTGCAGTCGTCATTTTAGAAAGTTACTTATCCATGAAAAAATAAAGGAGGAAAACAAAATGGAACCCTTAGATAATGAAATTGTCATCGTTGATGAAGATGGTGTAGAAACCAAATTTGAGATTCACTTATGAAAATGATGATCGCGGTACGCAATATGTTTTATATTACGACCCAAAGAATCCAGAAGAAGTCTTCGCTGCACGTTATAACGATAACCATGAATTAATGGAAATCGAAGACGAAGAAGAATGGCAAGAAGTAGAGGAAGTCTTAAATACATTTGAACAAGATCCAGCGATCCAAGGAGCGTTAGACGAAGAGTAAGGTAATTTCTATTACCTTTTTCTTTTTCTAGAACAAATGATGAAAAATTTACAAATGATTCAAGATTTCTTACATGAAAAAAATTATGATGCTTGGGTAATTTATGATTATGAGTGTCATAATGAAGCTTTTCAAGAAATCGTTGGTAAAATCTTTTTAACAAGAAAAGTATTTGTTGTGATTCCAAAAAAGAATCATCCTTATATTATCTGTCATAAAATTGATGTGACACCATTAAAACAAAACCACATTGATGACGACTTTATGTTACATGTTTATCAAACTTGGGATGAATTAGTGAATCTTCTTCATCATGATCTATCACAATATCAAGATGTGATGATGGAAATGAGTGAAGATGGTGCTTTACCGCGTTCATCCTATTGCGATTATGGAACGGTACGATTAATTGAAAAATGTGGTGTTAACGTACATTCTAGTGCCGATTTACTCATGAGTTTTATTGCGCCTTTTAAAGGTGAATCCTATGACTTACATCTTTTAGCAATGGAAAAAGTGCAACGCATTAAAGATGAAGCTTTTTCTTTAATTGAAAAAGAAATCAAAGAAAATCATAGAATTAGTGAATATGATGTTCAACAATTTATTTTAAGAAGAATGCAAGAGGAGGATTTAGTAACGGATGAACCACCGGTGGTCGCTATTAACGAACACGCGGGAAATCCTCACTATACGCCTAACGAAAAAGAATATAGTTATATCAAGCCTCATGATTTAGTGCTAATTGATTTATGGGCAAAATGCAATAAAGAAAATGCTGTTTTTGCAGATATTACTTGGATGGGATATGTAGGTAGAGTCGTGCCTACTCGCTATAACGAACTATTCCATACTTTAGAAAAAGCCATTGATTTAGGCTTAGATTTTATCAATCAAAACTTACCAAACCGCGCGGTTTCTGGTTATGAAGTCGATGAAGTGATTCGTAATTATATTAAAGAAAAAGGTTACGGAAATGCCTTTATTCATCGAACAGGACATAGTATTTCTATCGATGACACTCCGCACGGAAAAGGCGTCAATATCGATAGTTATGAAACGCATGATACTCGTCATTTAATTGATAACATTTGCTTTTCTTTAGAACCGGGTATCTATCTAGATGACTGTGGCTTTAGAGAAGAGATTGATGTATATATTCAAAATAAACAAGCTATTGTATCGGGTCGAAGACAACGTGAAATGATTACGATGGATATTGATTAGATCATAAAAAATATAGGGCAATTGATTCGAAATTAGGGAATCGATTGCTTTTTTTCTTAAGAATAAAAAAGTACAAATTCACAAATTGCATATTTTTCGGCATTTTCAAACAGTAAAAATGCATATTTTTCGGTATTTTTGAAAGGTGAAATTGCATATTTTTCGGAAAAATGGTAAACTTCTAATGGAAGGAAGGTGCTTTTATGAGAAGAGAACAGTATCAAACTTTAAAGAATTGGAAAGAAAAGAAAAATAAAAAGCCAATGATTATTTTTGGTGCGCGTCAAGTTGGAAAAACCTATCTTGTACAAGAATTTGCAAAAGATAATTACGAATATTTTTACACCATTAATTTTGAATTTGAAAAAGAAGCATTAGATATTTTTTCTGGTAACTTAGATATTAAAACATTATTAATCCAGTTATCTTCCTATCAACCTAAAATCCCTATTATAGAGGGAAAAACACTTATTTTCTTCGATGAAGTACAAAAATGCCCTCAAGTATTAACTGCTTTGAAATCTTTTGCTTTAGATGGTCGCTTTGACGTCATCGCTTCAGGATCAATGTTGGGCATTATTATGCATGAAGTGTCTTCTTATCCCGTTGGGTATGTTGAAACTATGCATATGAAACCAATGAGTTTTAAAGAATTTTTATGGGCCAATGGATATGTGGATGAACAAATTGAAACTTACAAAGAATATTTTTTAGAGCAAAAACCATTACCAGATGGCTTACATCATACTTTAAATAAGTGTTTTCTTTACTATGTAGTTGTTGGTGGTATGCCTGAAGCAGTACGTACATTTGTTCAAACTTCTAATATTCATGATGTAGTGGTTGTGCAGAAGCGAATTATTGCTGATTATGAAAATGATATTGCTAAATACGCTTCAAAAGCTATGAAAGAAAAGGCAAGAGAGTGTTTTAAATCTATACCTGATCAGCTCGCAAAGGATAATAAAAAATTTCAATATAAAGTGGTCAAGGCTGGTGGAACAGCACGAGGTTATGGAAATTCTATTGGCTGGATTACAGATGCAGGATTAGGAATGAAAGTGAACCGATTAAAAACATTTGATATTCCTTTACGAGCGTATCAAGACCCCAATGCGTTTAAATTCTATTTTATGGATACGGGACTTTTATTAGCGTTTTATGAAGAAAATGTAAGTTATGAGATTATCAATGGTAATATAGGTGTTTTTAAAGGTGGAATATTTGAAAACGCTATTGCGCAATGTTTAATTACGAATGGTTTAAACTTATATTATTTTCAAAAATCAGATTACTTAGAGGTTGATTTTGTAACATGGTTACATTCACGTATCGTTCCTATTGAAGTGAAATCCGGAAATAATACAAAAGCGAAGAGCCTAAAAGCAGTTGTAGAACAAAATCAATTAGATTATGGAATCGTCCTTTCGATGAACCCACTTAATTGTTCGAATGAAAAAATTAAGTTCTTTCCATTATATATGGTAATGTTCCTTCAAAATAATGAGGAATAAAACAATATATTATTGAAAAAAATAGACGAAAAAAGTTAGTAAAAATGTTCGGAATTTTTTCTCTTTAAAAAATGTCGATTTTCATTGAAAAGTAGGACGCTAGTTTGCTAACATATAAAGGGCACACCTAAAAAATAATTTTTTACTCCCCATGAAAAAATGAGGGAGTTTTATTTTTTTATTTTTTTGAAAGGATGTATTTGTTATGCAAGAAGAAAAAAGAGTTTGTTATATCTTTGTTACGGGTGGCGTTGTTTCCTCTTTAGGAAAAGGAATTGCGGCTTCTTCCGTAGGAAGATTATTGAAAAATAGAGGGTTTAAAGTTTTTATGCAAAAATTTGATCCCTATATAAATGTGGATCCAGGCACCATGTCACCTTATCAACATGGCGAGGTTTTCGTTACCGATGATGGGGCAGAAACGGACTTGGATTTAGGTCACTATGAAAGATTTATTGATGAAGAATTAAATTATACATCTAATATAACAAATGGTAAAATATTTTCATCTGTAATCGAAAAAGAAAGAAGAGGAGATTATTTAGGCGCTACTGTTCAAATGGTTCCACATATAACAAATGAAATAAAAAACAAGGTATATGAAGCAGGTGCATCTACTAATGCTGATATAGTTATTACAGAAATTGGAGGAACAGTAGGAGATATTGAATCTCAGTCAATGATCGAAGCATTAAGACAAATTAGTTATGAAAAAGGAAGAGAAAATACTTTTTTTGTTCATTGCACATTAGTTCCTTTTATATATGGATCAGATGAATTAAAAACAAAACCAACCCAAAATAGCGTAAAAGATTTAAGAAATATGGGAATTCAACCAGATGCACTAGTAATTCGTGTTCCATTTAGTACAAATGAATCAATTAAAAAGAAATTATCATTATTTTGTTCATTACCTCAAGAAAATATAATTGATTCTGTTGATGTAAAGAATTTATATGAGATACCAATAAATTATTATAATCAAAAATTTGATGAAATAATATTAAAACATTTCCATTTAAATTTAAAAAAAGCAAATATTAAATATTGGTTAGATTTAATAGATAAAGTAAATAATTTAACAAAAGAAACAGAAATATCATTAGTTGGTAAATATACAGAATTACATGATGCTTATATATCAGTCGCCGAAGCTTTAAAACATGCCGGATATAAATATAATACAAAAATCAAAATAAATTGGGTAAATTCTGAAGAATTAGAAAAAGAAAAAGATTTAAATAAAGTATTTAAAAATACCAAAGGTATAATTGTTCCAGGTGGATTTGGAACAAGAGGAACACTTGGAATGTTGAAAGCAGTTGAATATGCTAGAATAAATAAAATACCTTTTCTTGGAATATGTTTAGGTATGCAAATAGCAGTTATTGAATATGCAAGAAATGTATTAAAAATAGAAGATGCTACATCTACAGAATTTGATTCTTTTACAAACAATCCTGTAATAGATTTAATGGCTGATCAAAAAGCAATCAGTAATATGGGGGGAACTTTAAGATTAGGCAATTATGAATGTACAATTAAAAAAGATACATTAGCAAGTAAACTATATAAAGAAGAAAAAATTCTGGAGCGCCATAGACATAGATATGAATTTAATAATGCTTATAAAGAAAAAATGGAAGAAAATGGTTTAATAATATCGGGAATAAATGATGTAAATAATTTAGTTGAAATAATTGAATTAAAAGATCATCCTTTCTTTATTGCTTCTCAATTTCATCCAGAATTTAAAAGTAGGCCTACAAAACCTCATCCTTTATTCGATGGATTTATAAAAGCAAGTGCAAAGTAAAAAGATTCAGTTAAGAATCTTTTTCTTTAGCCAATTTTTACCTTCGACAATATAAGATACTAACATCGAAGAAGCTGAATCACCAACAACATTTAAAATAGTAGCAGGTGCATCAATTATAGTTGCAATAATAGTAAGCATAGGAAGTACTGATATAGGTACTCCTAAATTGGAAATAATAAAAGCCTCGGAAATAGTGCCTCCACCAATTGGTAAAGCAGTTACTAATAATGTAGCACTCAATGATATAAATAAAATTTTTGTAAAAGAAATATCTAAATTAAATAAAAATACTAAAAACATTATTTTAAAAACACTACCAATAACAGATCCATCTTTATGAAAATTTGTACCAAGTGGTATTACAGTTGAAGCAATATCATCTGATATACCAATATTTTGGGATGCTTTAAGGTTTGCAGGAATTGAAATAGCCGAAGAACAAGTTGATAAAGCTGTAATAGTAGGTGTTATAATATATTTAAAATATCTTTTTAAACCAACTTTTCCACCAGCTATATAAGCATATAATCCATATAAAATGAAATAAATAAAAATAGAAACAAAAAGATATAGTATAAAAGTTTTAATATATCCAAAAGTGATATTTCCCCCAAAATTACCAACTAATACAGCTGTATATGTACCAAGACCAATTGGTGCATATAGCATTATTATTTTTATATGACATTATTTAAATCATTTAAAATTTCTATTATTTTGATTCCTTTATCTTTTGAATTATGTAGAGCAATTCCAAAAACAATAGATGCTACAATTAGAGCAATCATATTATTTATATTTAATAAATCACTAATATTAGGAACAGATAAAGTATTAACAAATTTTTCTAAAAAATTAATTTTTTCTAAATTATTAATTGAATAAGTATAATTAATATTCTTAACTAAAGGTGTA
>ERZ824600.5284-NODE-5284-length-10682-cov-6.731439_pt1 | contig 10682 bp, 8 predicted proteins | sample MGYA00519933_ERZ824600 | MGnify/ENA primary metagenome ERZ824600 (study PRJEB31778, sample SAMEA3449178) | human gut metagenome | biome: human gut; feature: human-associated habitat; material: faeces | place: United Kingdom | collected 2010/2012 ... | reverse complement strand
CAGCCGGATAGACACAGGCAAAACCGTGTGTTTTCTTGTGTCAGGCGGCCTTTCGGCGGTGCTCTCTCGTGTCGTGTATGTGAATTACTCCTCCGTCTCGATCAGGCCGTAGCCGCCGTTGTTGCGGTGGTATACCACGCACACGGCGTTCGTCTCGATATTGCGGAACACATAGAAGGAGTGCCCCAGCAGGTTCATCTGCAGAACGGCCTCGTCGGTGGTCATGGGCTTGACGGAGAAGCGCTTGGTGCGGATGATGTCGAAGTCGTTGTCCTCCACCACGTCGAACTCGGCGGGCACGGTGGACACCAGCGCGTCGGGCCGCAGATTCTTGGCCAGGCGGGTCTTGTTCTTGCGGATGCGGCGGTCGATGAAGCTGACGGCCTCGTCGATGGCGCTGCGCATATCGCCGTCGGGATCCTCAGTCTGGGCGCGGAACAGCGTGCCGTTGGCGGCGCGGATGGTCAGCTCCACCACACAGCGGTTTTTCTTCTCCACAGCAAAGGTCACAAAGGCGTCTGCCTCCTCCGGAAAATACTTGTCCAGCTTACTGATCTTTTTCTCGGCGTATTCCTTGATGGAGTCGTTGAGAGAGATCTTCTTGCAGGCGAATGTGAACTTCATAGTGTTTGCTCCTTTCCGTAACGGGTAACGGTGCAAGGGTCGGGGAGTGGTTTCCCCTTATCCTTGACTAATTATAGCAAATATGTCTTGCGTTGAAAAGAGGGTTTGGAAGAATTTGTGAAATATTCACAAAAAATTCGCGGAACGGTCAAATTCGACAGTCTTCGACTTTTTCCGCCAAAATGCGGCAAAAGCTCCTATTTACAAGCGCTTCGCCCCGGTGTACTATACGGTTCGGAGGCTTTCCAATATCCCACCCGCTTGCGCCGTCCCTTCCGGGGGCGGCGTCTTTTTGCCTATGGCCCCGCCGTCCTTGTATTTCCGCGCCGGGTGTGCTATACTGTCCACGATATTTCAACTTCGCCCCCGCCGGGGGCAGGGAGGTCCTCTTGGAAAGAACACAGGTACAGATCCCCGCCGCGCAGCTGGACCGCCAGCGGGATTTTGAAGCAAAGCTGAAGGAAATGCACGCCGACCGGCCCCTCCGCGCGCTGGTGGATACCTTCGGCTGCCAGCAGAACGTGGCCGACAGCCAGTATATCATGGGTATGCTCCGGGCTATGGGGTGCTCGTTCACCGACGATCCGGCCCAGGCGGACGTGGTGGTGCTGAACACCTGCGCCATCCGCGACCACGCGGAGAAGCGGGTGTACGGCAATCTGGGTGCGCTGACCCACACGAAGAAGGCCAACCCGGCGCAGGTGATCTGCCTGTGCGGCTGCATGGCGCAGCGGCCGGAGGTGGCCGAGAAGGTGCGCCAGTCCTACCGCCATGTGGATCTGGTGTTCGGCCCGCAGGCCCTGTGGAAGGTCCCCGAGCTGCTGTATCAGGTCTATACCCAGCGGCGCAGGGTGTTTTCCGTGGAGGATGAGCACGGCGCCATCGCCGAGGGTATGCCCGTGGTCCGCGAGGGCCGCACCCGCGCGTGGGTGTCCATCATGTACGGCTGCAACAACTTCTGCTCCTACTGCATCGTGCCCTACGTCCGCGGCCGGGAACGCAGCCGCGACCCGGAGAGGATCATCGACGAGGTGCGGGAGCTGGTGGCCGACGGCTTCCGGGAGATCACCCTGCTGGGGCAGAACGTCAACTCCTACGGCAAGGATCTAGGCACCGGCTATGATTTTGCCGATCTGCTGACCGACCTGGACAAGATCGACGGCGACTATCTCCTGCGCTTTATGTCCTCCCAGCCTAAGGATGCCACCTATAAGCTGTTCGACGTGATGGCCGCCAGCCGCCATGTGGCCAAGCAGCTGCACCTGCCGGTGCAGTCCGGCTGCGACCGGGTGCTCCGCGCCATGAACCGCCCCTACGATGTGGCCAAATACCTGGACCTGATCACCTATGCCCGCAGGGTCATGCCCGACCTGGTGCTGACCAGCGACGTGATCATCGGCTTCCCCGGTGAGACGGAGAGCGAGGCTATGGAGACGGTGGCCCTGGTGGAGAAGGTCCGCTTCGACGCCCTGTTTACGTTTATCTTCTCCCCCCGCCCCGGTACCCCGGCGGCGAAGATGGACGACCCCGTTCCCCGTGAGGAGAAGCAGCGGTGGTTCGACCGGCTCTGCGCCGTGCAGAACGGTATCTCCGAGGAGCTGCACCGCCAGTATGTGGGGCAGACGCTGCGCTGTCTGGTGGACGGCGAGAGCGACGACGCCCGCTGGCCCCTGACGGCCCGTACCGCCGGCGGACGCCTGGTCCACTGCACCGGCGACCGGGCTGATCTGGGCGAATACCGGGATGTAAAGATCACCGACAGCAATACCTGGGCGCTGTTCGGCACGATCGAATAGAGCAAAAAAAGAAACCGCCGCAGGCGGTTTCTTTTTTTGTCAGTCGCTGTCCAGCTTGAGGACGGCCATGAAGGCTTCGGTAGGCACCTGGACGGTGCCGAGGTTCCGCATCTTCTTCTTGCCCGCCCCATGAAATGCGGATACATTTCATGGGGACCCCTTCAGGACATGACATCCTCGGCGGAAATGAATTCCGCCTGCGGCAAGGTTTTGCTTCGCAAAACGCTTGTAACGCCGCACCGGCGGCGGTGAGGGCAAGAAGATCAATCGCTGTCCAGCTTGAGGACGGCCATGAAGGCCTCGGTAGGCACCTGGACGGTACCGAGGTTCCGCATCTTCTTCTTGCCCTCTTTCTGCTTCTCCAGCAGCTTCTTCTTGCGGGTGATGTCGCCGCCGTAGCACTTGGCCAGCACGTCCTTCCGCATGGCCTTGACGGTCTCACGGGCGATGATGCGGCCGCCGATGGCCGCCTGGATCGGCACCTCGAACAGCTGGCGGGGTATGTTCTCCTTCAGCTTTTCACACAGGCGGCGGGCGCGGGGATACGCCTTGTCCCGGTGGGCGATGAAGCTCAGCGCGTCCACGCCGTCGCCGTTGAGCAGCAGATCTACCTTCACCAGATCGCTGGTGCGGTAGCCGGACAGCTCGTAGTCCAGGCTGGCGTAGCCCTTGGTGTTGGCCTTCAGTGTGTCAAAAAAGTCGTAGATGATCTCGTTCAGGGGCATTTGATAGTGTAGCTCCACCAGATGGGTGTCCAGATACTGCATATCCTTGAACTCGCCCCGGCGCTCCTGGCACATGGGCATGATGTTGCCCACATAGTCCTGGGGACTGATGATGGACACCTTGACATACGGCTCCTCGGCGTGCTCGATGGTGCCGGGGTCGGGGTAGTTGTGGGGGTTGTCCACCTTCACCATGGTGCCATCGGATTTGTAGACGTGGTAGATGACGCTGGGCAGCGTGGTCACCAGGTCCAGATTGAACTCCCGCTCCAGGCGCTCCTGGATGATCTCCATGTGGAGCATACCCAAAAAGCCGCACCGGAAGCCGAAGCCCAGGGCTACGGAGCTCTCCGGCTCGAAGGTCAGGCTGGCGTCGTTCAGCTGTAGCTTTTCCAGCGCGTCCCGCAGATCCGGGTACTTGCTGCCATCCTCGGTGTAGATGCCGCAGTATACCATGGACTGCGCCGGGCGGTAGCCGGGCAGCGCCTCGGCGGCGGGGTTCGCCGCGTCGGTGACGGTATCGCCCACCTGGGTGTCCTTCACGTTTTTGATGCTGGCGGTGAAATAGCCCACCTCGCCGGCCTGTAAGGCGTCCGTCGGCTCGTTGCCGATGGGCTTGAGGTAGCCGCACTCCAGAATGGTGTACTCCGCGCCGGTGGCCATCATGCGGATGGTCTGCCCTTTTCGCATGGTGCCCTGCTTGATACGGAAATACACCACCACGCCCACGTAGGGGTCGTACTGGCTGTCGAACACCAGCGCCTGCAGGGGCGCCTTGGGGTCGCCCTTGGGCGCGGGCACGTTCTGTACCACGTCCTCCAGCACGGCTTCGATGTTGGTGCCCAGCTTGGCGGAGATCTCCGGGGCCTCCAGTGCCGGCAGGCCGATGATGTCCTCCACCTCCTGCTTGGCCTTCAGGGGGTCGGCGGCGGGCAGGTCGATCTTGTTGAACACCGGCAGGATCTCCAGGTCATGGTCCATGGCCAGATAGGTGTTGGCCAGGGTCTGCGCCTCCACGCCCTGGGTGGCGTCCACCACCAGCAGTGCGCCTTCGCAGGCGGCCAGGGAGCGCGACACTTCGTAGTTGAAGTCCACGTGTCCGGGCGTGTCGATGAGGTTCAGCTCATATTCCTCTCCGTTGGCAGCCACATAGGGGATGCGCACGGTCTGCGCCTTGATGGTGATGCCGCGCTCGCGTTCCAGATCCATCTTGTCCAGGTACTGCTGGCGGGCCTCACGCTGGCTGACGACCTTGGTCAGCTCAAGGATGCGGTCGGCAAGGGTGGACTTGCCATGGTCGATATGGGCGATGATGCAGAAATTGCGAATATGATCCAGACTGGGCATGGGACTCGTGACTGTGACCGCGCCGAAAGCCGCGGGAAGAGGTGCAGGCAGGGCCGTGCCCTGCCGGAAAAGTGCAATATTATATCGGCAACCGGCTGCAAAGTCCATGGCCCGGCACCGGGAGGGATGGGCCATGGAGAGGCGGCAGGGATGATACCTGCCATGATGACCGTCCGTGGCGATGCCGCTGGTGATGCCCCGGGCGACCGCGGCAAGGATGCCGGGAGGGCAGACCCCGCAAGACGCGAAAAGGGGCCGGAAGTTTCCTTCCGGCCCCTTTGTTTATCGGATCAGGGAGGCGCTAGCGCAACTGGGCCACATGCAGGCGCTCGACGGCGCGCTGCAGAGCGGCTTCCGCTCTGGCATGGTCCACATCATCGGCCTGGCTGGCCAGGCGCTTTTCGGCGCGCTCCTTGGCGGCGATCAGCTCCTGTTCGGTCTGCTTGAGTGCCGTGATGTCGTAATTGATCCCCAGCATGTCGATGACCTGTTCGCCGGGGCGGTAGTCCCGGCAGATGAGGTGGGTTTTGATCCATGTTTTCCGTCCGTCGTCGTGCTGCACGCGGCAGATGGCCGTTGCCGACTGCACTTCACCCGCGGAGAAGCGGGTCAGCAGGTCGAGCAGGGGCTTGCGGTCTTCGGGGTGGATGTGGCGGTATTTGCCGATCACGTCGACGATCTGCGCCGAGTCGGCCTCCCCGTAGTTGCGCAGCCATACGTTTTGCGCATAGCCCTCTTTGTTGTAGAGGTTGTAGTTGGCATATCCTACCTGGGCATATTCGGAGATGATGCGGAACAGGGCTTCGAACTCCGAAACCCGGTTCTGGATCTTCCGCAACTCGGTGTTGTCGATATTGATGAGCAGGTAGTGGGTGAGTTCGCCCCGGTCGTCGTACAGGCAGCGTATGCGCCCCGTCCAGTCGAAATGCCCCGGGCGCGTGCTTTCGTAGTAGCCGCCGAGTTTTCCGAATTCGTAACGGGCGGTGAAATCCGCACTTTCGCCGTGCTAGATGCGGATTTTCGTCTCCTCCGGGAAATTAGGGTTGTCGAACAGGTTGAGCCCGCGTATTTTGCCCGGATCTTTCACCCCGAACATCTCCAGGTCGCAGGTGTTGATGTCGATGAGCCGTCCCCGGTCGTTGTAGATCTCGATGCCGACGGGGGCGTTCTGGATGATGTTGCGCAGCAGTTTTTCCTGCTCGTCCAGTGCCTTGTGTGCCGTTATGGCGTCGGTGATGTCGAGGATCAGGATCACAATCTCGCTTCCGTCGTTGGGCGTATTGTACAGGAAACTGCGGCAATGGCGCCTGGTTTTTTTTGCGAACCATTCGTCGGTCTTGTAATTGCCGAGGCGGATGTGCGCGAGTTTGTCGATATGGGCATCGACGGGGTGCCCGGTCTCGCGTGCCGTCTTGCCTATATATGCGTCCGGTTCTATCCCCACGATTTGCTGCGCCGCGCGGTTGACCGAGAGAAAAAGGTAGTCGATGGCGCGTCCGTCGCTGTCGTAAAGCAGCCGGATGCGGAAATATCCGATCGGCAGGTGGTCGAGCAGCACGTCCATATGCTTGTTTTCCTTTACGACCGTGTGGTAGTTGTTTTCGAGCGTCAGGATTTCTGCTTCGCGCCGGTCGTGCACGGGGACGCGCTGCATGTAGCCGAAAAGGTGCGTACCCGTTGCGGGGTCGGTCTGCCGTCCGACGAGCTGGGCGTGGAGCCAGACTTCGCCCTCGGGAAGTTCGATCGGGAACGTCCTGTCGAATTTGCTGTCGACCTTGAGCGCCATGAATTCGTTGTGGATCGGCATCCGGTAGTCTTCGCGAACCAGGTGTGTCAGTTGCCCGATCCGGACTTTGTCGCCGTCGAGCCCCAGCAGCTTGGCAATATATTCGGAGACATGCAGTTCGCCGGCCTGGAAATCCGCTTTCCACCAACCCATGTGGGCGGCGTCCAGCATGAGCATCAGGGATTGGAAATTAGGGGTGTCGGGTGTGAACATGGTGCAATGGGATGTCTGGGGATATTTAGAGCGGGCGGATGATACGTGCAGGGTTGCCTGCTGCGACCGAATCCGCGGGGATATCTCGTGTGACGACCGACCCGGCCCCGACGACCGCCCTGTCGCCGATCGTGACGCCCGGGCATACGATCACTCCGCCGCCCAGCCAGCAGTGGTCGCCGATGACGATGGGCTTGCCTGCTTCGAGGGCCGTCCCGCGTGTCGCGGCGTCGAACGGATGGTGCGCCGTGAGCAGCTGCACTTTGGGGCCTATGAGCGTCCCGCAGCCGATGCGTATCGGTGCCAGGTCGAGGAAAACGCAGTCGAAATTGACGAAGGAACCTTCGCCCATGTGGATGTTGTAGCCGTAGTCGCAGTGGAAAGGTTCGCGGATGAACCCGCGGACGTTGGGGCACAATTCCCCGAGTGTGGTGCGGTAGTCGTCGCCGTGGCCGCAGCATTCGACGTTGAGGCGATGCATCAGGCGCGTGGCACGGTCGCGGTCGGCCGTCAGCTCCGCGTCATGCGGGTCGAACCATTCGCCCGCCAGCATCTTCTCCTTCTCGCCTCTCATCGGTACATGCCGGCATTTTTAGTCGAACGACTGCAATTCGATCAGCTTGGCGTAGATGCCGCCCTTGGCGAGCAGTTCGGTGTGGGTGCCCTGCTCGGCCACGCGGCCGTGGTCGACGACGATGATCTTGTCGGCGTTGTGAATCGTCGACAGGCGGTGGGCGATAACCACCGATGTGCGGCCGACGAGCAGCTTGTTGAGGGCATCCTGCACGAGTTTTTCGCTCTCCGTGTCGAGGGCCGAGGTGGCCTCGTCGAGGATCAGTATCTCGGGGTTTTTCAGCACGGCGCGTGCGATCGAAAGCCGCTGGCGCTGGCCTCCCGAGAGTTTGACGCCCCGGTCGCCGATGTTGGTCTGGTAGCCTTCGGGTGCTTCCTGTATGAAGCAGTCGGCATTGGCGATCCGGGCCGCCTCGACGATCTCGTCGTGCGTGGCCCCGGCCTTGCCCATGGCGATGTTGCCTTCGATGGTGTCGTTGAAAAGCACGGTGTCCTGTGCCACGACGCTCATGTGGGCGCGCAGGCTGTCCTGCGTGTAGTCGCGCACCGAGACCCCGTCGATCAGGATGTCGCCCGCCTTCACGTCGTAGAAACGCGGTATGAGTTCGCTGAGGGTCGACTTGCCTCCGCCCGAAGGGCCTACCAGGGCCACGGTCTCGCCGCGCTTGATCTCGAACGAGATGCCTTCGATCACCTCGCGGCTGCCGTCGTACGAGAAGTGGATGTCCCGGAATTCGATCTTGTCTTTCAGCCCGTCGAGTTCGATCGCCCCGGGCTTGTCCTGGATTTCGCTCTGGGCGTCGATGATCGAGAAGATGCGTTCGCCGGCGGCGATACCCTGGTTGATGTTGGAGAACTGGTCGATGAACGTGCGCACCGGGCGCGTTATCTGCGAGAACATGGCGATGAAGGCGATGAAGCCTTCGGGGCTGAGCGCGTCCTTGAATACGAGCGAACCTCCGAATACCAGGATGACGCCTACGGCCGAGATGCCCAGGAATTCGCTCATCGGCGAAGCCAGCTGCTGGCGGCGGGCCATCGAAAGGGTCAGCCGCGCCAGGTCTTCGCTCAGGTCGTAGAACTTCTGCTTGACGTAGCCCGTGGCATTGTAGCTCTTGATGACCTTGATGCCCGAGAGCGATTCGTCGAGTGTCGAGACCAGTTCGCCCATGCGCTGCTGGCTTGTGCGTGCGGGATGGCGCAGGCGCTTGACGATGCTGCCGATGATCAGTGCCACGACGGGCAGGAAAAGCACCGAGAAGAGTGCCAGCTCCCACGAGATGGCGACCATCATGACCGTATAGCCGATGATGAGGAACGGTTCGCGGAAAGCCACCTGCAAGGTGTTGGTGATGCAGAACTGCACCACGCCGACGTCCGAGGTGATTTTCGAGATGATGTCGCCCTTGCGCTGGTCGCTGAAATAGCCCACGTTCATGTCCACGACTTTGGAGAACATCTCGTTGCGCATGCGCTGCAGGGTGCGCGTGCGCATGTTCTCGACCGTCCATGCGCCCATGTAGCGGAACAGGTTGCTCAGCAGGCTCACGAAGATGGTGACGATGGCCAGCAGCAGCAGGACGTTTTCGGGGTTGTATTCGTTGAACAGGTGCGAATAGGTGAAGTTGAACAGCGCCGTCAGGTATTCCTGGTTGAACGCCAGCGGGGGGAGTTTCTCCACGTATACGAACGTGTAATCCGCATCGAACATCGTCTTGAGGATCGGCATGATCAGCAGGAACGTGAGCGAATTGAACAGTGCGTAGAAGAGCGAGTAGAAGAAATAGGGGATGGCGTATTTGCGGATGGGTCGGGCGAAACCCAGAAGCCTCATGTATATTTTAAACATTACGGGCGGATTATTTGCAGTTTATGTGATAATCGTGACAAAGATAGGAATAATAATGTGAAATTCGGAATTCCCGGCTTAAAAGTGCGAAGTTCCGGGGAGTTTAGAACCGAAAAAAACGAAGGGGCAGACATGCTGTCCGCCCCTTTTCAGGGTTCGTAACCCGTATCTTCCAGTAAATGCGCCTTGTCGTTGGCGGCAGCGACCGCCAGTTGGTCGCAGCGATTGTTCTCCACGGTGTCGGCATGCCCCTTGACCCAGACGAAGCGGACGTTGTGATGCCGGTACACGCGCAGGAAGCGCATCCACAGGTCGGGGTTTTTCTTACCGGCGAACCGCTTTTTCACCCAGCTGAAGAGCCAGCCTTTCGTCACGGCGTCCACGACGTATTTCGAATCGGAGTACACGGTGACGTCCGACCCGTCGAACTTGAGCGCCTCGAGTGCCACGCAGACAGCCATGAGCTCCATGCGGTTGTTGGTCGTCAGGCGGAATCCCTGCGACAGCTCCTTGCGGTGCTGTCCCGAAAGGAGTACCGCGCCGTAGCCTCCCGGCCCGGGATTCCCGAGCGCTGAACCGTCCGTGTATATGGTGATTGTCGGCAATTCGTGTCGTCGTTAAACCCGGCCCTGCGGAGCGGGTGTGGTTCGTTTGCGGCGTGGCCGCGGTGGAAAATACCTGTCCCGAACCTCCGGGGTTCGGGACAGGGTATGTCCGATTTTTTTACGAAAGGGCTTCCAGTTGCGCCTTGATGGCCGCGATCTTGGCCTCGGCGTCGGCCTGCTTGGCCCGTTCGTTGGCCACCACCTTCCCGGGGGCCGACTGCACGAAACGCTCGTTCGAGAGCTTCTTCATCACGCTCGCGAGGAACCCTTCCTGATAGGACAGTTCGTCCGTCAGTTTGCGTCGTTCCGCTTCGGCGTCGATTTTGCCCGCCATCGGCACGAAGTATTGCGTCGTCTTGACAATGAACGCTGCGGCCGCCGGGTCTTTCTCCGTCACCGTCTCGATGGCCGTCAGGTTGGCCATTTTCCGCATCACGGGGGCGTACTCGGCCGGGTAGTTTTCGTCGGCGATCACCTTGAGCGTCAGCGCTTCCTTCTGCGGCAGGTTCTTCTGGTTGCGGACGTTACGCACCGAGGAGATCACCTCCCGGGCCAGTTCGAACCGCGCCAGCAATTGCCCGTCGGCTTCGGCCGGCTGGGGCATCGGGGCGACGGTGATCGACTCGCCCTCTTTGCGCGGGGCGAGGTCTTGCCAGATCTCCTCCGTCACGAAGGGCATGAAGGGGTGCAGCACGCGCATCAGGGAGTCGAAGAACGTGCGCGTGGCTTCGAACGTCGGCGCGTCGATCGGCTGCCCGTAGGCGGGTTTCACCATCTCCAGGTACAGGCCGCTGAAGTCGTCCCAGAAGAGCTTGTAGGCCGTCTTGAACGCCTCCGAAATGCGGTAGGAGCCGAAATCGTCGGCGATCTGGCGCAAAGCGACGCCGAGTGTCTGGCGGAACCATGCGACCGCCAGGCGGTTGTTCTCGTCCTGTGCGGCCTTGCCGTCCGCCGACCAGCCGTTCACCAGGCGGTAGGCGTTCCATATCTTGTTGCCGAAGTTGCGTCCCTGCTCGCAGAGCGCCTCGTCGAACATCACGTCGTTGCCTGCCGACGAGGAGATGAGCATCGCCATGCGCATACCGTCGGCGCCGTATTTGGCGATCAGGTCGAGCGGGTCGGGCGAGTTGCCCAGCTGCTTGGACATCTTGCGGCCGATCTTGT
>ERZ824600.5283-NODE-5283-length-10685-cov-3.088523_pt1 | contig 10685 bp, 10 predicted proteins | sample MGYA00519933_ERZ824600 | MGnify/ENA primary metagenome ERZ824600 (study PRJEB31778, sample SAMEA3449178) | human gut metagenome | biome: human gut; feature: human-associated habitat; material: faeces | place: United Kingdom | collected 2010/2012 ... | reverse complement strand
TCAGCCTCAGCCTCGGAGACGGGGAGGGGAGAGGGCATATTGCACTTTCCGGAAAGTGCGCAAGCCGGGGCATCGGAAGCCCAACCTTCGCGGAAGGCAGCTGCTTCGTAGGCATCAGTGCGGGTATCGTAGAAAGCGAATAGTTGGGCGGGCTCATCGCCGGACTGTTTTTCGCATTTTGAAAAGTCAATGCTTTTGGCGAGTATTCTTGCGGGAGTGCCAGTTTTTAGGCGCGCAAGCTCTATTCCAGCCGATTCAAGGCTTCCCGAAAGGCTTCTGGCGGAAAAATCGCCCATTCTTCCGCCTTCTGTCTTCGAAGAGCCAACATGCATCAAGCCGCGCAGAAAAGTTCCGGTTGTAAGTATTACGCAATGAGCGTAAAAGTCGGCGCCCAGATTCGTATTTACGCCTTTTATCGAACCATTGTCTACGATAATTCCCGTAACTACAGCTTGGAATACTTCGAGATTGGGCGTCGATTCAATAATGCGCTTCATCCTAAACTGGTAGGCTTTTTTATCGCATTGGGCTCTAGGCGCCTGTACAGCCGGGCCTTTTGAGCTGTTTAACATCTTAGACTGAATAAACGTCTTATCAATATTTTTTCCCATCTCTCCGCCAAGCGCATCCACTTCTCTTACAAGATGACCCTTAGAGCTTCCTCCTATATTCGGATTGCACGGCATCATTGCTATACTTTCCACACTCACAGTAAAAACAATCGTCTCTAATCCCAGTCTGGCACAAGCTAACGCCGCCTCACAGCCGGCATGTCCTGCTCCAATCACCACCGCATCATAATATTCTTCTAAAACAGCCATATTTTGCCTCCACTATCTAGTTACTTACCCATACAGAACTTTGCAAAAATACGTTTTACCAGATCTTCTTCAATCTCCTCGCCGATTACTTCTCCCAAACTGGTATAAGCATCCATCATGTCGATTGTCAGCATATCCTCCGGCATCCCATTTTCAATGCCCTCCTCTGCAAGCCTCAGGCTTTCGCAGGCATTTAACAGACATGTTTTTTGACGTGCATTCGTGATAACAACCTCATCATTTCCTGCAATCATTCCCTGTTCAAACATGTCACGTATTGTCTGCTCAAGCGCATCTAATCCATCTTCATTTGCCGCTGATATCCAAAGAACAGGTGCATCCACTCCAGCCTCCTTTAAATCCTTAGGCTGAATTACAGAAGATAAATCGGACTTATTTAACAGAATAATACTTTTTTTGTTTTTTAGCAACTCCATAATCTTATGATCATCTTCATCGAGATTTCGGGATGAATCTGCCACGTAAATCAATAGGTCTGCCTTTGCAGCAGCCTCACGTGCCTTCTCTACGCCGATTTTTTCAACAACATCAGATGTGTCACGAATACCAGCTGTGTCCACCAAAATTAAACTCAAATCGCCAAGCATAATCTGCTCCTCAAGAGTATCTCTCGTAGTACCGGCAATCTCTGTGACAATTGCCCTCTGTCTTCCTGATAACGCATTGAGCAAAGATGACTTTCCGGCATTTGGCTTTCCTACAATCACAGTGCGAATCCCCTCTGTTAAAACCTTTCCATTATCAAAGGAGTCTGCCATCTTCTTTACTGCTGCTCTAATTTTTTGAACACGTTCTGTGAGGCCCTCTGTATAGCCTTCAAGCGAAATATGCTCTGGATCGTCAAGTGCTGCCTCTATATAAGCAATCTCGTCTAAAAGCGTGCTTCTGAGGTCTTGTATGCGGTTTTTAATTTTTCCAGATAGCTGTTCTAGTGATGCATCTATTGCAAAACGATTCTTTGCAGATATAAGCTCCATAACAGCCTCTGCCTGAGACAGATCAATTCGTCCGTTTAAAAAGGCTCTCTTTGTAAACTCACCAGGCTGTGCCGGTGCTGCCCCATTTTTAAACACACAATCTAATACACGTCTCGTAACAAGAATGCCTCCGTGGCAGTTAATCTCTACTGTATCCTCTGCAGTAAAGGAACGAGGTCCTTTCATGATGGATACCATAACCTCATCAATTACCTCATTTTCATCACAAATATAGCCGTAATGAATGGTATGTGTAGGTGCATTTGAGAGCTTTTTCGCTGAAGATGACGCTGCCGCAGCAAATGCTCCTTTTTTAATCGACTCTACCTCTTTTTTTGTTCTATAAATACGATCAATCACATCAAGCGCCTGAGGTCCACTTATTCGAATAATGCTAATTCCTGCTGGACTAAGTGCCGTTGCAATCGCCGCAATTGTACTATTTTCTTTCATATTCTACCTCACTTCGATTTTCGTAAGTTTCCAAGAATGATACAGAAAATGCCACTCAATAGTCCGTATGAACTTTGAATGGCACTTTCTCTATTATTCCTCAGAAGTCAGCTTTTCAGCTGTTTCTCTTGTACCAGCTGCGCTTCTATCATAATTTGTTTTGTATCCTTTGTCATAGCTTTTGTAGTATCTTCTCTGCGGAATTGCTTCTTTTTTAGGAAGTACCACTACATGACGAAATGGATCCTCGCCCTCGCTCTTGGTATATACAAACTTGTCGTCCTGAAGTGCAGAGTGGATGATCCTTCTCTCGTAAGGATTCATCGGCTCAAGCGATGCCGGACGTCTTGTTCTCTTTACCTTGTAGGCAATATTCTTTGCCAGCTGCTCGAGAGTTTCCTTTCTTCTTTCACGGTAATTCTCAGTATCCAGCTTGACACGAATATATTCTTCGCTGTGTTTGTTTATAACAAGGCTCACCAGATGCTGCAGTGAATCCAGTGTCTGTCCTCTTTTTCCGATCAGAATGCCCATGTCTTCTCCGGTCAGAACGATATCAACAACCTGTTCTTCTTTATTGTAGGCAACTGCGATATCAACTTCCATATTCATCTCGTGGAAAATATTCTGTAAAAATTCTTCTCCCTCATCGATAAAATCTGACTTTTTACGTGCACGGATCACCGCCGGCTTAGAACCGATAAAACCAAGCAGACCATTCGAACCTTTTTCAACAACCTCATACTCAAGTTTTTCACTGGTGATCTGAAGCTGAAGCAGTGCATTGTTTACGGCTTCATCTACATTCTTTCCAGTGAACGTAGCAAACTCTGTCATACAAACCTTACCTTTCTGAATCTGCAAGCTTCCCCAAGCAAGTAATCAGCCTTACAATCACTGATTACTTTCTGTTCTTCTTTTCACTCTTTTCGTTGTACTGCTGAACCATTCCGGCCTTAGATGCCAGCTTACCCTTCTTTTTCTGGGTGGTGGAATAGTACTCAGTTGATTTCTCAACCTGCTTTGTCACACGCTCTTTCAGCTCAGCTTCTTTCTTTTCTTCGAGTTCTCTTTCTTCTTCGATAGTACGAACATTCATAACAGCCTTTGCCTTAAGCGGCTTCTGACCCTTCTTAACACGCTTTACATTAGCCTTTTCAATGTTCTTTTCAACCATCTGATTAATATCAATGCGCTCCATATACTTGTTTACGATCATCTGAATCAGAATCATAACAACAGAAGATGCAATCCAGTATACACCGATACCTGCAGAGAATGTGAAACAGAAGAACACTGACATAAGAGGCATCATGATGTTCATGGTCTTCATTGTGCTTCCCATTGTGTCATCTGAATTCTTGCTTCCATTATCTGTCTGCATCATCTTAGAGCTAAGCCACTGAGTAAGACCGGCAAGAATAGGAATTAAAACACCAGGCCACAGCTGCTGTGCAGGTGCAGTTGCCAAATCCATTCCCAGGAAATAATTTGCTTTCTCGATACTTGGCAGTGCCTTGGCTACGTACTCATTCAAATTCGGGAAGATCTCGGTAAACTTAGCCCACTCGGTCTTATCGAAGTTGTAAAGCAGATCTATCAGCTTGTTAGAATCACTCAATCCTGCTGCATTGATGCCGTTTTGCTGTGCCAATGTCACGAAATCTGCGTTATCCATGTAAGTAGGAATGTTCTGCAGTGCCTCAACAATCGGCTCATAGAACGCTCTTACCTTTGTGATATAGCCCGGAATCTTGTAAATAACCTGATACAAAGCGAACAGAATCGGCATCTGAATCAGCATCTGAACACAACCGCCTGTCGGGCTCGTTCCGTACTTTGCATAGACTTCCTTCATCTCTTCATTCTGCTTCAAAAGCATTTCATTGTACTTCGGGCTTGACTTGTCCAGATTTGCATACTTTTTCTGAACCTGCTGAAGTTCTGGCGCCATAATACTATTAAGCTTTGTAAACTTCTGCTGCTTGATGGAAAGCGGAAGCATCAATGCTTTAATAATAATCGTGAATAAAATGATCGCCAATCCAATGCTTGCAATGCCAAACATATCCAGGAACTCGTAAATTCCATTCATGACAACACCAAGCACCTTCGCAACTGGCCCTACAAGAAACCAGTTACTTTGTGTTAATGATAAAAAATCCACTTGTTTTCCTCCTTAAGCTACCTACGGAACAGGGTCGTACCCCCCTTTTGAAAATGGATTGCAGCGCAATATCCTCCATATAGCAAGTAAGGAGCCTTTCAAAGCTCCATACTTTTCCAACGCTTCTATTGCATACTGCGAACAGGTTGGGGTATATATACAGTGGGTCCGGACTTTGAGAGGTGATAAATACTTCTGGTAAAACCTTATCATATAAATCATAATCTTCTTCATAGTCCCGACCCTACTTCGATTCTAAAAAAATATTCAGCTTTCTTCCTACATGAAAAAAAGCTTCCTCAATTTCCATTAATCCTTGTTCCTTCGCCAACGGTCTGGCAACAATCACTATGTCCAATCCTTGTATTAATTCTTTTTCGTGTAAGCGGCAGCATTCACGGATCACTCTTGTAACCCGATGCCTGACCACACTGTTTCCTACCTTTTTACTGACAGATATGCCAATGCGGGTATCAGCGCGGTCGTTTGACATCTTGTACATGACCAGCGAACGATTTGCAAAAGACTGCCGTTTGCTGTAGACTCTCTGAAAGTCTCTGTTCTTTTTAAGAGAGTTGATACTGCTCAATTAAGCAGAGAGAACCTTTCTTCCCTTTGCTCTTCTTGCTGCCAGAACCTTTCTTCCTCCCTTTGTGCTCATTCTTGCACGGAAACCATGAACCTTTGCATGGGATCTCTTCTTTGGCTGAAATGTCATCTTCATAACAAAACACCTCCTTGTTTTCTGTGTTAGTTTTCAAATAATACTGTTTCTTACACTGTGGGTATCAGTCCCACAGCTTGCACCAAAAGTGCGATTTTTCGGCGTTTTTTAACGCCGTTGCAAAAATTGGACATCATACGCATTATATTAAGAAACTCGCATTTCGTCAAGGTTTTTTTTAGTGTTTTTTATTTTTTATTACAAAAAAGTTATCCCCAACTTATCCACAAAGTTATCCCCAACTTTTTCATTCAGAAATGTTGTGGATAAAAGTTATCCCCAAATTGTGGATAACTTGTGCATAACTTTGGGGATAATACAAAAAACCATTCTCAAACCCTTGATTTTACGACAAACTTTTTTTTGTGGATATTGGGGATAAGTACATGTGTTTGGTGGATAACTCTGTGGATAACTCACTTCATTTTTACATATAAACAATCTTATCCACATTATCCACAATTTTATATGCCATACCCCCTTCTGAGTTATCCCCACTCTATCCACAGCTTTTTTCCACTTATCCACATGTTATCCACAGCCTATCCACAATATTATCCACATTTTACCCCAATGTTGTTGATATTTTTTACAGACTGCTCTCCTCTTCTCTCTTGAAATTCTTCATTATTTTTAGTATAATATCATTATATGGGCTAATAGGCTCTTTTCTCGAAAATTACCATATACCGACGTCAGGAGTAACAAATGATTGACAGATTAAAGGAAAACTGGGATGCCATAAAAGACACCCTGAAGGAAAATTATGATATTTCAAAGGTATCTTACGATACTTGGATTGTCCCTATGGAAATCCACAATGTAGACAATGACCAGGTCTACATCTTGGCAGATACAAAAGGTATCCCCAATATACTAGACTATATCAAGAAGAAGTACAAGCAGATTCTTGAGATTGTCATTGAGGAGAAGATCGGCCTGCACTGCAATGTGATCTTTGTTACTTCGGAGGACCTTGAGAAGCGTCCAAACCTCACTGCAGAAGCTTCTAACATTGTAACCCCCGAGTTAAACTCCTATTATGCTGCTGTGATGAATGCCAACTTAAACCCACGCTATACATTTGATACCTTTGTTGTTGGCTCCAATAACCGATTCGCACATGCTGCTTCACTTGCTGTTGCTGAATCTCCTGGAACCCTCTACAACCCACTATTTATCTATGGCGGCGCAGGTCTTGGCAAGACGCATCTGATGCAGTCTATTGCCCACTATATTCTGCGCAATGATCCAAGTGTACGCGTTTTATATGTCACTAGTGAGACATTCACAAATGACCTGATCGACTCTCTTAAAGGCAAGAAAAATGCTGAGTTTAAAGAGAAATACCGCAGCATTGATGTCCTTATGATTGACGATATACAGTTTTTAATTGGAAAGGAAAGCACACAGGAGGAGTTTTTCCACACCTTCAACTACTTATATGAAACGGGCAAGCAGGTTATCATTACTTCTGATAAACCTCCAAAGGATTTCACAAACCTTGAGGAACGTCTTCGCTCTCGCTTTTCTGTTGGTCTTCCAGTCGATGTCTCTGCTCCTGATTATGAGACTCGTGTGGCAATCCTTCATAAAAAGGAAGAAACAGAGAACACAAAGATCTCTGACGATATTATCAACTATATTGCTGAAAATATCAATACTAATATTCGTGAGCTTGAAGGTGCGCTCAATCGAATTACCGCTTTTAAACGTCTTTCTAATAAAGAAATCACGCTTAATATGGCGGAAGATGTACTTCGCGACATCATCAACAACCACAAAGAGGTTACGATTACTGTTCCTCTGATTGTTGAGGTCATTGCATCACACTTTGGCTTTGAGGCAGATGAGCTTCTTTCACAGAAGCGTAATAAGGATATCGCCTACTCCCGCCAAATTGCGATGTATCTGTGCCGTCAAATGACCGATTTGTCTCTTCAGCAAATCGGAAAGGAACTCGGAAATCGTGATCACACGACTGTCCGGCACGGAATTGAAAAGATTACTGAGGATCTCAAAAACAGCCAGTTTTTACAAGATACCATCGACGTTTTACAGAAAAAAATCAACCCGGCTCTTGGCTGAGCTTTGGGGATCGATTGGGGATATTGTGGATAACTTACCCAGTTATCCACATAGTTATCCCCAAGTTATCCCCAAAATTTTTCTTCTGTAAGCCGCATAAATCCTAGGTTTTTTAGAGTTATCCCCAATATCCCCAACCCCTACTACTACTACTATATATATTATAAATCTATCTATCAGCAAAAAGGAGAGTGCCACCATGCATATTATCTGTCCACGAGAAGAGTTACAAAAAGGTGTTTCAATTGTTTCAAAAGCCGTTTCAAATAAGACAACCATGCCGATCTTAGAGTGCATTCTGATCCAGACGAAAGAAGGACGCATTCTTATGACAGCAAATGATATGGAATTGGGGATTGAAACAGAAATTCATGGCATCATTGAGGACAATGGACGTATTGCAATTGATGCTAAGATTTTTTCTGAGATTGTTCGTCGTCTTCCAGACAATGATATCTCCATTGAAACCGATGGAACTGACTCTGTGAAAATTCAGTGTGAGAAGATTAATTTTACAATTCCTGGAAAGAATGCAGATGAGTTTACATTTCTTCCAGAGGTGGAACGCTTAAACTGTGTTACACTGTCTCAGTTTACTCTGAAGGAAATTATCCGCCAAACGATATTTTCCATTTCAGACAATGAGAATAACAAGATGATGGCAGGTGAACTGTTGGAAATTAATGGCAATAACCTGCGCATTGTATCTTTGGATGGTCATCGTATTTCAATTCGCAAGATTGTGTTAAAGGATTCGTATGATTCTATTAAAGTTGTTGTTCCAGGAAAAACACTAAACGAAGTAAGCAAGATTATTAGTGGCGGAACAGATGACGAAGTTCGCTTGTACTTTACTGAGAATCATGTTTTGTTTGAGTTTGACGACACTATTGTTGTGTCACGTTTGATTGAGGGAGAATATTTCCGTATTGACCAGATGTTAAACAGTGATTATGATACTAAGCTGACAGTGAATAAAAAGGAGATGCTTTCATGTATCGACCGTACCACAATGCTGATTAAGGATAGTGACAAGAAACCGATTATTATTGGCATCACTGATCACAGCATGGAGGTAAAGTTAAACTCTGCATATGGTTCCATGAAGGAAGAACTTGCAATTGATAAGCGCGGTAAGGATATCATGATTGGATTTAATCCAAAATTTTTAATTGATGCACTTCGAGTAATTGATGATGAGATGATTAACATCTACATGATTAATCCAAAGGCACCTTGCTTTATTCGCAATGATGAAGGCACTTATATTTATCTGATTCTTCCGGTAAACTTTAATGTTTATTAAAATCGATAAAATAAATTATAATGAGTATGAAAGGATGAATAAATAAATGGCAAAAATAGTATTAAGAGAGGATTTCATTAAGCTTGGTCAGGCACTAAAGGCAGCAAAGCTTGTTGGAAGCGGTGTGGAGGCAAAGATTGTGATTCTTGACGGAAAGGTTAAGGTGAATGGTCAGGTTGAGCTGCAGCGCGGCAAAAAGCTATATGACAAGGATGTGGTAAGCTTTGCAGGAGAGACAATTGAGATTGTAAAGGAATAATCATATGATTGTAAAATCACTTGCGCTGTCAGATTTTCGAAATTACGATTTACAGGAATTATCTTTTCATCATGGCATCAACATTTTTTATGGGGATAACGCGCAGGGAAAGACAAATATCCTTGAGGGCATTTATCTTTGTATGACAAATAAATCATACAGAGGCAGTCATGACAAAGAGATGATCCGCTTTGGAAAAGAGGAGGCGCACCTTCGTCTTGAGGCTGAAAAAAAAGGCATTCCATACCGGGTGGATATGCATTTAAAAAAATCAAAGACAAAGGGAATTGCAATTAATGGCGTGCCAATCCGCCGCTCAAGTGAATTGATTGGCCTTTTAAATGTCGTTTTCTTTTCACCAGAGGATCTTCAGGTGATAAAAAACGGTCCTGGAGAGCGCAGACGCTTTTTGGACATGGAGCTTTGCCAGCTTGACAAGGTGTATCTGCATTTTTTGACGCATTACAATAAATGTCTTACACAACGAAATGCACTGTTAAAAGATCTGTCGAAGGATGCACAGGCAATGCTCGATGTCTGGGATGCACAGCTAATTCAGCATGGAAAAAAAATTGTACAGCTTAGGGAAGCATTTGTTGGTGAGATTGCACCAGTAATCGCACAGATTTATCATTCCCTGACAGGCGGTAGGGAACAGCTGGCAGTTTCGTATGAGCCAAATGTATCTGCTGATAGGTTTGATGAGATTCTTTTTCTTAATCGAGAGAGGGAGATACGGCAAAAGACAACACTGACGGGGCCACATCGTGATGACATTCGATTTCGTGTACAAAATATGGCAACAGGACAAACGACAGATATCCGTACATTTGGATCGCAGGGGCAGCAAAGAAGTGCAGCGCTTGCATTAAAGCTTGCGGAGATTGAGATTGTAAAGCGAAAGGTAAATGATACACCGGTTCTTTTGCTTGACGATGTACTTAGCGAGTTGGACAGCAGCAGACAAAATTATTTGCTGGACAGCATTCATGATATTCAGACCTTTATTACATGTACAGGTCTAGAGGAGTTTGTAAGGCACCGGTTTCACATGGATCAGATTTATCATGTGGAGCGGGGCGTAGTGACTAGGGTAAATTCCCTGAATAGTGAAACGATTTTTTAATCAGTGAGGAGGACACAATGAGCGACGAATACGGAGCAGGTCAGATTCAGATACTGGAGGGGCTGGAGGCAGTCAGAAAACGTCCGGGCATGTATATCGGAAGCACATCTGAGAGAGGGCTTCACCATCTGGTATATGAGATAGTAGACAATGCCGTGGATGAAGCTCTGGCAGGTGTCTGCACCAAGATCGATGTGATCATTCATAAAGACAATTCAATTACAGTTGTTGATAATGGACGAGGAATTCCGATTGGAATCCATCCGAAGGCTGGCATTCCAGCGGTTGAGGTTGTATTTACAATTCTTCATGCAGGCGGAAAGTTTGGCGGCGGAGGATACAAAGTTTCAGGAGGTCTTCATGGTGTAGGAGCATCTGTCGTAAATGCACTTTCCATTTGGCTTGAAGTTGAAATTTATCATGAGGGCAAGGTTTATATGCAGCGCTATGAGCGTGGTCATGTAGTAAACAAGCTTGCCGAAGTGGATACCTGTGATCCAAACAAGCATGGAACAAAGGTTACGTTTAAGCCTGACGGTGAAATTTTTGATACCTTAGTCTACAATTATGATACGCTTAAAGAGCGTCTTCGTGAAATGGCGTTTTTGACAAAGGGATTGAAAATTATTCTGACGGATGAGCGTGAGGAGCCAAATCTTTGCGAGACATTCCACTATGAGGGTGGCATTAAGGAGTTTGTTGAGTACTTAAATAGTGCGAAGGAGCCACTGTATCCGCAGATT
>ERZ824600.5280-NODE-5280-length-10687-cov-2.683315_pt1 | contig 10687 bp, 6 predicted proteins | sample MGYA00519933_ERZ824600 | MGnify/ENA primary metagenome ERZ824600 (study PRJEB31778, sample SAMEA3449178) | human gut metagenome | biome: human gut; feature: human-associated habitat; material: faeces | place: United Kingdom | collected 2010/2012 ... | reverse complement strand
AGTTATCTCCTCATTTCCATCTTTTCCGATAAGTGTGACAACATCATTTCTTTGTATATCCGGAATTGATGTCGCATCAACCATCATCTGGTCCATACACACACGTCCGACAATAGGAACTTTGTGTCCACGGATAATCACATATCCTTTTGACGAAAGATTTCTCGGATAACCGTCTCCATATCCGACAGAGACAGTTGCAAGCTTTGTCTCATGCTGTGTTGTAAATGTTCCGCCATAACTTACACGTTCGCCTGCCGGTACTGTCTTTACCATAGTAACATGACTTTTCAGTTCAAGTGCCGGTTTAAGCTGAACTTTATCTTTATTAACTTCGTCAGAAGGATACATTCCGTACATTGCTATTCCAAGACGCACCATATCTTTATATGTATCAGGCATATCTATAACTGCCGCACTGTTTGCACAGTGTTTTATTTCAAATGTAATCCCATCATCTTCAAGTTTTTTTATAAAACCATTAAACTTCTCATACTGTCTGTTTGCTGATGTTTTATCAGTCTCATCCGAAGCTGCAAAATGAGTAAAAATACCTCTTACATTAAGATTAGGAAGCTGCTTGATTTTCTTTACAAGCATAACACCGCTCTCATCAGGTTCCATTCCTATTCTTCTCATTCCTGTATCTACTTTAATATGGCATATTGCTGTCTTTCCTGTCTTTTTTGCCGCCTCGCTTAATTCCTCGGCTGTCTCATAATCAAAAACTGTAGCTGCAACTTCATTTTCAACCAGAGTTTCATATTCATCTGTATTTACAAAGCCAAGTATTAATATAGGTTTATCTATTCCATTTTCTCTTAAATTAACTGCTTCATCAAGAGTTGCAACAGCATACCCGAAGACTTTTGAATACACTGCTTTTGCAACTGCAACGTCTCCATGCCCGTATCCGTCTGCCTTGACTACTGCAAGTGACTTTGTGCCGGCAGGCGTAAGTGCCATAAGTGCCTCTACATTGGATTCTATGTTTCCGAGTTCAACATCTGCATATACTCTGTAATACTTTCCCATTTTAACTCTGTTCCCCGATTCCTTATTTTTTAATTATAATCTGTATTATTTTGTGTAAAAACTGTGCTTAACGACTCTGCAATATCCCATGCTTTCATTGAAAATGTGCCTTGATTTTTCTGGCACATATCACCGGCACAGCCATGTATATATACAGCCAGTGCTGCTGCAAAACACTCATCATCAAATCCTGCACACATCATGCCGGCAATAACTCCCGTAAGCACATCTCCAGAACCGCCTGTTGCCATTCCGCAATTGCCGGAAGTATTGATATATATGTTATCATGGTCACAAACCACTGTTGCTGCATCTTTTAATACGCATATAACACCATGTTCTTTTGAATAACATAATGCCGTCTCCACAGGATTTCCCTTTATCTGTCCTATGCTTTTTCCTGTAAGCCGTGACATTTCTCCAACATGCGGTGTCATAATCACTTTGCCTTTGTATCTGCTTATATATTCATAATATTCTTCATTTTCTGAGATGATATTCAAAGCATCCGCATCAAGTATTAATGTTGCATCCGAACCTGATTGTAAAATGCATTTTACAATCTCTTCTGACTGTCCTGAAACCGATAAGCCCGGACCTGCAATAATGCAGTCAGCCCATGTACACCATTTTGTAAGTTCATCACAATTGCTGTTTTTATCATTATATGTGTCACATATTGATTCCGGCACAAGTGTAAGAAGTGCATTTTTATTATTTTCATGTGTAAAAACCCTCACAAGCCCGCAGCCGCTTCTGTATGCAGACTGTGCTGACATAAACGCCGCACCGCCCATACTCCTGCTTCCCGCCGCTATAAGCACTTTTCCGCTCGTTCCTTTATTACCGTCTGCTTCTCTTTCAGGAATCGTCAGAATATCCTTTTTTTCAATCATTCTTGCCGGATTATTTTCTAATATTTTTTGCACATTGTCCTGACTGACTGCAAAACCTATATCAGAAACTATTACTTTTCCTGCATATTTCCTACCGGGATACAAAACCATCCCTGTCTTGTCAAATCCAAATGTAACTGTATAATCTGCTTTTACTTTCTTATTGCTTACTTGAACTATTCCCGCACTAAGCCCCGACGGAATATCAACCGCCACCTTAACTGCACTAACACGGTTAATCTCATCTATAATCTGTGCATAAACACCCGTGACATCTCTTGAAAGTCCAATTCCAAACATTGCATCTATAATAAAATCATATTCATCCAGTGGCAGTATGTTATCTTGTACCGCACATTCAAATGGAATTTCAAGATTTTTTATAATATTTTTCTGCAGCTCATACTCATCTGTTCCCGGCTCTTTTCTGCCAGCTTCATACACCAATGTTTTATAACCATGAAGATAAAGCTGACGTATGGCAGCAAGCCCGTCAGCTCCATTGTTTCCTTTTGTACAAACAACGCAGATGCTTATATCTTTTTTTTTGCTGTCTTTTTTATTGTATGCAAGTTTTTCCACAAATGATGATACAGACAATGCGGCACGCTCCATAAGAACTACAGATGGAATCCCTGTCGTTTTTATTGAATATTCATCTATTTTTTTCATTGCAACAGAATCAAGTAAATACTTCATACACAGTTACTCCTGACCTTTTGAATTAATATCATCAAGTACTCCCATAATCTCCGGTCCAAAGATATTATGCATTCCCGAATAAAGCTGTTCGTTCATGCTCTCCTTATCATGCTTTATAAGAAGATTCTTTTTGAGCTTGATTCTTGTAGCTTCAATCCATTTATCCAGAACTTCAAGATCTGCCCTGTTTTCATTAATCTTCGCATAGCACATCTTTACCGTTTCAACCAGAAGTTTTCTATTAGCTTCTGCCAGCTGTCTTGGAATCTCTTTTTCTTCATCTTGAAGTGATTCAATCTTGTCTTTTGCTTCATGTATAAGACGCTGGTTTTTATTCATACGTTTCTTACGACGAAAATCATTGCCGTCTTCTTCCATATTTTCAACGACATCCTGAATAACCTGTTCTTTTATCTTTTTTACTTCTTTTAAATCATTGGTTACCTGTCCCTGTTTTTTTAGCAGGTCATTAACCTTTTTTTCCCAATACTTTATCTCGTCAGTTTTGCTGACCTCCGGGACAAGCAGATACCATCTCTTATCTAGTGTAAGAATAGGAATATGATTAAATGATGCTGTGTCTTTTATTAAATCATATGTAATATCTGCCATGATAAATCACCCCTCCTGTATATTACGAGTTTTACCATTTTTATTTGCTATATTATATGAAAGTCTCATAAGGCTCTCTGATAAATGTACATTTTCAACTACAACATCTTCAGGCATATTAAGGTCTGTATGTGCAAAATTCCATATTGCCTTTATTCCGTCTTCAGTCACTTCTTTTGCAACTTCTCTTGCTGCCTGTCTTGGAATTGTAAGTGCAACTATCTCGATATTATTTTCTTTTATAAACCCTTTTAGTTCATCCATCATCATAATATCAAGGCTGCCTATCTTTTTGCCTTTAAGCTCATGATTATTATCAAAAACACCTTTTATTATAAATCCTCTCTTTGCAAAATCACCCGAATTAACAAGTGCTGCACCGAGATTACCTGCACCGATAATAATCATATTATGAGTACGGTCAATACCAAGAATTTTAGCTATCTCATCATAAAGATACTTTACATTATATCCGTATCCCTGCTGGCCAAACCCTCCAAAATTGTTCAGATCCTGTCTTATCTGCGATGCGGTAACCTTCATCCTTGCACTGAGTTCTTTTGATGAGATTCTTTGAACACCGCTTTCAATCAGTTCACCAAGATATCTATAGTATCTTGGAAGTCTCCTGATTACCGCAGATGATATTTTTTTTGTCTCTTCCATATTGCTCATCCGTACCTTCCTGTTTTTTCGTATTTTTTATTATAAACCAATGTTAAAACAATGTCAAAGTCAGCCTAATACTCTCTTGGCAATATCAACTGATTCTTTCGCATCTTTCGCATAGAAATCCGCATGAATTTCTTTTGCATATTCCGGTGTAAGGACAGCACCGCCTACCATAACTTTACAATCAAGATTATTTTCATGCAAAAGTTCGATTGTCTCTTTCATTGATACAAGTGTTGTTGTCATAAGTGCTGAAAGTCCTACAAGTTTTACATCATTTTCTTTTACCGCATCAACTACAGCCTGATAAGGAACATCTTTTCCCAAATCAATAACATCATATCCATAATTTTCAAGAAGAACTTTTACAATATTTTTTCCTATATCATGCACATCGCCTTTTACTGTCGCAATTACAATTTTTCCTTTACTCACCGGTGCCGCATCACTTTTTATCATAAATTTTCTTATAACTTCAAATGCCGCCTGTGCAACTGATGCGGACATTATCAGCTGCGGAAGGAAAAGTGTGCCTTTTTCAAATTCCTCACCGATTTTATCAAGTGCCGGTATTAAAACTTCATTGACAACTTCCATTGAGTCTGTATTTTCCAGAAGCTTAGCTGTACAGTCAGCACCTTCATTTTTAAGTCCGTTAAGAACTGCATTGTAAAGTGCAAGCTTATCACCTTCAAGTCCTGTATCATTATCAGAAGCTGATTGCTGTATGCCCTTTGCACCATCCGTCCCTGATTTTGTGTCCGTTCCCGCTGATTTATTTTCAGAAATGACAATCTTTGGTACTATCTGTTTTCCTGCATAATGCTTTATAAAATCAACTGAATTCTTATCAAATCCTGCAAGAAGCTTGTAAGCTCTTACAGCACCTGTCATCTCTTCAATATTAGGATTGATGATAGGAAGGTCAAGTCCGTTTTCAAGTGCCATTGTAAGAAAAATGTGATTTACAAGCACACGGTTAGGAAGCCCGAAGGAAATGTTGGATACGCCGAGAACTGTCTTCAATCCAAGTTCTGTCTTGACACGGTGAAGTGCTTTAAGCGTCTCAACTACCCCGTCCTGCTCTGCAGATGCAGTAAGTGTAAGACAGTCAATGTATACATTTTCTTTCGGAATGCCTATTGCAAGTGCCGCATCTAGAATTTTCTTTGCAATTGCAAATCTGTCTTCCGCCTTTTTAGGAATACCATTTTTATCAAGAGTAAGTCCAACAACAGAAGCTCCGTATTTTTTTACAAGTGGAAGAACATTTTTAAGAGACTCTTCCTCACCGTTTACTGAATTGACTATCGGCTTACCGTTGTATACACGAAGTGCTGCCTCAAGCACTTCAGGAATTGTAGAATCAAGCTGAAGCGGAACATCCACTACTGACTGCAGTGACTTGACTGCTGTTATCATCATCTCACGCTCATCTATTCCCGGAAGTCCGACATTGACATCAAGAATATCAGCTCCTGCCTGAACCTGTTCAAGTGCCTGGTTAAGTATGTAATCTATATCGCCTTTACGCAAAGCTTCCTGAAATATTTTCTTTCCTGTAGGATTAATTCTCTCACCGATTATTCTCGGCTGGTCTATCGGAACTACCTTTGTTGCAGAACATACTGCTGCCGGAATTACTTTTTGTGGCAGCTCATTTACAATTGCATTGCCATTTTCTTTAAGCATATCTGAAAGTTCTTTAATAAATTCCGGATTTGTACCGCAGCATCCGCCGAATACCCTGATTCCGTACTTTCTTAAATCTTTCATAAATTCAGCAAAATCTTTTGGTCCCACATTATATTCATTCGTCTGTGGGTCAGGAAGTCCTGCATTAGGCTTAACTACAACAGGAAGGTTGGTCCATTTTGTAACTTCCTCTATAACAGGTTCTAACTCTTTTGGTCCGAGTGAACAATTGACACCAATGGCATCAACACCAAGTCCTTCAAGAGTAAGTGCCATTGACGGAACCATACATCCTGTAAATGTTCTTTTATTCATCTCAAAGGTCATTGTACACATTATAGGAAGGTCAGAATTTTCTTTTGCGGCAAGTACAGCAGCCTTTACATCAAGCAGGTCTGTCATTGTCTCAAATACAACAAGGTCAGCCCCCGCATTGCTTCCGGCTTTCACCACCTCTGCATACATCTCATATGCCTCTTCAAAGCTTAAAGTGCCTGTAGGCTCTAAAAGCTGGCCTATCGGACCTACATCAAGTGCTACCAGTGCCTCAGGTTTGACATTATCTCTGGCTGTAATCGCATTTTTAATTCCTGCAGTGACAAGTTCATCCACACTGTGTCCGCATTCTTCCAGTTTGTAAGCGTTGCCGCCAAATGTATTGGCATATATTACATCTGAACCGGCATTAAGATACTGCTCATGAATAGAAACAAGAAGTTCCGGATGTGTAATATTAAGCATCTCAGGTGTTTCACCCATTTTCATGCCTGCTGCCTGAAGCATTGTTCCCATTGCTCCATCAAGAATAACATAATCTCTTTTTAATAATTCTCTAAAATCTCTAGCCATTACAACGTCCACCTTTCTGTCTGAACTGACACTTCTTATTCATACTGCATGTCTGACATCCTCTTGCTCTCTGAGGAATTGGATTTTTCGACAGTCCTATAACTGCCGTAACTGATTTTGTCGGTGTGAGCATATCTGTCGAACTGACATTAAGTCCAATCTGTTTTGGAGCATTTAATACATGAAGGAACTGTCCCTGAAGACTTATCGGCAGATCTCCGTATCCAAGTCCAAACCTGAATGTCTGGTAATATCCGGGATTTTCCTCTTTTATGATAAGCTCAGCCCGGTCACATGCCTGTTCAACTGCAACGCTGCACAGACTGTCTATCGCAACAGCCTCAGCCATGTCACGTATCTGTGCTATTCTTATAAGTCTGTCTGCATCAGCAGATATCGTAACCGCCATAAGCACAGCCTTATCGCATCCATCAAGATGTTTTTTTATAGAATTTCCTGTAAGAAACAGATTCGTATCTTTAACAAGAATTCCTTTTTCTTCTCTTGAAATATCGCATACTTTGTATACAAATCTGGGTTTTACACATCTAAGCACTTCTTTCTCACATTTTGTTATAAGCTTATCAAGCTGCTCATCAATATCTTCACCTCTGTGTCCCATATATCTTAATGCTTCATTTTTATCGAGTTGTCCAAGAACTATATCAGCATGCATGTATCATTAACTCCTGCCTTTCATAGCATCTGCTATGAATTTTATCTTTTTTTCTTCTTTTTACGTCCTGTTCCCTTTGCTTTTTCCATGCTGATTTTTCTGCCCTTTATGGTAACATTTTCCATTGCAAGCAGAACTGCATCTGCATACTTTGAAGGTACTTCAACAAATGTATAATTATCAAGCATATCGATAGAGCCGACAAGCTTACCGGGAATTCCTGACTCACCTGTTATTGCACCAAGAATATTAGCCGGCTTAATCTTATCTTTTTTACCCACATTGATAAAAAGTCTTACCATGCCTCTCCTGTCAGCATCAAGGTCATAATGAACCTGTTCAAGTTCCTCTCTGTCCTCAAGTGAATCACCTACTACCATTTTAAGAAGTGCAGCAGCCACATCAAGGCATGTATAATCTTCCATATTAAGCCTGTCCTCAACAGCCTCAACCATATCCGAAAGCCCTCCGGCTTCAATAGTCTCCTTTATATTTGAAAATATTGCTTCAAGCTTTGTATTTTTCACATCATCCATTGATGGAATAGGTTTTGCCTTGATTTTTGTCTTGCAGTAACGCTCAATATCCTTCAGCTTATATGCTTCTTTTCCGGAAACAAATGATAAAGCAACACCCTCTCTTCCGGCACGTCCGGTTCTTCCTATTCTGTGCACATAATATTCTTCATCCTGAGGCAGGTCATAATTAAATACAACATCAACATCATCAACGTCAATTCCTCTTGCCGCAACATCTGTAGCAATAAGTATTTCTGTCTTTCCGCTTCTGAAATCAGCCATTACCCTGTCTCTCTGGGCCTGCTTCATATCTCCGTGAATTCCGTCTGCAAAATATCCTCTGCCTTTAAGCTCAGATATAAGCTCATCAACCTGTCTTTTTGTATTACAGAATACAACTGAAAGTCTCGGATTATATATATCTATCAGCCTGCATAAAAGCTCATTCTTATTCTTTGGTCTTACTTCATAATAATACTGTTCAATATTCTTTACTGTAAGTTCTTTTCTTACAACCTTGATAATCCTTCTGGAAATTCTTTGCAATATCCATAATAGCCTCCGGCATTGTCGCTGAGAACATTATTGTCTGTCTGTCTTCAGGTGTATCTGTAAGGATAGTCTCCATATCCTCCCTGAAGCCCATATCGAGCATTTCATCTGCCTCATCAAGAACTACCATTGAAACATTATCAAATTTAACTGTCTTTCTTCTCATATGGTCCATAACACGTCCCGGCGTACCTACAAGAATCTGCACTCCAGCTTTTAATGACTTAATCTGTCTTACAATCTCCTGTCCACCATATACCGGAAGCACTTTTATGTCGCTCATATATTTTGCAAGTTTTCTGATTTCTTCTGCAACCTGGACTGCAAGTTCTCTTGTCGGGCAGAGTATTACTGCCTGAAGTTTCTTTAAATCAGGATCTATTTTTTCGAGAACAGGAATAGAATATGCTGCCGTCTTTCCTGTACCTGTCTGTGCCTGTCCGACCACATCTCGGTCGTCCATAATAACCGGAATAGCTGAAGCCTGAATAGGAGATGCCTCTTCAAACCCCATATCTTCAACAGCTCTTAATATTCTCTCATCTAAATTTAATTCTTCAAATTTCATTAATTCTCCATTCCTGCTCTGTAAAAAGCAATCTTTATAATCGATTTATTTTACACAATTATGCTGATAAAGTCAAAATGTTTATTATTACATACAATTCAGACACTCAATATATCCATCGCCTTCCTATGCATATTGCAAATAAAGCATTTTCCATTTATAATAAAATATTAGTGTGGCAGACAAGTCTTTTACCTGCCACCATGTATAAGCAAATTTTCAAAGGACGGATATAAAAATGATTTTATCATGTAACCATATAAGCAAATCGTTTGGCACTGACCAGATTATAAATGACTGCTCATTTCACCTTGAAGAACGTGAAAAAGCTGCCATAATCGGAATCAATGGTGCCGGAAAATCTACTCTTTTAAAAATCATTGTCGGTGAACTTCCCGCTGATTCAGGAAATGTGACTGTCTCCAAAGGAAAAACTCTCGGTTATCTTTCGCAGCACCAGAATCTCTCAACTGACAAGACTATATATGATGAACTTCTGTCTGTTAAACAGGATTTAATTGATATGGAAAATACTATCCGCAGTCTCGAAATACAGATGAAAGATGTTACAGGCGATGAACTTGACAACCTGCTTTCACAGTATACAAGACTTAATCATGAATTTGAGATGAATAACGGATATGCATATAAAAGTGAAGTTACCGGTGTCCTTAAAGGTCTTGGATTTGGCGATGAGGATTTTTCTCTTCATGTAAACACACTCTCAGGCGGTCAGAAAACGCGTGTTGCACTTGCAAAACTGCTCATATCAAAGCCTGACATCATCATGCTTGATGAACCTACCAACCATCTTGATATGGATTCTATTGCATGGCTTGAAAATTATCTTCTCACATATAATGGAAGCGTCTTAATAGTTGCACATGACAGGTATTTTCTTGATAAAATTGTCACAAAGATTATCGAGATTGACAACACTGCCGTCACGGTATTTTCCGGCAATTATACAGACTATGCTGCCAAAAAAGCTGTTCTTCGCAACATGAAATTAAAAGAATACCTAAACCAGCAGCGTGATATCAAACACCAGCAGGAAGTAATCACAAAACTGAAACAGTTCAACCGTGAAAAATCAATCAAACGTGCCGAAAGCCGTGAAAAAATGCTTGACAAAATGGAACTTGTCGATAAGCCAACAGAATTAAACGACAAAATGCATATACGCCTTGATCCTAAGGTGGTAAGCGGCAATGACGTATTAACTGTCAAAGACCTTTCAAAAAGTTTTGGCGATAACTTTTTATTTTCAGGTCTTGACTTTGAAATAAAAAGAGGCGAACGCGTTGCCCTCATCGGCAATAACGGAACAGGCAAAACAACAATACTTAAAATAATTAACGGTTTAATTCCTGCTGATTATGGTGAAATCACTCTCGGTTCAAAAGTTACAATCGGATATTACGACCAGGAACATCACGTTCTCGACCCTGATAAGACTCTGTTTGAGGAAATTCAGGATGCTTATCCTGACCTTAACAACACACAGATAAGAAACACTCTCGCCGCATTTTTATTTACCGGTGACGAAGTATTTAAGTATATCAGGGATTTGAGCGGTGGCGAACGTGGACGTGTATCACTTGCAAAACTTATGCTTTCAAACGCCAACTTTCTGATTCTTGATGAACCAACTAACCATCTTGATATAGTTTCAAAAGAAATTCTTGAAAATGCACTCAATAATTACACCGGAACTGTTTTTTATGTCTCACATGACAGATATTTTATCAACACAACAGCCACAAGAATTATTGAACTTACAGGGCATACAATTGTAAATTATATCGGCAATTACGATTATTATCTGGAAAAGCATGATATTCTGACGCCGAAGACGCAGAACACGGAGCTTCCGGAGGCCAAAGCGGCAGAATCGGAATCTGCAGGAAAA
>ERZ824600.5277-NODE-5277-length-10696-cov-9.841556_pt1 | contig 10696 bp, 9 predicted proteins | sample MGYA00519933_ERZ824600 | MGnify/ENA primary metagenome ERZ824600 (study PRJEB31778, sample SAMEA3449178) | human gut metagenome | biome: human gut; feature: human-associated habitat; material: faeces | place: United Kingdom | collected 2010/2012 ... | reverse complement strand
CTATGGAGCGTTTCTGCTATGAACACGGCGGGAAAATCAGCGGCGGCTGGACACAAAACTACGGTTACATCGTGGAAACCGAGCATTACCGCTACTGCCTCACTGTGCGTCCTGTTGCGCTTTGCGCTGCGCTGTGGTATACTGCACATAGCTATCCCCACATCGCCTTCATAAAGGAGGACTGCCTGTGTCTACAATGTTGGAGCGCCGCTACCGGCGGCAGCACCTGAACTGTGTGCGGCACATCACCCTGGACCCCAAGGGCCGGGGCGTGGTGCGTATCCACATGATCCCACCCCGTGAGGACGCGGAGAACGCGCCCTTTCTGCTGCTGCTCAACGGCAGCAAGCTGGTGCCCCTGAACCTGAGCTGGGCCATCCTGCTCTCCTGCTTCATGGACCGGCTGGAGCCCTTCGCCGGGCTGGAGATCACCGAGAGCGACTGGAACGCCATGGCCGCCGGTGCGGTGGCCCGGACCCATAAGGTCTACCCCTTCACGCCCAAGGAGCGTCTGGCGGAGGACCTGCAAATCATGATAGAGTCCCTGGTGGCCATCGCCCGGGGGCAGGAGCCGGAGGCGGAGGTCGCGCCGCTGACGCTGGGCGAGTACGCCCCCGAGATGACCGCGCCCCACCGTATGGACCTGATGGTCAGCGCCATGACCCGTGACGGCGCGTGGCACTGCAACCAGAAGTGTCTGCACTGCTATGCGGCGGGACAGCCCCTGTCCGACACACCGGAGCTGACCACCGCCCAGTGGAAGGAGGTCTTGGATCGGCTGCGCGCGGCAAATATCCCCCAGGTGACGTTCACCGGCGGCGAGCCCACCCTGCGCGCCGATCTGGTGGAGCTGGTGGATGCCGCCCAGTGGTTCGTCACCCGGCTGAACACCAACGGTCGCCTGCTGACGCCCATGCTGTGCCAAAAGCTGTATGACGCCAGCCTGGACAGCGTGCAGGTGACGCTGTACAGCCACGATCCCGCCACACACAACGCCCTGGTGGGTGCCGACGGCTTTGATGACACCGTGGCAGGCATCCGTGCCGCTGTGGCGGCGGGGCTGTCCGTGTCCGTGAACACGCCCCTGTGCAGCCTGAATACCGCCTATGACGAGATGCTGCGCTTCGTCCACGGTCTGGGCGTCCGCTATGTGACCTGCTCCGGGCTGATCCCCTCCGGCGGCGCGGTGGGCGACGAGAGCCGGGCCACGGCGCTGACCGAGCAGCAGCTCACCGACGTACTGACAAAGGCCGTGGCGGTGACGGAGGAGCTGGAAATGGAACTGGACTTCACCAGCCCTGGCTGGCTGAAGGAGGAGACGCTGCGCGCCCTGGGCCTGACCCTGGTGCCCAGCTGCGGCGCCTGCCTCAGCAATATGGCCGTCGCCCCGGACGGCGGCGTGATCCCCTGCCAGAGCTGGCTCAGCAGCCAACCCTTGGGTAATATCCTCGCCGACGACTGGGACAAGATCTGGCAGAGTGAGCGCTGCGCGGCCATCCGGGCCAAGAGCGCCAAAATGGAGCAGCTGTGCCAACTGCGTGAAAGCAACCGGGAGGAGGGCACCCTATGCTGAAGAAACTGCACGTTCTGCTGCTTGTCTTACTGGCGGCGGTTTGCTTTACCGCCACCGCATGGGCGGATTACGACTACATCGAGCAGTACGGCGTTATGGTGACGCCCAACACGGAGGATGGCAGCCTGCTTATCACCGTGAAGCTGGAGTGGACGCCGCTGGAGGAGCTGCCCTACGGGCAGGAGCTGAAAATAGGCGTGCCCAACGGCTCCATCCGGGACGTGGCGGCGCAGACGGACAACATCGAGCGCCTGGACTTCGACAACAGCTATATGTACGTCTACCTGACCCAGGGCTATGACAAGGACGAGACCTTTTCCTTCGCCTACTCCTGGGTGCAGGAGTATATGTACCAGTTGGACGGCAGCGCCGTGACCTACGACTACACCCCCGGCTGGTTCGACGAGGCGAAGATCGGCCAGATGACCCTCATCTGGAACGACCCCGCCGGGCTGACCGGCGATTTCACCGAGGGCACGGTCAGCGGCGCTGACAGCGTGACGGTGCAAAACGGCATGACCATCACCGCCTCCGATCTGGACTACGGCTACAAAATGAACGTACAGGTGCGCTACACCGACTGGCCCACCCAGCTGTCGGAGGAATACAGCGCCAACAACGTCCCCGACGGCGGCTGGAACGGCAGCGATGGCTATTACTACGACGATGACGACACCGGTGACGCCATCATCGGCATGATGGTGACGATATTCGTGGTGATATTCATCCTCGTGCTGATCTCCGCCGCCCGCCGGGGCGACGGCTACGCCGGCGGCTTCGGCACCCGGTATGTGTTCGTCAACCACCTGTGGTACCCCGCCGGGCCGGACGGCAGGCCGCGTCCCGGCAGCGTGGGCACCAAAACAAAGCCCAGACCGCCCAGAAGCGGCGGCGGGGGCTTCGGAGGCGGCAGCCGTGGCGGCGGCTTTGGCGGAGGCGGTTTCGGCGGCGGCAGCCACTGTGCCTGCGCCAGCAGCTGCGCCTGTGCGTGCGCCTGTGCCTGTGCCGGCGGCGGCCGCGCCGGCTGCTCGGCCAAGAACCTCTACGGCGTGGGCCTGGACGAAACACTGTCCGAAAAGCTCTGATACAAAAAACATCCCCCGACCGGGGGATGTTTTTTGCTTACGAGTATTGGAAGCCTCTGCCCGGCTCCTTGAACTCCGCCACACGTTTGTTGAAGCTGGCGAAGGCCGCGTCCTCGAAGGCCAGCGTGTCCTCGGCGCCCATCTGCCGCAGCAGCCACTTGCACAGGGGCGGGTTCAGCGGCAGCAGGGGGCCGATCAGCGCCGTAGCGTACAGCCCGCCCCGGCGGAAGCCCTCCGGCTTCGACTCCGGCGTGCGGCCCACGCCCCGCACGGTGTCAAACCAGCCCTCCGCCTCCGCTGCGTCGTAGTGGAAGCCGAACAGGCTCTTGAAGCCGACGACCTCCATACCGTCAAAGGTGCCCAGGAAGAAGCTGTTGTGCCGCTTCATCATGGTGTACTTCACCCGCCCGGGCAGAATGCCCAGCCCCTCTATGGTGTCGGCGCTGTCGCTTTCTATGGCGGCGGAAAACACATCCGGCGCGTTGCCGGTCAGCAGGATCAGCTGTCCCGCGTCCGCCCTTGCGGCGATGTCCGCGGCATAGGGCCGCAGGGCGTCCGCCGCCAGACGCAGCCCCTGTTCTGTGGTACTGCCCATATAGACCAGCGCCACATCCTCCGTGAGGAACCGGGGTTTGCTGTGCAGGTCCGTCTCTATGATCTCCAGCGCCGGGCAGCAGCGCTTCAGATAGTAGATGTTCTGCAGATCGCCGTACAGGTTGCAGACCTCCGGAAACAGAATTTCCGCCTTCATTGCGCGCCCTCCTTTGCCAGCAGCTTTTCCTTCAGCTTTTCCCTGACCCGGAAGGCCAGGGGCGTGCCGTCCACGCCGTAGAGCAGATACACGTCGTCGCCGGGGGTCAGCGGCAGCAGCTCCAGGGCGGCGAACTCGTCCTCGGCCAGCCGTATCTTCTGCCGGGGGATGCCCGCCAGCAGCAGCCGCAGCTGGTAGTCATAGGCCCGCGGCCCGGCGCAGACCAGGCACGTCACATCGTCACTGTTCAGGAATTCAAAATCCGTGTCGTACATCCAGCTGGGGTTTTCCGACCAGCTTTTGGCCACGCCCAGGCAGTTCATCATCAGCAGCAGTTCCTTCTTCCCCGGCTTGGACCGGATATAGTCGAAGTTGCGGGAGCAGGCCAGAGCGTTCTTGTCCTTGGACATCTGCATAATGACCTTCACGCCGCCGATCTCCTCCTCGGACAGCCGGCTGGCGGGGATCTTTACCTCCGCCATGCGGCGGGCGATGGTGCCGTGGTCATAGCCCAGCTGCCGCAGGGCGGCGATGACCGTCACCATGTTGTAGATGTTGTGCAGGCTGTCGGTGATGAGGGTGTACGGGTATTCCTGCCCCGCCTCCCGTATGCACATGGTGTGGGCGGCGGTGTCCACCTTTGTGGCCAGATAGTCGCAGTCGGGGGAGTGGAAGCCGCAGCTCTCGCACACGGCTCGGCCGATGTGGTGGTAGCGGCGGTATTCATACCGCAGCTTCCCGGCGCATCGGGGGCAGATACGCATATCGTTCAGCAGGTTCTCGCATTCCGTCACGTCGGTGGGCAGCCGGTCGATGCCGAAATATACCCGCTGGTTCTCCGGCGCCACCGTGCAGGAGATCAGGTCGTCGGCGTTGAGGATCAGCCTGCTCTCCTTAGGCAGGGACCGGGTCAGGATGTCCGCGATGTAGCCCGGATGGGCGTTCCGCATGATGGAGTCCCGGAACAGGTTGGTGATGACGATGTGCTCCGGCTTCACATAGGGATAGATCCTGGGCGCGGAGCGCTCGTCGATCTCCAGGATCGCCAGGTCGTACTCCGGCCTGATCCGGCCCAGCAGGCCGCAGCCCTTCAGCAGCGCCGTGCTGACGCCGGAGATGATGTTGCTGCCCGCCCGGTTGCTGAGTACGGTCTTGCCCTCGGCGGTGAGCACGTCGTTCAGCATATTGGCCACGGTGGTCTTGCCGTTGGTGCCGGTGACGGCTATGATGTGCTCCGGCTTGCCGATATACTTCAAAAAGTCCGGACACAGCTTCACCGCCAGACTGCCGGGAAAGTCCGTGCCGTTGTGGCGGGTGATCTTCAGCGCCGGGATGGACAGCTTTGCCATCCACAGCGCAAACAGGAACCGCAGTTTACCCATTGTCATTCCTCCAGAGCGATGGCGCGGCAGGAGCAGCCATCGGCATTCTCAAATTTCAGGGGCAGCGTAACGAACGTGAAGCGTCGGCCCAGCAGCTTGTCCAGCCCCTTGAGGTTCTCGGTGTTCACAAAGTCCGCGCCCAGCAGTGTCATGTGGTTGGGAAAATCCACGCTGTCGCAGGGGTCCAGCGAGATGGTGTCCTCGCCCACGCCCTTCAGCGGCAGGCCGGCCAGATATGCCGCCGCCTCCGCCGTCAGGCAGGGAAAGCCCTCATAGTAGCCCGGCGTGCCCCACTTCTTGTCCCAGCCGGTGCAGAACAGCACGAAGTCCGCGCCGTTCAGGTCATAGCTCTGCAGCAGGGACAGAGTAATGGCGCGCTGCCCCCGGCAGTCCACCACCACGGCGGGACCGGCGAACTTCGCCGCGTCATAGCAGTCCAGCGCCGTACCGTCACGGAGCATATGGGCCGGGGCGTCCATGTGGGTGCCGGTATGGGAGAACATATGCAGCAGCGTCTCCCGGTAGCCGCACTGGTCGATCGTGCAGGCGGTGGTCAGCCGGGGCTGCTCCGTGCCGGGATACACCGGCATATCGTTCCGTATGGTGTGGGTCAGCTCATGTGCCGTCATGCGTCCGCCTCCTTGTCGTGTGTCTGCAGCCAGATCAGCAGCGCCGCCACATCCGCCGGTGACACGCCGGATACCCGCCCGGCCTGCCCCACGTTCAGGGGCCGCAGCGCGCTGAGCTTCTCCCGCGCCTCCAGCCGCAGACCCTGAATGTGGTCGTAGTCCATATCCGGCGGCAGCTTCCGGCGCTCCAGCTTCTCAAACTCCGCTACCTGCCGCTGCTGGCGCTGGATATAGCCCTCGTACTTCACGGTGATCTCCACCTGCTCCCGCACCTCCGCGGGCAGGTCGGGTCGATTTGCGTCGAATTCTGTCAGGTCCGCATAGGTCAGCTGGGGCCGCCGCAGCAGATCGATCAGGCGGCAGCCGCTGTCCACGGCGGCGGTGCCCCGTTCTGTTAGCAGGGCGGTCAGCTCCGGCGTGCCGGGTATGCCCGTGTGCTCCAGCCGCCGTATCTCCTTTGCCACGGCTTTGTACTTGGCCTCCACCGCCGCCAGCCGTTCATCGCTGACCAGCCCCAGCTCGTGCCCGATAGGGCACAGCCGCGCGTCGGCGTTGTCCTGCCGCAGCAGCAGCCGGTATTCCGACCGGCTGGTCATCATGCGGTACGGCTCCTCGGTGCCCTTGGTCACCAGGTCGTCGATCAGCGTGCCGATATAGCTCTCGCTCCTCTTGAGCACCAGCGGCTCCCGACCCTGCAGCTTCAGCGCCGCGTTCACGCCGGCCACAAAGCCCTGCACCGCCGCCTCCTCGTAGCCGGAGGAGCCGTTGAACTGCCCCGCGCCGTACAGGCCGGGCACCGCCTTTACCTCCAGCGTGGGCAGCAGCGCCAGCGGGTCGATGCAGTCGTACTCAATGGCGTAGGCCGGCCGCATCATCACTGCGTGCTCCAGCCCCGGCACCGTGTGCAGCATCTCCAGCTGCACCTCCTCCGGCATAGAGGACGAAAAGCCCTGCACATACAGCTCCTCGGTGTCCAGCCCCATAGGCTCGATAAACAGCTGGTGCCGGGGCTTGTCCGCAAAGCGCACCACCTTCGTCTCGATGGACGGGCAGTACCGGGGGCCAATGCCTTCGATGACTCCGGAATAGATGGGGCTGCGGTCCAGATTTTCCCGTATGATCCGGTGCGTCTCCTCGTTGGTGTAGGTCAGGTAGCACACCGCCCGGTTTTCCGGCACGTCCTTTGTCTCAAAGCTGAAGGGCAGCGGATCCGGGTCGCCCTCCTGCAGCTCCATTTTGCTGAAGTCCACGCTGCCCCGGTGTATCCGCGGCGGCGTGCCGGTCTTGAACCGCCGCAGGGGCAGTCCCAGTGCCCGCAGGCTGTCCGTCAGGGCGTTGGCCGGGTGCAGGCCGTCCGGCCCGGAGGACTCGATGCACTCGCCCACGATGGTCTGCCCGGTCAGGTAGGTGCCCGTGCACAGAATGACCGCCCGGGCGCCCAGCACCGCGCCGGTGCGGAGCACCACGGCGGCGGCATGGCCGTTCCCGTCGCAGCGTATCTCCGTTACCTCCGCCTGCCGCAGCGTCAGTCCCGGCTGCAATTCCAGCGTGTGCTTCATCACCTGCTGGTATTTCCGCCGGTCCGCCTGGGCCCGCAGGGACCACACGGCGGGACCCTTGCCCCGGTTCAGCATTCGGTACTGGATGCAGGCCCTGTCCGCCGCCCGGGCCATCTCGCCCCCCAGTGCGTCCAGCTCCCGGACCAGGTGTCCCTTGCCGGTGCCGCCGATGGCCGGGTTGCAGGGCATATTCCCCACCGCGTCAAGGCTCACCGTCAGGCAGACGGTCTTCATGCCCATCCGGGCCGCCGCCAAGGCAGCCTCGATGCCCGCGTGCCCCGCGCCGATGACGGCCACATCATAGTCGCCGCCGTGAAACTCTCTCATCAGGTGCTCACCTCACCACATAAGACTGCTTGAACACTTTATTATACTATACAGCACACAACAGCGCAAGAGTGTTACACAGAAATAACTCATAGGTGTTGTGCAATGTGCAATAAAAGTTTACAAAAGCTTTATACAGAATATCCAATTTTGCCCTTGTTATCCGGGCTGCCGCGGCATATAATAACACTGTAAAATGGAAGAAAGGAGCGTGATATCACTATGACGACAACTTGGATCTGGGGTGACCTGGATGACATGATCTTTGCCGACAGCGACTGGGAAGTGAGCCAGCGGTAAGGCATACCGATGAGGAAACCACGCGAAAGCGTGGTGATTTGCTTTTTTATGGGTGTTTTTCGACAGAAAACGCCTCCTGCACATAGATCGCAAAGCCTGATCCCCGCGCAGCAAAGATGAAAAGAGACGGCCAACGCCGTCTCTTATTTGTTATTTTCGGTTGCTCTTAATGAGATATTCGTGATACCTTAACGATATCTTAGCGTTACCTTAGCGACAATGTATGTTATAATAGCGTCATCAAAAGGAGGGGAGGGCGGCTATGACCGGTAAACAAGCCCGCCGGAGACAGCTGCTGCGGACCATTGGCCTGCGCTTTTCCGGCATGGATGTGCTGAAAGCACTGGGACTCTACCTGGTAGCCGTTATGTGCTGTCTGCTGCTTCGTAGCTTCGATATGCACAACGACACCAGCTACGTAGCCATGATCTTTCTGCTGGATGTGTTCCTTACCGCCTACTGGACGGACGGCTATCTGCTGGGCATCATCATGGCAGTGGTGGGGATGTTCAGCGTGGACATCATCTTTACCTACCCCTTCTGGCATATCAGCTTTACGCTGACGGGCTTTCCGCTGACGTTCCTGGTGATGATGACCATCTCCATCCTGACCGCTACCGTTACCAGCCGGGCCAAGCAGACCGAGCAGGTGCGCCGGGAGGCCGACCGCGAAAAGATGTATGCCGACCTGCTGCGCGCCGTGTCTCACGACATCCGCACGCCGCTGACCGGTATCGTGGGCGCCACCAACGTTCTGCTGGAGCAGGACGGCGGACTGACGCAGGAGCAGCGCCAGCAGCTGCTGCGATCCACCAACGAGGACGCCCAGTGGCTCATCCGCATTGTAGAGAATTTGCTGTCCATCACACGCATAAGCTCTGAGGAGGCTAAGGTCAAGAAAGAGCCGGAGCCGGCGGAGGAGGTCATCGAGTCCGCCGTGGCCAAGACCCACAAGCACTACCCGGAGGTGGATATCCGTGTCCATCTGCCGGATGAACTGATGATGGTGCCCATGGATCCCCTGCTGATGGAGCAGGTACTGGTGAACCTGATGGAGAACGCCGTCATCCACGGCGAGACTCACCATATCGACGTGACCCTGTCCAGCGAGGGCAACTGCGCGGTGTTCACTGTGGCGGACGACGGCCGCGGCATTCCCCAGCACCTGCTGCCCCGGCTGTTCGACGGCTCCGCCCGCAGCGACCGCAGCAGTGACGGCAAGCGCAGCATGGGAATTGGTCTGTCCGTGTGCCGCACCATTGTGCTGGCCCACGGCGGTGTGATACGGGGAGACAACAGACAGGAGGGCGGCGCGGTATTTACCGTGACCCTGCCCATGAAAGGAGAAAACGATGAAGATTAAAGACAAAGTCCTGATCGTGGAGGATGAGCAGTCCATCAGCAACTTTATCTCCATGATCCTCACCGCCAACGGCTTCGACACCATCATTGTCCGCACCGGCGAGGAGGCCCTGACCATGATCGCCTCCCATTGCCCGGACATGATCGTCCTGGACCTGGGCCTGCCCGATATGGACGGCATGGAGGTGCTGAAATCTGTCCGCAAGTGGTCCAATCTGCCGGTGGTAGTGGTTTCTGCCCGCAACCACGAGCACGACAAGGTGGAGGCCCTGGATTACGGTGCCGACGACTATCTGGTCAAGCCCTTCGGCACCTCCGAACTGCTGGCCCGCATCCGCACCGCCATCCGCCACACCCGCACCACCCTTTCCAATACCCAAATCGCCCAGTCCGGCAAGTTCGTCACCGGCGACCTGACCATCACAGGCGGCGTCAAGCAGGCCGAGATGGTCATGGACGTCTTGCGGGCGCACAATCCCCGCATCTGGGCCCAGATCGGCAACATGGACCGGCCCGAAGTGGACGAATGGCTGAGCGGCCTGGGCTGCAACCTGCACACGCAGGTGCACGAGCTCACGCCCGATACGGCCATCTTCGGCATCGGGGCTTCCACGTTCACGCCTTTCGGTACGCCCAGCGAGTTTCCTGAATCCACCTTCGCCGGCTGGCTGGAAAACAGCTGGCAGAAGGCCCGCAAGTACCCCCACACCGTGCTGGTTTCGCACAATCCGCCCAAGGACAGCGCCTGCGACGTCATCCCGGGCAACATTCACGTGGGCTCTACTGCCGTGCGCGAATTCCTTGAAGAAGCCCAACCCGATGTCTGCCTGTGCGGACATATCCACGAAGCGCGCGCCGTGGACAGGGTGGGCCGCACCATCGTGGTGAATCCGGGCGCTCTGGCCCAGGGCGGCTATGTGCTGCTGCGCTCCAGCGGCGGCAAGTCTTTATAGGGGTTATCTCTCATGCGTTCCCTCCATTTTGCTTTCCGTTGCCGTTCTCCCCGAAAAGGTTTCCTGCCCCATTCCTGCGGCGTGTTCCGGCGTTGGCACGCTCCTCGCAACTTCGGGACATTTTGTCCCGAAGTCCGACTCCTTGCGGTGCTTCCCCAGCCGGGGTATTCCTTTTCGGACGGTCATTCTGTTTTCAAGGTGCTGTCCATCGATGAACTAAGATAAGTCTACACCTAAATGACCGCCCGCCCCGTATATCCGAAAGGTAGGAAATCGGCTTAAAAAACAGGCTATTTCCACGCTCTCGGAATTGTGGTAAAATGGTAGCAAAATGAGTAGAGGGCGTGACTTATGGAACAGATAGAATTTGATTATACGCAGCCTATCAATGATGAATGGAAAAAGATTATGGAAAAGCATCTTCGGACAGCGAAAACCTTTGAAATCCATTGTTGGAATGAAGAAACAACATGGATTGAGTATGCTTTGAAGTATGGAACACTCAAAAATGACGATTGGCAATACGGAAAAATTATCGTGGGACTGGTATCGACTGATTTTGTAAATATGGTTTTGCAGTTACCCAAACCGAAAGATACGGAGATTTACAATAAGATGACACCGTTCTTTTCAATTTTTCTTGATAACGGTTTTTCCTCAGAACATTATGGAACGGAATTAAATCAACAGTAAGGACGGAGGGATAAGGTGGCTTTATCAATACAAGAACGATTAAAAGACTTGCGTGTGGAGCGTGGGCTGACGCTGGAACAGC
>ERZ824600.5275-NODE-5275-length-10698-cov-3.331673_pt1 | contig 10698 bp, 6 predicted proteins | sample MGYA00519933_ERZ824600 | MGnify/ENA primary metagenome ERZ824600 (study PRJEB31778, sample SAMEA3449178) | human gut metagenome | biome: human gut; feature: human-associated habitat; material: faeces | place: United Kingdom | collected 2010/2012 ... | reverse complement strand
GAGTATTACCGGCCCCGCCATGCGTCAGGCAGGTCTGAGCGTGATTGCCCCGAACGCCACTACGCCTCTGTCGCTCTACTCGACCGACGGGCGACTGCTCCACTCGGCAACGGGGCGGCTGTGCCTGGCCGCCTATCCCCGCGGCACCTACATTGTGTCCGACGGAAACCGACAGTTGAAAATCGTACGTCCCTGACCCTGCCCCGCCCTCCTGCGCACATCGGCCTAACAAGAGGAGCCCAAAGCCCGACAGGGAGATATTCTGCCACCTCGACGTCAAAAAAAATTTTCACGAAATAACACCCCGATAACAATTTATTTTTCTATTTTTGCGATACCTGCAAATAGGTTTTGTAAAAAGGATTGTTTCATTAAGGTAAAAAACAAAATGGACGAAACAGTAACAAAAAAAGAAAAATTCTGCATCGGCATTCTTACCTCAGGAGGCGATGCACCCGGCATGAACGCGGCTGTCAGAGCCGTAACCCGTTCGGCCATATACAACGGATTTGAGGTAAAAGCCATTTACCGGGGTTACAAAGGTCTGCTAAGCGGAGAAATCGTTCCCTTCAAGACACAGAACGTGAGCAACATCATACAACAGGGCGGAACCATCTTGAAAACAGCCCGCTGTAAAGAGTTTGAGACGGTCGAGGGACGTAAAATCGCCTACGAAACACTGCAACGCGAAGAAATCGACGCCCTGGTAGTCATCGGCGGCGACGGAACACTCACGGGTGCCCGCATCTTCGCCACCGAATACAATTTCCCCATTGTCGGACTGCCGGGAACCATCGACAACGACTTGTTCGGTACCGACACCACCATCGGATACGACACCGCCCTCAACACCATCATGCAGGCTGTCGACAAGATACGCGACACGGCCACCTCGCACGAGCGGCTGTTCTTCATCGAAGTGATGGGTCGCGACGCCGGCTTCCTGGCCCTCAACGGTGCCATTGCCTCGGGAGCCGAAGCAGCCATCATTCCCGAAATAGCTACCGAGGTCGACCAGTTGGGCGAACTCATCAAGAACGGATTCAGAAAATCGAAAAACAGTAGTATCGTACTGGTTGCCGAAAGCCCCATAACGGGCGGAGCCATGCATCTGGCCGAGCGTGTCAAGAACGAATTCCCGCAATACGATGTACGCGTCTCCATACTGGGACACTTGCAGCGAGGCGGTTCGCCGTCGGCCCACGACCGCATACTGGCCAGCCGCATGGGAGCCGCCGCCATCGACGCCCTCATCGAGGGTCAGCGCAACGTCATGATAGGCATACAAAACGACCAGATTGTGTATGTGCCGTTCTCCAAGGCCATCAAAAACGACAAGCCCATCAATCGGGAGTTGCTCAACACCTTGCGCATACTTTCGATATAATACGGTAGAGAAACATCGATAAATCCCCCTTTTTCCTATGAGCGAAACGATGGACAACAAGCAACAACCCACGGTCCCTCCCGCGACAGAGGCTACCTTGGCAGGAGCAGCAAGCAGTCAATCGCCCGTTGCCCCTGCAACAGAGAGCGACACCCTCCACCGGGAAGAACCGTCTTCTCCCCGCCCCGACACGGCAACTCACCCGAGCGAAGCCGAGGAAGATGCCATGATAGAGCGGGAATTTCAGGCCTTGCTTGTCGAATATCTCAACTCCAACCACAGGAAAAAGGTAGATATCATAGAACGAGCCTTCCGATTTGCCAAAGATGCCCATCACGGTATTCGGCGGCGATCGGGAGAGCCCTATATCATGCACCCCATCGCCGTAGCAAGAATCGTATGTGAGGAGATGGGACTGGGCTCTACCTCCATCTGTTCGGCCCTCCTGCACGACGTGGTCGAAGACACCGAATATACCGTCGAAGACATCGAGAACCTCTTCGGCAAGAAAATCGCCATGATTGTATCGGGGCTGACCAAAATATCGGGAGGTATCTTTGGCGACCAGGCTTCGGCACAGGCCGAGAATTTCAGGAAGCTGCTGCTTACGATGTCGGAAGATATCCGCGTCATTCTGGTGAAGATGGCCGACCGTCTGCACAACATGCGCACCCTGGGCTCGATGCTGCCCAGCAAACAATACAAAATCGCCGGCGAAACGCTCTACATCTACGCGCCGTTGGCCCACCGTCTCGGCCTCTTTGCCATCAAGACCGAACTCGAAGACCTCAGTTTCAAATACGAGCACCCCGAAGCCTACGCCGAGATACAGCACAACATCGCATCGAGCGAGGCTCACCGGCAAAAAGTATTTCAGGACTTCGCCGCCCCCATCACCGAGAAACTGCACGAGATGGGTGTGAAGTTTGAGATGAAAGCGCGCGTAAAATCGATTTACTCGATATGGAACAAGATGCAGAGCAAGAACATTCCGTTCGAGGAGGTCTATGACCTCTATGCCGTGCGCATCATCTTCGACCCCAAACAGGAAGAAAACGAAAAGACTGAGTGTTTCAACATCTACTCGGTCATTACCGACATATACAAGGTACACCCCGAGCGCACCCGCGACTGGGTAAGCCACCCCAAAGCCAACGGCTACCGCGCGCTGCACGTAACGGTCATGGGCCCCGACGGCAACTGGACCGAGGTGCAGATACGCAGCCGCAAGATGGACGAGATTGCCGAACGCGGATTTGCCGCCCACTGGAAATACAAGGTGGGAGGTGCCGACGAAGAGTCGGAACTCGACATCTGGCTGAAAACCATCAAGGAGATTCTTGAAAATCCCGAGCCCAACGCTCTCGACTTTCTCGACACCATCAAGCTCAACCTCTTTGCCTCGGAGATATTCGTGTTCACCCCGAAAGGCGAACTCAAAACACTCCCCAAAGATGCTACGGCCCTCGACTTTGCATTTATCCTGCACTCCGACCTCGGCTACCACTGCATCGCCGCCAAGGTCAATCACAAACTGGTACCGCTGAGCCAGAAACTACAAAGTGGCGACCAGGTCGAAATCCTTACCTCCAAATCGCAAACGCCCAAAGAGGAGTGGATAAACTTCGTTACCACCGCCAAAGCCAAGACCCAACTGCAAGCCGCCCTGCGCAAGGAGCGGAAAATCATCGCAGCCAAAGGTGAAGAAATCTACAACAAGTTCATCTCGGAAAACCACCTCATCACCAACGACCTGAGCATACTCGACCGCATACTCAACTACTTCGACATTGATAAAAAGGAGGAGTTGTTCTACCAGTTGGGCAAAAACGAAATCGCCCTCGACGAGGAGGTAAAAAAACAGTTCAAAGGGAAAAACCGGAACGTCTTCATGCGTTATCTGCGTAATCCGTTCAGCAACAAAAGCAACGCCAACAAACAGAACGACAAGAAGAAGCAGAACGACAAGGCGATTGTCGTACCCGGGAAAATCGACCGCAAGGCCACCTACATACTCAAAAGCAGCGAGACCGAGCGCAACTACATCATCGCCGCCTGCTGCAAACCCATACCGGGCGACGACGTACTCGGATATGTCAACGAAAAGGGTGAAGTCATCGTACACAAACAGTCCTGCCCGATAGCCATGAAACTGAAAAGCAGTTTCGGCTCGCGCCTCATCTCGGTAAAATGGGACAAACACCTGAACGAGTCGTTCCTTGTAGAAATCGAGATTGACGGCATCGACAGCATGGGTGTACTCAACCGCATCACCCACATCATCTCCGACGATATGGCCGTGAATATCCGCAACCTCACCATATCGACCGACGAAGGCCTGTTCCACGGCGAAGTAGGTGTCATGGTACATGACGCCCGCGACATCGAGAAATTGTGCAACAGGCTGAAAAAGATAGACGATGTAAAATCGGCCGCACGCAAAAACTGAGAGGGCCATTCCCCCCCACCCGACAAAAACGCCACACGCTCCACTCTCCGTCCTGACCTCGGAAACAAACGTCAAGGCAGGGAGATTGCCACACGACGTAAAAGACTCAGAAGGTCGTGCTACTTCTCTACACGGGCGAGGCCCAGCCGCGATACCGAAGAGAGGGCTCCGCACAGTGTAAGCACACCGGCCAGAAGCATGGCATCGTGAGGTGCCGTATCGCCGAAGATATGAAACAAGAGAGCCACCAAGGCAGCACCGGTTGTCTGACCCAGCAGACGGGCTGTCGCCAGCATACCACCTGCACTACCCGTGCGGTGGGGAGGGGCCGAACTGAGCAACATATGGTTGTTGGGCGACTGGAAAAAGCCGAATCCCATACCACAAAGCATCAGCCGCCACATGAGGCCGAAGTGTGTCGTATCGACCGGCACAAAAGAGAGCAGAAAGCACCCCACACTCATCACCGTCAACCCCACACCGCCTAAAACTCCGGGGTGTACCCGCCCCACCAGCCAACCGGCCAACGGCGCCACAAATACAATGACAAGCGGCCACGAGGTCATCAGCAACCCCGTACCCACGGCCTCGTAATGGAACGTATCGACCAACATAAAAGGCATGGCAATCATCACCAGCATCTGCGAAGTAAACGACAAAATGCTGGTAACCACAGAGAGTGAGAAGGCCGGAATACGCAACAAATCAAATGGCAGCATGGGATAGGCGTCGTGCAACTGCATGCGCACATAAAAGAATCCCACAAAAAGCAGAAGCAGGAGACCGGCCCAAATGGCCCCATGAGAAACGTCGTGTGAATAGGCTTCGATACAACCGATAAGCAGGCCGAACGTCATGGCATTGAAAAGAGCCTCTTTCCACTTGAAGCGACGGCCCAACACACGGGTAGGATTGGACGGCAAGAATTTTCGGCCCAGGTAGAAGGTAACAAGGCCTACCGGAATGTTGATGGCAAAGAGCCAAGGCCAGGAACCCACCGATAAAATGGCGGCAGCCAAGGTAGGCCCGGCTACCGAAGCAATAGCTACAATAGTGGCATTCAGTCCTACCCCCTTGCCCAAATGGCGTTTGGGATAAATAATACGCACAAGCGACGTATTGACACTCATTATCATGGCGGCACCTATGCCTTGGAATACCCGGGCAATGACCAACCACAAAAGGGTACTGGTAAGGGCACAAAACAGCGAACCGGCGGTAAACACCGCCACACCATAGAGATAGATGCGCTTATACCCGAAAAGTTCGCCAAGCGAAGAGAAGGGAAGAAGCGTCATCATGATTACCAGCTGAAAGGCATTGATAACCCAGATGGAATCGGACGATGACACCTGTAAATCTTCGGATATCGTAGGCAAGGCTACATTGCATATCGTACCGTCGATAACCGCCAGAAAAAGACCGGCAAAAGTGGCTATCATGGCATAATAAATACGGGGACGATGCAACCCGTCCCAATTCAAGTCGCCTACAATCTCACCTTTCTGCTCCATAGCAAATACCTATAAACCTGTTTTTCCGACGACAAAAGTACACATTATTCCGCTGGGTAACCGCGGTTTCTTTCCGTTTTCTATTCCTAAGCGCACAATTACACTGAAATTCAGCGCATATTCCCTTTCAAAAAAACTCCACCCGAAAGCGGCAAAGCTCTTTTGCCGTATAAAATATTTTCCATAAATTGCACTCGTTTTCGGCGTAAACATTTTGTACACACAAATACGCCCTCCGTAGAAAAAAGTTGCCATAATCTCATAACGATGAAAAAGACTTTGCGACACATTTTCATGACCCGCATCGGTCTCTGCCAAACAGCCTACTTCGTAGGTGCGGTTGCCATTATTCTCTATTTTTTCCCGAGAGAAGAAAAATCGGAATATGTTTTTCAAGAAGGAAAGCCTTGGAAATACGGACTGCTGACAGCTGCCTACGACTTTCCCATCTATAAAAGCGAGGAACAACTGAAACACGAACAGGACAGCGTCGTCAAGACTCTGCGACCGTTTTTCATCGAAGAGCCCAGCGTAGGTACCGCACAAATAAACAACTTCAAACGCGAACACCAGGCACTGCTACAAAACGCCGAGTCGGCCAGTGCCTATCGCTATGTGCTGAAAGCGCTGGCAGAGGTCTACCAAAAAGGTATTATCGACACCGACACCTACAATTCGCTGATACACAACGGCACGCCGGGTGTTCGCATCGTAAGCCGCAACACCGTCAAAGAGGAGTGCCAGGTATCGGAGCTGCTCTCGCTGCGCTCAGCCTACGAATATATTATGACCCACGCTACCGTGCAACAGCAACAGATACTGAACTCGTGCAACCTGAACAACTATCTGTCGGAAAACCTCACCTACGACAGCCTGAAATCGCAGAATGCCCGCTTCGAACTGCTGCAACGCATACCCTCCTCGATAGGCATGGTGCAGAAAGGCGAGAAAATCATCAACCGCGGCGACATCGTGACCCCGCACACCTATCTCATACTCCAATCGTTCGAGACTGTCAACCAGCGCAACAACACGCGTACCCATCAACAAAAAATGTTCATCATGTTGGGTCAGGCACTGGTCATCATCTGTCTGCTCATCTTCCTCTACCGCTACCTGGCAATCTTCTACCCCCGCACATTCAACGACCCCAAGAAGCTCGCCTTCATCATGATTATGATTACCGGCATGACGGTCATCTGCTACCTGCTGTGCGGTATGTTCACCACCTCGGGAATGTACCTGGTGCCGTTTGCCATACTGCCCATCACGATTGTCGTCTTCCTAAAAAAATCCATAGCCCTCATTTCGAGTCTCATATCCATACTATTGTGCGCCTTTGTCGTGCCATATCCGCTGGAATTCTTATTCCTGCAAACTGCCGTAACCGTAACGGCCATCAACAACATGAAAGAACTGGTAAGACGTTCCCAACTGTTGCGCTGTGTCATACTCATATTCCTCACCTACTGCTTCACCTACACGGGTTATACCCTCATCTTTGAAGACTGGACCAAGCTCGACCCACAACTCTTCTTCTACCTGGGTATTAACTGCGGTCTTCTGTTCTTTACCTATCTACTCATTTATCTGCTCGAAAAGGTCTTCGGTTTTGTGTCGACGGTTACGCTGGTCGAACTTTCCGACATCAACCTCCCCATATTCCGACAACTGTCGGAGGTATGCCCCGGCACATTCCAACACTCGATGCAGGTATCGAATCTCGCTACCGAAGCAGCCGACTGCATCGGCGCCCAGGCTCAACTGGTACGCACGGGAGCGCTCTACCACGACATCGGTAAAATGGCCAATCCCACCTTCTTTACCGAAAATCAGAACGGCGTCAATCCTCACAACGGCCGTCCCTATGAAGAGAGCGCGCAGATTGTCATCAGCCATGTAAAAGACGGTGTCAGGATAGCCGAGAAACTCAACCTGCCCCAAACCATCACCGATTTTATCAGGACTCACCACGGACGCAGCAAGGCCAAATATTTCTACAACTCCTACGTGAACGAACACCCCGACGAGGAGGTGAACGAAGAACTGTTTACCTACCCCGGCCCCAATCCTTTCACCAAGGAACAGGCCATTCTCATGATGGCCGACGCCGTAGAAGCCGCCTCGCGCAGCCTGAAAGAGTACACCGAGGAGAATATCTCCAAACTGGTAAACACCATCATCGACAGCCAGATTGCCGACGGACTGCTGAACAACAGCCCCATCAGTTTCCGCGACATCTGCGACATCAAAGAGGCCTTCATCGAGAAGCTCAAAACCATGTATCATACCCGCATCAGCTATCCCGAATTGCACAAGAAATAACCCCGTACACAACCTTTGTCGCGCTGCTCGTTGGAGGACGGCGTGACGAAGGCAGTTTATAAAACAAAAGAGCGAGGCGCTCCTTATGGGGAGCGCCTCGCTCTTTTTCTCATCTCAACCTCTATCCTACCGCTTCACATTCAACGCCGAAAGGATACGGGCAAAGACCTCGGTATTCTCTATCACGCCACAGAAATCGCCGGCGTGAGGTCCATAAGCATAGAGCGGCACCAGGACGGGCGAATGGCCGCCGGTGGCAAAATGGCCCGATACTTTGCCTTGGGCCATGTCTCCATCGCCCAGCGCCAGCCCGCCGGTCTCGTGGTCGGCCAAGACAATGACCAGAGTCTCGCCGTCACGGTCGGCAAAACGCAACGCTTCGGCCACGGCCTTGTCAAAATCGAGCGTTTCCCGCACAACCCCCTCGATGTCGCCATTATGGGCGGCATGGTCTATCTCGGCCCCTTCGACCATAAGGAAGAATCCCTTTTTTGATTTCTGGTCGAGAAACGAAAGAGCATATCGGGTAACACTTCTCAAATAGGCCGTATCGCGTCCGTCCTTGACTTGTGCTGCATCTCGGTTGCAGGCAATAAGAGCCACCTTCTCGGGAGCCCGAGTGGGTAAGGCCGTGAAGTCGTGCAACACGGTAAAACCCTGCGCCCGCAACGAATCGAGACGCTCCTCACCCGTGGCATTGAAAAGCGACACACTGCTGCCGGCAACAAAGAGAGCCCGCGTGCGCAACAGGTCAGAGAGAATCTCCCGCGTCATGCTACGCTGCGGCTGATGGGTATAAAATGCCGAGGGGGTAGCGCCTGAAATCTTATCGGTCGAGACGATTCCGGTAGCATATCCCCGGGCCGAGAGTATTTCGGTCATATTAGGCAGAGAGCGTCCGGTCGTATCGACTCCGAGACTTCCGTTACGGGTCTTGCAACCTGTGGCATAAGCGGTCCCGGCAGCGGCCGAGTCGGTGATGTAACGGTTGGCCGACTGAGTCCTGACCAGACCGATATGGCGCATACGGGCCATCGTCAGGTCGCCACCGTTGGCATGCAAGGCGGCCGTCATGTGGGCCAGCCCCATACCGTCGCCCACCAGAAGTATCACATTCTTTACTTTTCGGTCGGCTCCGTCGGTACGGTAAGTCGGTGTATAGACCGCCTGCCGGGCAGGCGAAACATAGGGTGTAAACTGGGCGGAAGCCGAAAGGGCAACAAAGGCCGAGGCTACCAGCATACATACAGAAATAATCGGTGTTTTCATATCAGTGTCAAAATGAATATCTCAATCCTTCGCGAGCCAGTATCGTATCGGCAAACTCCTCACGCGCCTCGGCCAGCAGTGTCTCTTCGTCGTTGTAACGGGCCGAAAAATGGCCTATCATCAGTTTTTTCACCCGGGCATTCCGGGCCATGAGACCAGCCTGCCGGGCCGTGGAGTGCAGGGTGTGCCGGGCCATGGCAACGGCCTCATCGCCGAAAGTAGCTTCGTGATAGAGCAGGTCGACCCCCTCGATAAGGGGTATGAGCTTCTCGTTGTAGGCGGTATCGGAACAGTAGGCATAGCGCACTGGCGGAGCTGCCGGCCGTGTGAGACGACTGTTGGGAACGACAGTCCCGTCGGGCAGGACAAAATCGGCCCCGGCCTTGATTTCGGCCCGACGGTAATGGGGTATCTTGTAAAACTCGGCCATATCGCCCAAGAGATGGCGGGGTGCCTCTTTTTCTTCAAAGAGGAATCCGGCCGCCGGGATACGGTGTTTCAAGGGGAGTGTCTTGACGGTGAGGGTATCGTCTTCGTAGATGGTCGCCGACTTAAAGGGCGAGAATGGCTCGATGCGCACCTCAAAAGGAAGCTCCTGGCAGAAGGTCTCGAACAAGGGCGGGAAAATGCGTAAAGCATCGGGAACCGCGTGTATAATCACCTCGCCGCCACGGTCGAGCAGGCCCAGTGTCGATATGAGCCCGACCAGCCCCAGGCAATGGTCGCCATGCAGATGCGAAATAAAGATGTGCTGCAACCGCATGAGTTTCAATCCCTGCCGGCGGTAGTGCTGCTGGGTTCCCTCGCCGCAATCGACAAGAAACACGCGGTCGCGATGACTCAGTGCCTGCGCGCTGGGGTTATGGCGGAGGGTGGGGAAAGCCGAGCCGCAACCCAATATCGACAATTCAAAACGGTTCATGGCTCATCGGGGTCTTTTATGTTTTTGAGGTACAAAAGTAACGATTCACCTCGGGTATCACAAATTTAGGGCATTTCGTTTCCATGACATTTTTTGCCGGGAAGAGAAACGACAGCCAACCGGTTCTACACGACATTGCTGCAAAAGAGAAGCGCCGTGCTGTGTACAGCACGGCGCTTCGCAGGTATGATTACCCCGGACAATTATTTGTTGTTGTCAGCGGCAGCGAGTTTTTCTTTCAAAGCGGCAAGCTCTTCGATGTCGCCGAGGGTCGTTTTCTCTACGGGAGTAGAGAGAGCGGCTGTCTCTTCGGCCTTGGCAGCTTTCTTGGCGGCTTTCTTGGCCGATGCCTCTTTCTGAGCTTCGGCTTTGGCAGCATCTTCAAAGATACGGCTGTGCGAGAGAATGATGCGTTTGGCGTCTTTGTTGAACTCAATAACCTTGAAGTTGAGTTTCTCATCGACTTGTGCCTGCGTACCGTCTTCTTTTACCAGGTGTTTGGGGGTAGCGAAACCTTCTACACCGTAAGGCAATGCGATAACGGCGCCTTTTTCGAGCATTTCGATGATGGTACCTTCGTGAATCGAACCTACGGTAAATACGGTCTCAAATACATCCCAGGGATTCTCTTCGAGTTGTTTGTGGCCGAGGCTGAGACGACGGTTCTCCTTGTCGATTTCGAGTACCTGTACTTCGATATCGGCACCGATCTGCGTAAACTCAGAGGGGTGTTTGATTTTCTTCGTCCACGAAAGGTCGGAGATGTGGATAAGACCTTCTACGCCCTCTTCGATTTCAACGAATACACCGAAGTTTGTAAAGTTACGAACTT
>ERZ824600.5266-NODE-5266-length-10716-cov-3.568146_pt1 | contig 10716 bp, 7 predicted proteins | sample MGYA00519933_ERZ824600 | MGnify/ENA primary metagenome ERZ824600 (study PRJEB31778, sample SAMEA3449178) | human gut metagenome | biome: human gut; feature: human-associated habitat; material: faeces | place: United Kingdom | collected 2010/2012 ... | reverse complement strand
GAAGATACATCCAAGATGTAATTTCTACCGACTCATGCAGGCAAAAATTCGTCTTTACCGCAAATTTTATCAGTTGGTCGATAAAAACAATGGCAATAACGGCTATTACAGGTATCGCCCCTTTTTTCTTTATGTCAGTGATTTGCACTTTTATATCAATTCTTTCTGTTCATTTGCGTTTTAGCCTCAATCGACAATGTAGCATGCGGAACAGCGCGCAAACGTTCTTTCGGAATAAGTTTGCCCGTTACGCGGCAAATACCGTAAGTCTTGTTTTCTATGCGTACCAATGCCTGTTGAAGTCCTACAATAAACTTTTGTTGGCGTGCGCACATGGCCGTCAGTTCCTCTTTCTCCTGAGTAGCCGAACCTTCTTCAAGAGCCTTGAACGTAGGTGATGTGTCATTTACATCATTACCGGCACGGTTTGTCAACACTGCCATCATCTGGTCGTATTCCTGCTTGGCCTTTTCAAGTTTTTTAAGTATAAGTTCTTTGAATTCAGCAAGTTCCTCGTCGCTGTAACGTATTCTGTCTGCCATATTCCTGATATTTTTATTTCGTTACTGTAAGTTGTGTTTCTTGGGTTATTTATTATTTCTGCGATTTTCGTATTTCTACCTTTGCCTTGAAATTACCGAAATCCCATACTTCTCCTTCATTTGCGGAAACAATCGACAATGAAGTGGCAAGCACTTGGGCGGAGATATATTCGGAATAGTTTTTTATCACGTCTTTCAATTCTTCCGAATTTTCTATCGTAATGTCAATACGGTCGGTTATCTCGAAACCGCTGCCTTTGCGGTAGTTCTGTATGTGTTTTACAAGTTCGCGTGCCAATCCTTCCTGACGCAAATCTTCGGATATTGTCAAATCAAGGGCTACTGTTATGTTGCCTTCATTGGCTACGGTCCAGCCCGGAATATCTTCACTTACCACCTCTACCTCGTCAAGGTTTATCTCCACGTCCTTTCCGGTGAGGGCAAAAGTGAATGTTCCGTTTTCTTCAAACTTTTTAATGTCATCTTGCGACATTCCGTTTATGGCAGCTGCTATGTCTTTCATCAAAGCGCCGTATTTCTTGCCCATTACGCGGAAATTTGGATGTACGCGTTTTTTCAGCATGTTATCCTGGTCTACGAAATCTATTTCCTTCACATTGACTTCATCCAGAATAAGCTGTCTCACCGCCATGATTTGACGCTTCAGCGTTTCATCGCTTGCCGGTATGGAAATTTTCTGCAGCGGCTGACGCACGATAATATGTTCTTTCTTACGCAGCGAAAGCACCATTGATGTAATCTTCTGTGCAAGTTCCATTCGCTGTTCGAGTTCCTTGTCTATTATCTTATCATCGGCTACGGGGAAATCTGTAAGGTGTACGCTGTCCTTTCCTTTGTCCGTTACGGCCACAAGGTCTTTGTATAAACGGTCGGCAAAGAACGGAGCCAACGGTGCTATCAGTTTTGAAATCGTAACGAGACAGGTATATAGCGTCTGATAAGCGCTCAACTTGTCCTTGCTCATCGAACTTCCCCAGAAACGTTTGCGCGAAAGACGCACGAACCAGTTCGAAAGGTTGTCGATTGTAAATGTTTCTATGTAACGTCCGGCCTTGGTAGGTTCAAAATTATCGAAAGCCTCATCTACGTTCTTTACGAGCGTATTCAGTTCCGACAATATCCAACGGTCCAGCTCAGGTCTTTCGTTGTTCGGTACATCAGGCTCTGAATATGTAAACCCGTCCACATTGGCATACATCGAAAGGAACGAATACGTCTGGAACAGCTTTCCGAAGAAAGAGCGTGCAGTTTCCTCCACTCCAGCCTCGTCGAATTTCAGGTTGTCCCAGGGCGATGAGTTCGTCATCATGTACCATCTCACGGGGTCAATGCCATATTTCTCTATCACGCCGAACGGATCGACTGCGTTGCCGAGGTGCTTTGACATCTTGTTTCCGTTCTTGTCAAGCACGAGTCCGTTGCTGACAACGGCTTTATAAGCAACGCTGTCGCGAATCATAGTGGCTATTGCGTGAAGCGTGAAGAACCATCCGCGTGTCTGGTCTACACCTTCGGCTATGAAATCTGCCGGGAACGACAGGTTCTTGTCTATCTGGTCACGGTTCTCGAACGGATAATGTATCTGCGCAAAAGGCATTGAACCCGAATCGAACCACACATCCATCAGGTCGAGCTCGCGTTTCATCGGTTTTCCCGTCTCCGATGTCAGTATGATGTTGTCCACATAAGGACGGTGCAAATCAATCTTATGATAGTTCTCGTCGGAATAATCACCCGGCACGAAACCTTTCTCCTTCAATGGATTCGAAGACATGTTACCTGCTTTCACGCTCAGCTCTATCTCGTCGTAAAGCTGCTGAATGCTCTCAATGCATTTTTCTTCGCCTGTTTCACTGCGCCATATAGGAAGCGGCGTGCCCCAGAAACGTGAGCGCGACAGGTTCCAGTCGTTCAGGTTTTCGAGCCATTTTCCAAAGCGGCCCGTTCCGGTCGACTGCGGCTTCCACCTTATTGTCGTGTTCAGTTCCGACATGCGTTCTTTCTTCGCCGTAGAGCGGATGAACCAGCTGTCGAGGGGATAGTAAAGTATAGGTTTGTCCGTGCGCCAGCAATGCGGGTACGAGTGCACATGTTTTTCGATTTTGAATGCCTTGTCGTTCTGCTTCAAATCCATGCAAATGCTTACGTCGAGTGTCTCGTCCTTGTCGGTGAGCGTGTCGTCGTATGCGTTTTTCACGTAACGGCCAGCATACACGGAATACAGTTCGGTGTTCATTCGTTCACGCTTGAACGCCTCATCTATGTCCTCCAGGCGGTAGAAACGTCCCTGCAAATCTACGAGCGGGCGCTCCAAACCGTTCTTGTCCACTATCATCAAGGGCGGCACACCTGCGGCTTTGGCCACGAATGCGTCGTCCGCACCGAACGTCGGAGCAATGTGTACGATACCAGTACCGTCCTCCGTGGTAACATAGTCTCCCAAGATGACGCGGAAAGCACCCTCGCCCGGATTGACGTATGGCATTAGCTGTTCGTAATGCATACCTTCGAGTTCCGTGCCTTTGCATTTCGCAACAACACTGTAGGGTATCACCTTGTCGCCTTTCTTGTAATCCTCTAGCGGTATGTCGGCACCTTTAGGGTCGAGATATGCTGCAAGCCTTTCCTCTGCCATGATGACAGTAACCGGCTTGCCCGTATACGGATTATATGTCCTCACGGTAACATAGTCGATGTTCGGGCCAACACACAGTGCCGTATTCGAGGCCAGCGTCCAGGGCGTTGTGGTCCAAGCCAGGAAATATGCCGTACCCCATTGCGACAATTCGCCTGAGGGGTTTACTATCTTGAATTGTGCCGTCACAGTGGTATCCTTCACGTCGCGATAACAGCCCGGCAGGCTCAGTTCGTGCGAACTAAGCCCTGTTCCTGCGGCAGGAGAATACGGCTGTATGGTGTAACCTTTATATACAAGTCCTTTCTTGTACATCTGCGCGAGCAACCACCACACCGATTCTATATAATAGTTCTCGTATGTTATATACGGATGTGCCATATCCACCCAATAACCCATTTTACGGCTCAAGTCTTCCCACTCGGCCGTGTACTTCATAACGTTCTTGCGGCAGTGGTCGTTGTATTCTTCAATGGATATGGTTTTACCTATGTCTTCTTTCGTTATACCCAGTTCCTTTTCCACCCCGAGTTCAACGGGCAGTCCGTGTGTGTCCCAGCCGGCCTTGCGGGGCACGCAGAAGCCTTTCATCGTCTTGTAGCGGCACACGGTGTCTTTTATCGTGCGAGCCAGAACGTGGTGTATTCCCGGATGTCCGTTCGCCGATGGAGGGCCTTCGTAGAAAGTATATTGCGGATGGCCTTCGCGCTCCGTTATGCTTCGTTTCTCGATGTTGTTGCTGTCCCACTCTGCAAGGACTTCCTTGTTTATCTTGGCTAAATCGAACCCGGTTCTTTCTTTAAATTTTTTGTTCATAGGTATTTTCGAATTGCGCGTGCAAAGTTAGTGCAACGCAAACGAAATTCAAAATATCGCAATAAATATTTAAGGCCGCCATGTCACCTAAACGTAATACGGACATAAGAAGACTCAAAAAAAGAGACTGAAAACGGGCTTTTTTTGGCCCGAAAAATGACATCTCATTTTCAGCGAGTTACACCTTGCTGGGAGAAAAGAAAAAATATGTGCCTTGAATTTTAAAATATGTCCGACCTTTTTCGAAATTTGTCCGACATATTTTCAGCCCTTTGAAAACAGGGTAAAAAACGCACAGACAAAAAAGACATAAAATCGTATCACTATTTTCGCAACTGAGTACAACGCACAATTAAACTCAAATCGGTCGTTAGGCTTCGTCAAATTGCGTGCTTATGCCCGGCAGATAGCTTTACGCCCGGCTGAAGGCATAGCAGGCTACGGCAAAGCCGGACGCAAAGACAGATGACGGCAGAGGTGCGTAAGTTGGCGAAGGAACCGCACTCGACGTTACTACTTAATTCCCTGATGACCGTTTTGGGTTAAACCTTTCTTTGAAATTTTCTGCATACACATCTGCCGGAAATAACAAATGACAACATAAAATGTATAATAGTACGTCACAACACTATTTAACGTTTGCGAAAATACATTGCACAGCCGTAAATAAAGTTTAATTCATTGTGGTCGTTTTAATACCGAGAATGCAAAACAAACTTAAATAAAGTTAACGGGGGGTATTTTTTGTCACTTGTAAAAAATTTCGGACTTTTGCATACCACATTATAAAACAGACCGATATGAAGCGGGTTTTTATTTGTATTTTTCTTTGCGGGTTAACATATATTGCAGCTCGCTCTCAGAACATTGCGTTAAAAACAAACCTCCTATATTGGGCCACGACCTCGTTCAACGCGGGCGCAGAGGTTAAAATCGCAAAAAAGTGGACTCTCGACCTGTCTGCGTCCTACAATCCATTCACTTATTCCGACAACAAGAAGATTAAGCACATTGCCGTTGTGCCTGAAGCGCGCTACTGGCTATGCGCTCCTTTCTCGGGACATTTCATAGGTGCGAACCTCATGTATTCGCACTATAATGCCGGCGGAATAAAACTCCCGTTAGGCATTTATCCCGACTTGGGCGACTATCGCTTCCAGGGCGACCTCGGAGCCGTGGGACTCGTTTACGGCTACAGCTGGATGTTGCCCGGCAAACGCTGGAGCTTTGAAGGAGCCATAGGATTGGGATACGGACTGACGCACTACGAACAATATGCATGCGCTATATGCGGCAGCAAGGTGGGCGAAAAGACCCGCGGCGTTTTCATGCCCACAAAACTATCCCTTTCTATCATATATTATATCAAGTAATATATACGCACACGGTATTTAAACCTTGGTTTTTCCCTAATTTTTCAAAATCAACCCTTACCACGTTAAAAATATGGAAAAAGCAAAATATCTCACCCCGCTGGCACTCTCTTTTCTGCCGTTGGCAGCACTTGCACAGCAGGACGTAAGGACGGAATGGCTCGACTCGACCAAAGTACGCGTAGCCTTTTCGCTTGCCGAAACCGACCGCAACGTCGGCAGCAACTATGCCGTTCTGGCTTCGCCTTACCTGGCCGGAACAAAAGGCGACACCTTGTGGCTCAACCCCTCGGTGTTCCGCGGAAAAAAGAACAAGCGCTACTCCGAACGCGCCGCATATTATAACAAGGAAACCGCCGACCCCAACACGGGCAACTACATGCTCAACGAAACGGCGCAATACGACGTTGTGCTCAACCGGAACGAAACTCCGTGGCTATGGAGCGACAAGGTAAGCCTCGGAGTTGAACGCGAGAAGCAGGGCTGCTGCGACCAGGAAGCGCTGCCACACATCAGCAAAGGCTCGTTCGTTTACATCCCGGAATTCCATCCTGCACTGCCGCACGTGGAAAAGAGCACAGGCAAGGCCGGGGAGCTCAAAGAGAAGAACCCCGTTCTGCGCCACATATCCGAATACCGCCCCTACGACCGCACGCGCATACTGCAAAAGGAAAAAGGCGCGCTTATCGTGCACTTCCCCGTCGACAAAGCCGTTATCGACCGCTCTTTCCGCAACAACGCCGCCACGCTCGACCGTATAGTTGAAATAACGCGGCAGGTTGCGGCCGACACCTCGTCGTCGTTAAAGAAAATCCAGATAGTAGGCTCGGCTTCGTTCGAAGGCTCGCAGAAATGGAACGAATCTCTTGCCGGGAAACGTGCCGAGGCTCTGAAAGAATACATACGGCAGCGCGTGCAGATGAAAGATTCCGTGTTCGAGTGCAACAACGGGGGCGAGGCCTGGGCTGATTTCCGCTACGTGGTAGCCGAGAACGATTTTGAAGGACGCGACGACGTTTTGCGCATAATCGACACCGAAAACAACCCCGACCGCAGGTAGAAAGCAATTAAACGCCTCAACGGCGGACGCACATACGCATATATAAAGGACAACCTGCTGCACGACCAGCGCAACTCGGGGTACGTTCAGATATATTACGATTACATCGACGACAAGGCTGCGCCTGTCATCAACCGGGCTTCAGAACTTATAAACCAGAAAAAGTACGACGAAGCGCTCACACTGCTTAAAAAGGTAGAAAACGACAAGCGTGCGTATAACGCCCTTGGCGTGGCCTACTACATGACGGGCAACAAAGCACTCGGAATGGAATACATGCGTAAAGCCGCCAACGAAGGCAACGCACAAGCAGCCGGGAACATAAGGCAACTCGAAGCCATTGAGCACGCAAAGCAACTCGAAAACGAATAAAACCATTATAAACCATTAACAAACCTTTTTTCTTTAACTAATTAAATTAACTTATTATGAAACAGTACGGAAATTTCAAGTTAGGAGTACTGCTGCTTGCTTCTGCAGGCCTCGCGTCGTGCTCCTCGGATGACACTTTCTCCGGAAGTAAAGGACAGTCAGGCGAACCCGTGAAGACACAGTTTGCCATCAGCGTGCCTGTAGGCAAATCAGGCCGTCTGTCACAAGACATCGTGCAAGGCCAAAGCCCTGCCCAGTTCCGCGGCATGGACAACATCCAGCTCATTCCTTTCACCACAGCCCCTGCTGCAGGTGTAACCGGCCAGGCACCCATCGCCCTCGGCTCCATACTCGACAATGAACTGCAGGCTAACACGAACGCAAAGGTCTACTATGAGGTGCAAATAAATCCAGGCGTGAGCCATTTCCTGTTCTACGGTGAGGCCTACAGCGCGAACGACGACGCAAAGACGAACGGCGCGCTTACCGCCACGGTGCCCGCCACTGTAAACGACATCAAGTTCGAGCTAAAGCCTATCAGCACCGATGCCGAAAGCGATGGCGAGACAACTACTTTGGCAGCTGCACTCAACAGCGTTGCACAGGCTAAAGACGCAAGCAGCAATACGTGGGCAAGCTCCACTTCAGACCTGAAGCCCTTCTATGACGCTTTCACCCGTTTGAAGGCAGGCTCCGCAAACTCCATAAAACTGGCGCTCAACGAGCTCAAAACCGGCATAAACGGAGCTACCGCCAGCAGCGAAGAGGATTTAAAAACCGCTATCTCAAATGCTATTGAAGCTGCCCTCACGTCCATAGCAGACTGCACCTACCCGCAGAACGTAGGCCTTCCCGACGGCGCGGCACAGTTAAAGTTCGAGGGTGGTTCGTTCAGCTACATCGACTCAAAAAACATCGGCAACCTGTCGTACACCAACATGGATCGCTTTGTTTACCCCGCCTCGCTGTACTACATGGCCAACACTGACATAAAGACGGCCAACACCCGCCTGTCCGACCGATACTCGACTAACTGGGAAACCTGCTTAGGCCTTTACAGCGGAGTCGGCAAGGTAACCGCAACCACACAGTCGGTGGCGCTTGTAAAGCCGGTAAAATACGCCGTAGGCCGTTTCGACGTGGCTGCCAAATTCAGCGCCTCCAGCATAAATGACAACGTAGGCGAAAGTATCGCCGTAACGGCAGGGGACAGCATTACCCTCGACGGCATACTTATCGGCGGGCAAAAGAACGCAGACTGGCAATTCGCTCCCCTCGCCTCAAGCGAAGAATACACCATTTACGACGCTTCGGTAACTTCCACCAAGCTGGGCACGGCCGACATTGCAGACTCAATAATGGCACAGTCGCTGGCATTGTCCACTACGGCAGGAACCAACGTGAACTTCGCCTTAGAGCTTACCAACAATACGGGCAAAGCGTTCACCGGCATTGACGGCATAGTTCCCGACGGCGCCAAGTTCTACCTCGTCGGCAAGCTGGTACCGCAGGAAGGCAAGGCTGACAACAAGGTATTCGCGCAGGCCTACAACACAAAGGCCAACGTAACCATAAGTTCGCTGGCCCATGCTTACAACTGCATTCCTGACTTAAAGAACCCGAAACTCGAGCTTGGCCTTTCGGTTAACCTCGAATGGACAGAGGGACTTGTACAGGACATCACCATCAACTAACCCCCAAATCCCCGGCAACAGGCCGGAACAACAGGGTGGCAGGCTTTGACCGGCCTGCCACTCACTAACAGAAATTCCGCAGCACGGCGGAATACCCCTCGGATACCTACGCAAGAGGGAAAACGAACCACATAAAGCCAGTAAACATGATTACGGATAAGCCATCAGTTATGACACAAATACAACGATTAGGGAAAGCCATGTTCCTGTTGCTCTTCATGGCTACGAGTTGTATAGACGAAGACCTGTCGAGGTGCGGCCAGAATTATTCCATAAGCTACCAGCTGAAGCTGTCGCTGTCGTTGCAGGAAACGTTCGACAAAGAATTCATCACGGCCGACGAGCAGGCCCTTGCCGCCAAACTGCGTACCGATTTGAGCAGTGTGCTGAGCGATCGGGCCAAGCTGATGGACCTGTCGTTCTTCAAAGCGCAAAGCGGAAAACTGGAAAAGCACAACCGTATCATGCCTAACGCCAACGAGACATCGCTAACCGTTTACATGAAGCGCGGCGAATACTACAACGTGGCACTTGCCGCCACCAACGAAGTGAGCAGCACAGTAAACATACAAGATGCCTCGTCGTACTCGGGAATCCGTCTGCGCCAGGCCGACGCCGACACCATCGACGCCTACAGCTCGGCCATTTACATGGGACTGGAACTTATAACAATGGCACAAAAGGACGACCGCTTCTTAGTTCCTCTTTATATGGTCAACTCAGTGCCGGTGCTCGTTATCAACACAGCAAGCTCATCAGCCAAAGTGCTGTACACTTACGTGCAGGGAACAGCCACAGGCATGCAATGCTCCGACAGCACTTTCACATACAACAACCCGTCAGTAATGCGCACAAGGTGCACCGAGACAGGAAGCCTAGAGGCTTACCACTGCGTTTGCTTCCCCTCGCCCAACGCTACGACAAAGTCGGACGACGGCCTGTGGAGAATGGACGTGTACACGCAAACGGCCGACAACAAATACGTAAAGAACGTCTTGGACATAAAAGAGCCACTTTTGGCAGGAAACATGCTTGTAATAAAGGCATTCCTCAAGGACGACGGCACTATCACGACCGACTCGCCCGAAGTAGGCGTATCTGTTGAACTCGACTGGAACCCGGGCGGCGATTTCGACATCGAGATGTAGGGAATCGCACAACGGCCAATTTATATACATAAACTACTCTTACCAACGCAACAACCGCAGGATATAAAAACAACGGCAAAAAAGCTGAAACGAATATGAAAATGTGCTCTACTGACAATAAATCCACAAAGCCGGAGCAGAAAGTTTTCTACGGCTCCGGGAGCAGAAAAAAAATAGGTCAGACATATTTTAAATTATGTCAGACATATTTCAAAATAGGTCAGACATATTTTTCCGCACTCCTTACCGGGGGCACTGCTTCAAAAGCGTCCGGTTTCCTGCGGAGCTATGCGGCATTGAAACACACCCTCGTGTGCTGCGGCTGCATGGCGCTGCTTGTTGGCGCGTCGGCCATGCTTGCACTGGCTTCGTGTTCCGACAGCGAACATACCGAAAGCGCACCGCGTGAAAACGTTAAGCTCCTTGTCAGCATACCCGGTTACACGGCAACTGGAGGAAAAGAGGACAAAAGCACAGGAGACCCGGGCACAGCCGTAGACGAAGGCAGCGACTGGGACCGCCTTACCATAATTCTGGCCTATAACGACAACGGGAACAGGGTTCTGAAACGTACATTGAGCAAGGACGACTTCGACAACCTGCCTGATTATGAATCACGGCCGGGCATAAAACTGTTCACCATAAACGTGCCGGTGGGTAACACCTATATATATGGCATAACCTATAGCAGCAATGCAGCCAACAACCCCGAAGCCGATATAGATGCCTGCAAAAGCTATACCGATGTGCAGGAACTGACCATATCCAACGACTATGCTTCAAACAATTCAACCATCGATTATGCAAAGTTCGTTAGCGTGGCTACGGGATACTATGCCGACGATGACGGACTGCCCGCATTATTTACCGTGCAACAGGGCAGCGGCGAGATAGGAAGCATGCCAACAATGACACTCACGCGCCTGGCTTCGAAAATCGACGTACAGTGGGACGCCGCCGATGCATACGAACAGGGATATACCGAAGTCAAGATTACCGACTTCAAATACAACGGGCAGGCCGTGGGACGAATGTTCCCGTCTGTAAATACCGTT
>ERZ824600.5262-NODE-5262-length-10718-cov-3.036669_pt1 | contig 10718 bp, 8 predicted proteins | sample MGYA00519933_ERZ824600 | MGnify/ENA primary metagenome ERZ824600 (study PRJEB31778, sample SAMEA3449178) | human gut metagenome | biome: human gut; feature: human-associated habitat; material: faeces | place: United Kingdom | collected 2010/2012 ... | reverse complement strand
ACAAGTTATAGGGATAGTAATAAATTTTTTTCTAAAACGGAATTAAGTGTAATAAATACAACTACGGTTACAACATATGATACAAATAAAAAGGAACAATATACTACTTCAGATAAACTTTATACTCCATATGGTAGTGGGTATGGGGCTGATAAAATAGAAGTAGGAAGTGATGATGGTGTAGAATTATTAAGAGACATATATTGGGGAAGCGGTAATGATTTCTGGCTGCGTTCACCTAACGAATATGAACGTGTACGTATATTATATGCGAGAACGAAGAGTTATGTTTCGTATATTGATGCAATTAATAAGCTGGAAGTGCGTCCTGCGTCCAATCTTAATCTGACATCTGTTTTGTTTGCATCTTCTGCATCATCAGCTCCATACAATTCTGTTGTATCCGGAATAATTACGGATGGTACGGCTATGAAGCTGCGGTATAGCGGCCGCAATAAGAATATAGGTTTAGTATTATATAACAGTGCAACAGGAGAAATTAAGGCTGAAAAAAGTATAAGTGCTTCAGTGTCACTTGTGGTACAGGGAAACGATGGAACGAATGATTGGTATTATAGTAAAAATATATCAAGAAGGAATATAACTGAGGTTGTAAATGTTTCTGATATCAAGAAAAAATTAAATAGTTCACAAGATATTGATTTAGAAAAATGTAAAATCTGGATAGAAACAACAGATGACAGAATGATTTATGCTGTACAAGGAGAAAAAGAGATAGAAAAGATTAACAAGACTTATGCAACAAAAGATCAGTTAATGAATTCATTCTCACCGTATAGCAATGGAAAGGCAGCTAATATCGGAAGATTAGCATTTGGAAAAAATAGTAGAGGAATGGTCCAAAAATGGTATATTCTTGGAAAGGATAACGGTGTAAACGGAGGAAAGGATAATACAGTTATTTTTGCAGATGATTCAGTTTCGGCTCTAAATGTGGTATTCAATTCAAATAAGACTGATGTAACGTATCAAGAAGATAACGGAACGTATAAAGATGGTAATCCGTCAACGGTGTATTCCAATCACTATGGTGCAAGCGAATTAAGAAAAGTTATGCAGGAAATGACAAGTGACGGTGTGTATACTTATTTTTAGCCTGCAGAAAAAAATTTGTTGTTTAATACAAGAGTAACAATAAATGATACGAAGAATAATAAGGATTATACTGTATCAGATAAGTTATATGCACCTCAGATTGATAGTAATAATGTAACTAATATAAAAGTAGGAAGTGCGGATGACATAGTATTGCCGATGAATACATATTGGAATAGCGGGACAAGATTCTGGCTGCGTTCTCCAGTTAAGGGTTCAAGCATAAGCGTGTTTGGTTCATCTCCAAGAAGTAATGTTGGAAATGTAAATGTATTTAATGTCGGAGCAGTGCGTCCTGTTTCTAATCTTAATTTGTCTAATGTTCTTTTCGCTTCATCAGTAAAGCTAATAGATACTTATTCAGTGGTGGCAAAGATACTATCAACAAGTGAGCCCATGATACTTCGATTTGATGGAAAATATAAGAACATAGGTAATGTATATTATAATACTGAGAAAGAAGATATTGCAGTAATAAGGGCGAGTATTTACGGTGCAGTATCACTTGTGGTACAGGGAAACGATGGAACGAAAGAATGGTGTTACAGTAAACCAATAAAAAATGCAACAGACAGAGTCGAGGTTGCAGATATTAAAAGTTCATTAAATATTTCGGGAGATATTAATCTGGAAGATTGCAAAATCTGGATAGAGACAACAGAAACGGATGGTTTGATATATGCTGTATCGGCAAGAAAAGAGATAGAAAAAATTAATACTACTTATGCGACAAAAGATCAGTTGATGAAATCATTTTCAACATATAGTGATGGAACAGCAATTAACATTGGTAAACTTGAATTTGGTAAGAATGAGTATGGTGCATATAAGTGGTATATATTGGGGAAGGATAACGGAATAGTTGGTGATAATACTGTTCTTTTCGCGGCCGACCAGCTTGCAACAGGAATTAATTTTAATTCAAATTCTGATGAGATAGCGTATAGTGACGATATTGGAAAATATGATGAAGATGGCAATCCTTCTAAAGTATACAGTAATCATTATGGTGCAAGTGAACTTAGACAAAAATTACAAAGTATAGCGGATAGTAATTTTACAACAACAGAAAAATCTTTAATGCAGCCTACGACGGTTACAGTATTTGATACAAAAAATAATAGATATTATACTGTTTCGGATAAATTATATGCTGCATCAAGAAATCTTTATAGGGATAGAATAAATGTGGGCAGCTCTGATAACATAGTATTGTCAAGGAGGACATATTGGAGTAACAACAATGGTAAAACTTTTTGGCTGCGTACAGCATATGAGAATTATAGTGATCATGTCTATGTAGGTCATCCGAATTACATAGTAAACAACCAGAAAGTATATTGTGACAGTAATAATAGTGATAATAGTGCATTGCGTCCTGCCTGCAATCTTAATTTGTCATCGGTTCTTTTTGCATCGGCGGCAACAGCATCATATTCTGGAAGTGTAGAAACAGGCACTATTAATGATGGAACAGCTATGAAATTAAGGCTTGACGGCAGCAGTAAAGATATTGGCACTGCAATTTATAATACTTATGCAGGAAAGATTACAGTAAAAAAAGGAAATAATTCCGGAAAAGTTGTGCTTATGGTACAGGGCAATGAGGGCAAAAAAAACTGGTATTTTTGCAGTTCTCCGCTCAATGATTCTGAGTATGTATGTACATCTTCATATATTAAAGAGGCATTGAATTTATCTGAAGATATTGACCTGTCAAAATGCCACATCTGGCTGGAAACAAAAGAAGATGATATGGCATATGCCGTAAATGCATTAAGTGGTAAAGTTATAGACAGGATTGATGCGACAATCAATGCTCCAAAAGGAGAAGAAAAGTTTGATACAGATATAAAATGTAATACAGAGGGAATTGCAGATGCAGCAATCACATGGACGGATATACAGGGAAACGCTGTAAGTTCAACGGTGGACTACTACCCGGCTAAGTATAAGGCACATTTAACATTTTCACCTGCCGAAGGTTATGTATTGGCACCATATACGAAGATTTTTATAAACGGAAGAGAATTTGTGGATGAAAAGGTTGTTGATAAAAATGGAATTATTAGTGTAACAGGAGGCTTTGAATCAGATAAACGTAAGATTACAACCATAAAAAAACCTGTAGTTCCTGCTGATAATACATTTACGCAATATTATACAGAGGACAGTATTTTAGATAGTAATGATGAACTTGGAAATACGGCAGGGCTTTCATTTGACGGAAGCATGGAACCTGTTACGGGTGAAATTGATGTTACATGGACTTTAGAGGGAGATTATAATGATAGTCCTTCGGCAGAAAATACTTTCAGATGGAGCTTTGATGTTAGCAAATTAGAAGATTATGAAATAGCTGTAGGATGTGAGACAACAGGTATAGCGGTAATTAAAAATAAAGCGGCTACACCTGTCAGTATTACGGGAACAGATACAGGACTTGAGTATGATGAGTCGGATATTGATGTGTCACAATACTTTACAATCGACAGTAATGCAGGTACAGCGGTCTATTCTTTGGTTTCAAAAGAGACTGATGGTTCGGTTACCGGTGAGGGTACACTTGACGGAAGTATTTTAAATATTAAAAATACAGGAATTTTTAAAGTAAAAGTTATAACAGCGGCAAACGGAAATTATGCGGCTGGTGAAGCTGTAATTACGCTTACTGTGGAAAACGGCACGATTTTGTATAACGCTACGGATTACAGCGGCACATATGACGGCAAGCTGCATAGTATAAGCGTTGATGTTACGAGTCCGTCTTCGACAAATGTAACTTACAGTACGGACGGAAAAACTTACAGTACAAATAATCCTGTATTTACCGATGCGGGTGAATATATCGTCTGCTATAAGATTGAAAAGTCAAACTATGACACGGTTACAGGTGAAAAGAAAGTAGTTATTGCGAAAAAAGATCTTGAAGTTAAAGTTGATGACCAGAGGATAGTATGGGGAAATGATATTGATAACACAAAATATAATGTAAGCGGTTTGACAGAAGGCGATGGTATTTCGGAGATTACACTTAAAGCAGGTACAACGGCACTTACAGATAATGGAACAATCAGCGTAAGCAGTATAGCAATTACAAACGGTTCAAAGGATGTGACATCAAATTATGACATTGCTTTGTCTGACGGAAAGCTTGTAATTGAACATAATACATCTCTTGTTCCGACAAGACTTGATGTCCACAAGAAAAAAACTGCTTATGAAGCAGGAGAAATTTTGAATGTTGATGATATTACGGTAACTGCATATTATGAAGACGGTTATAGTGAGCAGATTACAGGATATACAACAAATGCAGACGAATTGGATATGAATACGGTAGGTGAAAAGATTCTTGCGGTATCATATACAAAAAACGGTGATACAAAGACATGTAGATTTAAAATTATCGTTACTCATACACATGGATTCGATAATGCAGTATGGCACAGTGATAGCATAAATCACTGGAAAGAATGTACAAAATCTTATTGTGACAAGAGTGACGGTTATAAAATCCAGGAGATATCCCATACATGTAAATATACTTATACATGGTCGGATGATTATAAGACATGTACTGCAGTAAGAAAATGCAGTATATGTGAGTATACTGATTCAGAGACAGCCGCTTCTGATATTGTGGTAGTACAAAACAGAGATTGTACAAATCCTGAAATTATAGAATATGTTGCTAGATTTAAGAATTCTTTATATAACGATTTTGAGACACAAATAAAAGGAAATTTTGAGGCAGCACCAGCAACAGGACACAACATGTCAGAATGGACATCAAACAGAGACAATACACACAGCAGAATTTGTACGAATTCAGGCTGCACGTATAAGGAAACAGAAAAATGTTCCGGTGGAACAGCTACATATTTCAAAAAGGCAATATGTGATGACTGTAAAGCGGAACACGGAGATTTTAAGGCAGATACGATTAAGCCGACAGGTGAGATTAAGTTAAGTGATAATACATGGAATACACTTCTTAACAAAATAACTTTCGGACGTTTCTTCAGTGCGACACAGAAAGTAACAATTGCAGGAACAGATGACAGTTATAGCAGTGATGGTTTTAATTTATCTGAAGATGCGGTTAAGATTTCATATCTGCTTGCAAGCGGAGACGAAGCAAAGGCTTATACAACAGATGAACTTGAAAAGAGATTCACAGCGGGAGAATTTAAGAATTACAAAGCATCATTTAATGTTAATCCCGATAACAAGTATGTTGTTTTTGCAAGAATTGAAGACCACGCAGGAAATGCAACATATATTTCATCAGATGGTGTGGTAATTGATTCAACTACACCTGTTATAGATGGTGTTGCAGAAGGTGAAATCTACTGTGAAAAGGTAGAATTTACTGTATCAGATGACAATTTTGACAAGGTGACTGATATAATCGGTGATGATGTGCAAACGCTGACATCAATTAATGGCAGATATATTTTATCAGATGGAATGCATAAGGTAATCGCTTATGATAAAGCAGGTAACAGCACAGAGGTTAATTTTGTTGTAAATGCAAATCATACCGTAAGTGAATGGATGACAGATAAAGAGGCAACAATTGAAGAGACAGGAAGCAGACACAAAGAATGTAAGGTTTGCGGAACAATTCTTGAAAAAGCTGATATTGAAAAACTTGTGCCGTTGGAATATAAGATTATTGCCGGTGCAGACAGTTCATGGTCACAGAATACTGATATGAATCTTGTGATAAAAGGAAATGGTGATTTTGCTAAGTTCATAAGAATTAAAGTGGATGGTGTGAGCGTTGATGCCATGAATTATGCAGTTGCAGAGGGCTCAACAATAATCACATTAAAGCCGGATTATATTAAGATATTGTCTGTAGGAAGCCATGTATTTGAAATTATATGGAAAGATGGTATAGCATCTACAAGTTTTACAATTGTCAATAATGAAGTTGCAGATACAAATAATAATCAGGGTACAGATATTACACAGACGGGAGATACAGCAAAGCCGGTTCTTTGGTCAATGCTTTTCATGGTATCGTTTGCTGGATTTGCAGTAATGTCTGGAAGAAGAAAAAAGAAGAACTGTAAATAATAATAATAAGTAATTGTAAATCAAGGCTCCGCTGGCACTTATGTGTTGGCGGAGCCTGTTTATTAACCTTGTAATCCGGCAGTCTGACGAATCATATCCTCTACGACAATATCATAAATTTCACCGACAGTGTTGCAATATTCAAGGATTTTCCATGGTTCATTTGTATGAAAATGAATCTTTACTAAATCTTCATCTCCGGCAGCGATAAGGCTGTTGCCTTCAAAATGTTCTGTTATGTAATCGGAAATTTCATCTTCATCCAAATCTTTGTCTCTTTTGTCAATTAAAAGCTGGGTGTCATAACGATATGCGAACTGATCGTCCTCCGCATCTATACTGTGAATTTCTGACATAAAAAATCCGCCTTTCTTTGTATATGTATTCTTAATCTACGCTATTATGACATAAATTTTGCATATATTCAAGAAATTTAATTCTCAGTATCATTAAGGGCAGAATTATATTCTTCTTCCGAATAACATTCTAGTATCTTATCCTTTGGAACATTAAGCTTAATCATGTTTTTGATAGCTTCAATTTTTGTTTGTTGTGTTCCTTTTATAATTCCTTGTTCAATTCCACGCTCAACTCCCTGTACAATTCCACATTCTACCCCATCATTAAACCCATCGTCATAGCTGATATTTTTCTCATTTTTTATATGCTGTTCTTCGTTATATTCTGTCAGAATCATGTCACGCACCTCCGCTGTATGCACTGATAATACTTCTTTTAGAATATTATGGCTTATGGCTTGGTTAATTGCAAGTGTAACGGCTGTGTTAATATCATTTTCCTGTGATACATAATCACGGATTAACCCGATAAATGATGCATAATCGTGGAGCAGCCTGCATTTTTTCATCAATTCCGCATTATTACCAATATTTATGTTAATCATATGAGCGGTGATTTCCATTGCCGGTTGAAAAATAAATTGGGACGTTTTATCTTCCGTAGTGTCGCAGACTTTAGAAAACGCATCCGACAGCCTCAGCGTGCACCTTTCCGGCATCTCCTGACGACCATTGTAAAATATTATGTAGCGTGGTATTGGAATCTGTGCTCGTTTTGATGAGTAGATGTCGATATTATTTTCAGCCACATACTTTTTATAAAGACTTGAAAAATAAAACAATCCACGGAGCGGCATGTTTGGATTAAATGTGCTCTGATGCTCAAAAAGTGACATCTCACTTCCAAGAATAAAAGATATGTCATTCTTATAAGACATATAGACAATATCTTCAAGAGTAGTAACGGTTAAATCAGATACATCCGTATAGTCAGTACTGTTCAACGCATTATACAAAGATAGTAAATCCTTAGGATTTTTAAAGATAAACCGAAACAGGGCATCCTTATGGTTCCGGTTTAGTAATGGTTCATTGGTCAATAGGCAGTCCTCCTTAAAATAATATTTAATATATATTAATAATATAGTAATATTTTAAATATGTCAATAGTATATTTTGTAAAATAAAAATAATATGACTGACACTTACTTGACATTTATTGATGACAAGTATATAATACAAAATGACAAAGATAGTTGTCAATATACATAAACTTTTTTTATAAAATTTTGGAGGTGTCTTATGATACTGCGAAATCGGTTAAAGGAACGCAGAGCGGCACTTAATGTTAATCAGCAGGAGATGGGTGCGTTGTGTGGCGTATCAAGGCAGACGATAAGCCTTATAGAAAGAGGAGATTATTCACCGTCGGTTACTCTTGCGTTGACAATTGCCAAAGTATGCGGCGTTACAGTTGAAGAGGTATTTTATCTGGAGGAGGAAGAAAATAATGGAGAATCAGGAAATTAAAGAAGCTAACAGGAAAGCTATGCCTATGTTTATATTATTGGTAATTGCAGGGGCGGCAGCCGGTGGTATAATGGGATTTGTAATTGCAAAATATGGATTGCATGGATTTTCAGAAAATATTGAACGTGTGGCAGACGTATTTTCAACATTTGTTGCACCATGGATGATGTTTACAATAGCGGTTTTTGTTCCGTTAATATTAAGCCCTTATTATATGAAAACTAAAAAAATGCTTTTGTCATGGGATGGTGAAGATGAAGAAATATCAGATGGCATAGAGAAAAGATTGTCGGTTATTATCTGGGTTACGAGTTGTGGACTTATTATTTCATATTTTCTTATTGGGGCAGTGTATTCAAAAGGTTTAGAAATATTTGATAATAATAAAGGCGGAATTTTACCGTTTAGCATAGGTGTTGTAGCATTTATGGCCATTTTGGTTGAAGCTGTTATTTTTCAGCAGAAATGTGTGGATTTAGCTAAAATTATGAATCCCGAGAAAAAAGCATCTGTGTATGATATGAGATTTCAGAAAAAATGGATGGAAAGCTGTGATGAGGCCGAGAAAATTATAGTTGGAAAATGTGCATTTAAAGCATACAGCGTGACTAATAGCGTATGTTACGTATTGGAGATTGTTCTTGTTATTTGTGCACTTGCATTTGGAACGGGTTTTTTACCGGCACTCGTTGTATGTATAATATGGCTGGTAAATACATCTGTATATTGTAGGGAATCTATGAAATATTCAAAAGCAGGTAATAAGATAAATTATGTATAGTAAATCATAACAAAAGACAAGGAGAACAATAATATGACAGTATATCAGAGAGTTGTAATTATCGCAGCTGTCTGCCTTTGTATAGGTGGCATTATGATGTTATTGGATGTTCCGTTTATGACAAAAGGCATGAAACAAAAGTATACAGATGAATCTGTAAAATCATATTATAAAAAAGCCGGGGTATGTTACGTTATAATGGCAGTGGGTGCCGTTTTGGAGTCTGTTGCAAAATCCGGAACAGTGCTGCATGATGCCGGCTGGGTATTATTTATAGCCGGTGTTATTATTCCTATGTTTTTATCAAAGGGTTTACAGAGTAAATAAAGGGTGATTTTATACATTATGTGCAGCATAATCTGTGTGTGATACAGGCAAAAATAAGAGAAGAATTAAAGCTTGATAAAAATACACCTTGACATATCTGATGCCGGGGGTGTATTATTTTGCTCACAAAGATACCATACAGGGGTATGCTATACCTGGCGCTGCTTGTATGATATTCTATGAAGTGCATTATATACATTGTTATAAGATGTACGGTCACATAACAGAATTATATAGAAAGGCAGGTAAATGAATTGGAAGAATGTGAACATTGCAGACATAAAGAACGTTCTGATAAAGAATACAGGGATTTAATTAACAGATTAAGCAGAATAGAAGGACAGATAAGAGGAATTAAGGGAATGGTTGAAAAAGGTGCATATTGCCCGGATATTCTTATTCAGGTGTCGGCAGTTAATGCAGCACTTAACAGTTTTAACAAAGTTCTGCTTGCAAACCATATAAAATCCTGTGTTACTACAGATATTAGAGCCGGTAAGGAAGAGACTGTAGATGAACTTGTCACAGTGCTTCAGAAGCTTATGAAATAAGAAAATCAGCTTAGCATAATAATAATTTTGTTAACTAAAAAACATATAAAAAACAGGCAGGTGATATTTAATTATGAAACAGTATATAGTTACGGGAATGAGCTGTGCAGCGTGCAGCAGCCGTGTTGAGAAAGCTGTGTCAAAAGTAGAAGGAGTAGAGAACTGCTCGGTAAGCCTTCTTACCAATTCAATGGGAGTTGAAGGTACGGCAAGTGATGAAGCGGTAATAAAAGCTGTTGAAGATGCGGGATACGGTGCATCTTTAAAAACATCACATACGGCGTTGGATAAAAGTGGAACATCACAGAAGAGCGGTTCGCAGGGAATGTATGCGTCACAGGATGATATGTTAAAAGACAGGGTGACACCTGTATTGAAAAAGAGACTTATAACATCTGTAGGATTTCTTATAGTGCTTATGTATATTTCAATGGGACATATGATGTGGGGCTGGCCGCTTCCGCATTTTTACGACAATAACCATGTGGCGATGGGGCTGACCCAGCTTTTGCTGACGGTGATCATTATGGTGATCAACCAGAAGTTTTTTATCTCCGGATTTAAAAGTTTGTGGCACCGGGCACCGAATATGGATACGCTGGTGGCACTCGGTTCATCCGCTGCCTTTTTATACAGCACCTTTGCGTTGTTTGAAATGACCGCTGCGCAGGCAGCAGGAGATGACGCTGCTGTCATGCACTATATGATGGAATTCTATTTTGAGTCGGCGGCCATGATTCTTACATTGATCACCGTAGGAAAGATGCTGGAAGCCCATTCGAAGGGAAAGACGACTGATGCCTTGAAAAGTCTTATGCGTCTGGCTCCGAAAAAAGCGAATGTCATTCGGGATGGAAAAGAAGTGGAGATTCCGATCGAGCAGGTAAAAATGGGCGACGTTTTTGTGGTAAGACCGGGCGAGAGTATTCCGGTGGATGGCGTTGTTCTCGAAGGAAACAGTGCGGTCAATGAAGCGGCACTTACCGGCGAAAGCATTCCGGTGGACAAGGCAGCAGGAGACGAAGT
>ERZ824600.5257-NODE-5257-length-10728-cov-3.842593_pt1 | contig 10728 bp, 8 predicted proteins | sample MGYA00519933_ERZ824600 | MGnify/ENA primary metagenome ERZ824600 (study PRJEB31778, sample SAMEA3449178) | human gut metagenome | biome: human gut; feature: human-associated habitat; material: faeces | place: United Kingdom | collected 2010/2012 ... | reverse complement strand
TTCTAAAACTTTAGAATATGTTCTTCTCAATAATATTTATGATGAAAAATATTTAAAGGAATACAAAGATATAAAATTTAATAAACAAAGTAATTTTGAAGAAGTACTTACTACTTTTCTTCCCAAAGGTTATTCTGGCAAAGAAATAAATTATATATTTAATTTAAGTAATAAAAATATAGAAATATTAAAAGAAGAAGATTATGTTGACATAACAAATTACTATAAATTCAAAAACTTTGATGCCAGCAAAATAAGTAGATATAATACTTATAAAGAAAAAGAAAAAATAAGCTATGAAGATGCTGTAACCAGAGTTAATCTGAAACTAGACTTACCCGTTTATACAGATACAAAAGAAGTTAAAGATGCTGATAGCTTACTTGTTTTAGTAAATAAATATAACCATTTACCTAAAAATTATAAACCAAAAGATTTAACATATGTTGATGGAGCTTATGGAAATAAGGTGCCAATGCGCTTAGTCATTAAAGATGAATTTGAAAAGCTTCAAAAAGCTGCTAAAGATGAATTAAATATTAATTTAATGCCCACAACAGCATTTCGTGATGAATCATTTCAAACAACCCTTTATAATAAATATGTTTCTAAAGAAGGAGTAACTAAAGCCGATACTTATTCTGCAAGACCAAGTTACTCGGAACATCAAACTGGACTTTCAATTGATTTAAAAAATACTGCTCTATCAAATATTAGACTTACAGATGAAAATTATACATGGCTAGAAAATAATGCTTACAAATATGGATTTATTATTAGATTTCCAGAAAATAAAGAAAACATAACCCTATATCAATTTGAAAATTGGCATATACGTTATGTAGGCATGGATGCTGCTAAAATTATTTATGATAATAAATTAACTTTGGAAGAATATATTGATCTATATGAAACTGAATATTAAAATTATTCAGTTTTTTTCAAATTAAATCGTATTTTAATATTTCATAATTATAGTCTCTACATATATACTTTACTACTTCTTCACTTCTACCTTAATAACTTTATAACCTTAATCTAACCCTATAATTTTTCTTAGTTCATTTACTAAAAACCAACCTCTTTCTACACCTATTATCCCATATAAAAAGAGATGATTAAATACTATTATCATCTCCCCACCATATTTCGAAGAGACGACTTTATCATCTCTCTTTACATGTTTCTTAATATTAAGCAATTAGTTTGCACAATTTTGCTTTTGTGTTGATAACTTGGCGCCGCTGTCTTTCCTCGCACAAACCGCGAGACTCGGCAGTTGGGTCTTCCACCACGCCAATTTCTTCCCTTTGCATTATTTTGCACCCGGCTTGACCTAGCACGCGGACGCGCTAGACAGGCGTGTCCGATCCTAGTTCACCAAAATCGGATCAGTGGCAGAGCCACTTCCCGATGCATAGTTCACGGAAGATGTGAGATAGAAGACAGGACGAATAGCAAGCGCATTACCGCCACCGAAGAAGTCGCCATACACGTAGCCGGGGCTAGTCACACTGAACTCAGAGTACGAATAGTCCGCATTACGGGAAATTGTCCATTCATCAAGTCCCATATACATCCAATTTGATGTTGTTGCTGCTCTATAATCCTTTGACGCATCTCTATCAAATCCTACTAACGTCCACTTATCTTGTGATGCTGCATACATATAATCACTTGCATACATTAATCCTATTTTTGCACTATATTCTGTCTTATTATCTTGACTATTTGTTGTTACTGGATTCACAATCTCATTTTGATATGCTGTTTTTGCTGGTTGTTTAGCTATATTTGCCCATGTATTTCCACCAACTTTCCATGTTGTCATATCTATTTTGGCTGCCCAGTCTGCGCCTATATTTGTTATGAAATTTGTATTTAAATTTGTTTTATTTAAATTTGATAAACTCCATGTATTTTGATTAGACTTATTCCAGGAATATGCTGCTATATTGGCTAAATTATTTCCTTTATAATTTGAAGAATCCAACCCTATAGCTGCAAATGCTTGACTGTAATCTCCATCAACACCTAATAATGTACTTGTTGCATAATCTGATTTAATTAGTTTTACTTTATCTCCAAATACTCCGATTATTCTATATAGATTATCTTCTGGGCATAAAGCCTCGTTTGATCCAAAACAAACATAGTTATTTACTTGATCGCTTGCTCCAGCAAATCTGTATGAATTATCTCCTGCTCCATTTGCTAAAGAACTATCATGATAATAAATACCATTTTCACCATTATTACTTACATATAGTGATTTTACATAATCTGCTAGTAACACTTGAGTTTTAACATAAACATCAAAATAAACATAACACTTATCTGATTTATTACCACTCATAAGTACTTTTTTATTTTCATTATCCCATGATAACTCACTACCATTTTCACATTTAGATAAATTTGCATTAAATACATAGCCTTCTGTTGGCCATTCACTTCTTGTAGTCATTTCATAATTACCTGAACCTGCTACTGTTTCAAGCATCATTGCTATACCACTTGAAGTTGTTTTTACTTTATTACTATCATAAACTAAAGTATCCTTTTTAGAACCTTTAAATAAATAAAAACTAAAACTTCCCACTAATAATATACCTAGTACTACTAATAACTTAATATATTTTTTCATATATAACCATCCTTCTAAATTTTTATTCTTAAATATATTTTACTACAAAAAAAATAATATGTAAATATAAAAAAGCAAGCTAGTATTAATTATCTAGCTTGTCTTTTAATATTTTTTTTGTAATCGTAGGATTTGCTTTACCTTTTGTTTCTTTCATAACTTGACCTACGAAATAATCAAACAAATTAGTTTTACCTGATTTATAAGCATTTACTTGATTAATATTATTACTTATAATATTATCTATAATATTATTTAAAGTATTAATATCACTTATTTGACTATTTTCTTTACTAATAAAGTTTTTAGGTTCTTTATTTTCTTCTAAAGATTTAAAGAATATTTCTTTAGCTTGTTTAGAAGAAATAGTGCCTTTATCAAGTTCAGAAATTATTTGATTTAAATATTCTGGAGTTAAATAGAAATCTTGAAGTGTAATTTCATATTTATTTAAATAAGCAATTATTTGCACTATTAACCAATTAGCAGCTTGTTTTTTATCCATTCCTAAACTAATACATTTTTCAAAATAATCAGCATATTCTTTTTCTTTTATTATTATATTAGCATCATATTCTGATAAACCATATTCATTAATATATTTATTTTTTCTTTCTCTAGGAAGCATTGGAATATCTTTTCTTATTTCATCAAGCCACTTCTTATCAATTTTATACTTAGGAATATTTGGTTCAACAAAATATTTATAATCAATTGCATCAACTTTACTACGCATATGAATAGTAGTACCAGTTTCTTCATCAAATCTTCTTGTTTCTTGAACTACTTCATCATATCTACCAGCATCTTTAAGTTCACTTTGTCTTTTAACTTCATAAATAATTGCATCATAAACATTTCCAAAAGAGTTTATATTTTTAATTTCAACTTTAGTACCAAGTTCAGTAGCATCAGGATCCATAATAGAAACATTAACATCACATCTAATTTGTCCTTTTTTAGTGTCAGCTTCAGAAACACCACAATATTGATAAATTCTACGCATTGTTTCTAAAAATGCAACAGCTTCTTCCGCAGAACTTAAACAAGGTTCAGTAACAAGTTCTAAAAGTGGAACCCCTGCTCTATTATAATCTATTAATGATGTATCATAGTAGTGGTCTAAACTAGCAGCATCTTCTTCAAGATGAATATCATGAATAAGTACATTTTTTTCATAATCATCACATTCAATTATAATATTGCCATCTACACCAACAGGATCATGCATTTGAGTAATTTGAAAGCCTTTAGGTAAATCTGGATAATAATAATTCTTACGGTCAAAATACATATATTCAGGTTGTTTACAATTCAAAACCATACTCATAAGTAAAGCTTTTCTAACACATTCTTTATTTACAACTGGAAGAGTTCCAGGAAAAGCCATATCAACTGGTCTAACGTTTGCATTAGCAAGTTCATTATATGAGTTTTCTGCACTTGAGAACACTTTTGAATTACTCTTAAGTTCACAGTGCATTTCTAGTCCAACTACAACTTTATATTTCATTTTTACCTCCAGCTATCATACCTTTATAATCCATTTTGTTTTCTAAAGCATAAGCAATATTTAAAACATTCGCATCATCAAAACAATTACCTGTAATATTAACACCAACTGGTAAGTTATCTATAATACCATTTGGAATTGTAATTGATGGGAAACCACCAAAGTTACCAATTTGTAAATGTTCTTCCAAAATAGTAGTATCACTCTTTTCAAGTTCATCTTTAGAACCATCAATATAAGGAGCAACCCCAGTTGAAACAGGTAACACTACTGCATCATATTCTTTAAACAGTTCCTTAAATTTATCTACAATAAGTCTTCTTACTCTAGCAGCATTTAAGAAATATCTTTCTTGATTTTCTTTTTGAAGTACATAAGAACCTATTACAAATCTTCTTTTAATAAGTGGTGAAAAGCCTTTCGTACGATGATCTTTCATCATATCCATAACATGATCCCCTTCACCGCGAGGTCCAAAGATAATACCAGTTAAATTAGACATATTACTTGTAGCTTCTGCACAAGAAATACAAACATAAACGCTTGCTACAGCTTCAAGTAAAGTTTTATCAATTGATACTTCATGAACTTCAATCCCTAAATCTTTTAAATAATCTAAAGTTTTATAATAATTATCTAAATGTTCTTTTAATTCATTAGATGCATCAGGGTAATTACTTAAATCAGTTATTTCTTTTATATAAAACATCTTTTTACCTTTTACATCACCATTCAAACTATCATAAAGATGAATATTACTTGAATCCCAACTAGTTTGGTCATTTTTATCAATACCCTTCATGGCATCAACTACAATTGCTGCATCTTCAACACTTCTAGTTAAAACACCACAAGTATCTAAACTTGAAGCAAAAGGAAATAATCCATATCTCGAAATCATCCCATAAGTAGGTTTATAGCCAACAATACCACAAAATGCAGCAGGCTTACGAATTGAATCTCCGGTATCACTACCTAAAGCATAAGGATAAACTCCAGCAGCAACTGCAGCAGCACTACCGCTTGAAGAACCAGCACACATTCTTTTAGTATCCCATGGATTACGAATAACTCCAGTATGAGCTGTTGTACCAGTACCACCCATTCCAAATTCATCTAAAGCTGTTTTATTAACCCCAACAGCACCATGTTTTTTTAAATTAGCAACTGCAGTAGCATCAAAAAATGGTACATAATCTTTTAAAGTATTAGATGAACCAGTTGATAATATATCTTTAGTTGAATAATTATCTTTAATACCATAAGGAATACCAGAAAGCAAATCTTCAGTAACAGCATCTTCCTTAACATCATCCATGATAGTTACAAAAGCATTACACTTTTCATTCAATTCATGTGATTTTTTCAAAGATTCATTAATTAAATCTCTACTATTAATTTCACCATTTTTAAGCATTTCATGTAATTTTACAATACCAAATTCTGTCATTATCCCACCACCTTTGGAACTTCAATTTCACGTCCATCATATCTATCACAATTCTTAAGTAAGTCTTCGATAGGTACACTTTCTTCTTTAACATCTTCTCTTAATGTATAAGTAAAATCATCTAATGCATGAGTCATAGGTTCTATCTTTTCTATATCAGGAAAATCTGCTATAACATCCATTTGTTTTTCAATAATATCAAACTCTTTTAAAACTAATTCATTTTCTTCATCAGTTAAACCAATAAGTAACTTATCAGCATAATCATTTACCATTTCTTTTGTAAATTTACTCATTTTTCATCATCCTCCTCTATTTTTATCCCTAACTCTTTTAATTGTTTTAAGGAAACATCACTTGGTGCCTCGCTCATTAAATCTTGAGCACTTTGAGTTTTAGGAAATGCAATAACATCTTTAATATCATCAGTACCAGAAAGTACCATTACAAGTCTTTCAACACCTGGAGCAATTCCAGCATGTGGTGGAACTCCATATTTAAAAGCTTCTAACATAAAACCAAATCTTTTTTCAGCTTCATCATCACTTATTCCTAAAGCTTTAAATACCTTAGCTAAATCATCTTTTTTATGATTTCTAACTCCCCCACTGGCAAGTTCATAACCATTAACAACTAAATCATAACTTCTTGAAATACATTTTTCAGGTTCATTAATTGTATTTATATCTTTTATCATTGTAAATGGATTATGTTCAGCTTTCCATCTTTTTTCAGTTTCGCTATATTCAAAAAATGGAAAATCTGTAATCCAAACAAAATTTAATTTATCTTTTGGTATTATATCTAAAGTTTTAGCAATTTTTATTCTAAGAGCACCTAAAGCAGCATAAACAACTTTTGGTTTATCAGCAACAATTAATATTAAATCATTATTCTTAACATCATAAGTATTTTTTATTTCTTCTAATTTTTCATCTTCTAAGTTCTTAGCAATAACACCATTAAATTGATCGTTATCATATTTAAGCCAAGCCATTCCTTTAGCACCATATATTCTAGTAAAATCAATTAAATGATCAATATCAGTTCTTGAATACTTATCACCATTATTTCTAACTATTAAGCATTTAGCGATTCCACCATTTTCAATATTTTGTCTAAAGACATTCATTCTCGTATTCTTTAAAATCTCAGTTAAATCTAAAAGTTTCATATTAAATCTTGTATCAGGCTTATCAGAACCATAATTTTCCATAGCATCTTGATATGTCATTCTTGGAAAGTCATCAAGTTCTATATTCTTAGTATCTTTAACTATTTTCTTAATCATACCTTCACAAACATTCCAAACATCTTCTTCCTGAGCAAAAGACATTTCTAAATCTATTTGTGTAAATTCCGGTTGGCGATCAGCCCTCAAATCTTCATCTCTAAAACATTTAGCAACTTGATAATATTTTTCAAAACCACTAACCATTAATAATTGTTTAAATATTTGTGGTGACTGAGGAAGTGCATAAAAAGAACCTTTATTAATCCTTGATGGAACAAGATAATCTCTAGCACCTTCTGGTGTACTTTTACAAAGTATTGGTGTTTCAATTTCTAAAAAGTCTAAATTATTTAAATACTCTCTAGCACTTTTTATTATTTTATGTCTTAAAATAATATTATTCTTAAGATTTTCTCTTCTTAAATCAAGATAACGATATTTAAGACCAACACTTTCATTTATATCTTCGTCATCATATACATTAAATGGTAAAGCATCACTAGTACTTAAAATTTCTAAATCACTTGCCATTAATTCAATTTTTCCTGTAGCAATCTTAGGATTTATCATTTCTTCATCTCTTAAAATAATCTTACCTGTAACTTTAATACAATATTCATTTTTTAAAGATTCAGCAATTTCAAATTCTTGCTTTAAAAATCCTCTATTAAATACTACTTGTATAATACCAGAACGATCTCTTAAATCAACGAATATGACACCACCCATATCTCTTCTTTTATTAACCCAACCAAATAAAGATACTTCCTTATCTAAATCTTTTTCAGTAAAATCATTATTGTTAAATTTTTTCATATTTCTTCACCCTTCTTTAATAAAAAAAGAGTCTAGCTTTGTAAGGGCGAGAATCCCGCGGTGCCACCTTACTTTTCTAGACTCAATTTATTTTTATCACATTTACTGCGTTTTATGTTATTTGAAAAATTGTTCTTCATCTAAATATTCACAAGGCATTTACACCAGCTAGCCCTCTCTTCTGTTTCAAAATAGATTACTCATTTTTCCATAAAAATTCGATATGTACTAATTTTACTCTAAAATCATATCTTTGTCAACACTAAATTTGGGCAAGTATTTCTTTTAACCTATCATGAAATTCTATTATTGTACCATTATTAAATATATAATAATCAGCATATGCAATAGGTCCAGCTTTAGCAATATTTTCTATTTCAGAAATATCCCTTTTAATTGCATCTTCCTTATTAAATGGCCTTTCTATTCTTTCACTAAGTCTTTGATAACGAAGTTTTTTATCTGCTACAATAGCTATAGTTGTCATATCAAACTCATTTTGTAAAATCTTAAGTTCATCCCAAGAATAAAGTCCATCTAAAACAACATTATTTTCTTTAGCAAGTTCCTTTATTCTAGGTAGAAGCACCATAGCATAAGCTCCCATACCAAGCTCACTTCTTAACTTTTCCCTCATCATCTTTTCATTATCCGGAGTAACTTCAAAACCTTCTTCTTTAAGTTTTTCCATTGTAACTCCCCCAAAATAAACTTTTTTATATCCTATTTCTTCTAAATAGCCACTAGCAATAGATTTACCACTACCGCACATGCCAACAATTGCAATTATTTTTCCCATAAGCACCTCTAAAATTCACATGAACCTGGAGTTCTTGGATAAGGAATAACATCACGAATATTTTCAATACCAGTTAAGTACATAATAAGTCTTTCAAATCCCATCCCAAACCCTGAGTGAATGCATCCGCCATAACGTCTTAAATTTAAATACCAATCTATAGTATCTTTATCAGCTCCAAGTTCTTCCATACGAGCAAGTAAAACATCAAGTTTTTCTTCTCTTTGAGAACCACCCATTAATTCACCAGCACCAGGAACTTCCAAATCAACTGCAGCTACTGTTTTACCATCTTCATTAAGTTTCATGTAATATGCTTTAATATCTTTTGGCCAGTTCTTAACAAATACAGGTCCATTAAAATGCTTAGTTAACCATTTTTCATGTTCTTTAGCTATATCATCATCATAATCCGGAGTAAATTCCCATTCTTCACCACTATTTTTAAGTAAATTAATTACATCTTTATGGTCAATTCTAACAAAACTACTATTAACTACTTTTTCTAATTTTTCTTTTAATCCTTTTTCAACAAATTTATCAAAAAATTCAATTTCATCTGGACAATTTTCTAAAACATACTTAACAATATATTTTAAGAAATCTTCTTCAACATCCATCAAATCTTCTAAATCTGCAAAAGCAATTTCTGGTTCAATCATCCAAAACTCATTCGCATGTGTTTTAGTATTTGAGTTTTCTGTTCTAAATGTTGGTCCAAAAGTATAAATTTTACTAAATGCTAAAGCAAAAGTTTCCCCATGAAGTTGTCCAGACCCAGTAATAAAAGTCTTTTTATTAAATAAATCTTTACTAAAATCAACTTTTCCATCTCTTTTAGGTAAATTATCAAAATCAAAAGTAGTTACCTTAAACATTTGGTCAGAACCTTCACAATCCGCAGTTGTTAAAAGTGGTGTATGAACATAAATATAGTTTCTATCTTGAAAATATTTATGAATAGCATATGCAGCAACACTTCTAACTCTAAATACTGCTTGGAATGTATTAGCTCTTGGTCTAAGATATGCAATACTTCTTAAAAATTCCATGCTATGTTTTTTAGGTTGTAAAGGATAGTCTTCTGGACAGTCACCTAAAAGTTCAATAGTTTTTGCTTTTAGTTCGTATGCTTGACCACTACCCTCAGATTTTACATAATCGCCAACTACTTTAATACTTGAGCCATTATGAAGTTTCACAATTTTTTCAAAGTCATTTAAATCTTTAGTATAAACAACTTGTAAATGTTTAAAACTAGTACCATCAGAAAAATCAATAAAACCAAATTCTTTTTGAGGTCTATGATTTCTAATCCAACCACTAATTTCAATTTCTTTATTAATATACCTACTTTCTTCTTTTTGTAATTCTTTTAATGTCATCTTAATTTTCCTTCCTTTTCTGGAGTTTCTCCATTTAAATAATCATCTATATATTTTCTTTCTTCCTCAGCATATATTTTATCAGTAAAATCTTCATGAGTCTTACAAACAACATCTTCTAATGCCAAAATAAACTTATTTCTTAAAATATAATATTTTTCCTTATAAGTAATTTCAAAATTTCTTGCAGTAACTCGTACATAATTTGCAAACTTTTCAAAATCTCCATCAGTTAAAGCCTTTAAAAAATACTTATAAACACGATTACTTCCCATTGAATTTATAAATAATGCATCAATAACTTCATTTCCATATTTTTTTATTAAATTCATAAAATTTAAATATTCCATACTTTCTTTTGGAAATAAATTTATCATTTCAAACCAATTTACTAATAAATTTTCTAGACAGCTACCAGTTATCCCCTCTTCAAAATTTCTCTTAAATCTATTTACATTTTCCGTAAAGAATAATTCTTTATAAGAGTTTACTTTATTAAGCAAACTTGTAAGGGAACCAGTACTACTATCAATAATTTTTTTATTAATTCCCAAAATATAATCTTTTAAAGTCCCTTTATCAACTGCTAAAAATATTTTTGTACTATTTTGCTTCTTAGAATAAAGATAACTACAAGCTAAAAGAGCATCCTCATAGTATTCATCTACAAATTTTATTATCTCATCTCTTGCTTCAATACTATAAGTTAAATTATTATTATAAAATATCCAATTTAATAATATACTTTTTTCATACTCCATACATACACCTTAAATATTACCTAAAAGATAATCAGTTATTTCTGCTTCATCTATTTTTATTTCTTCTTCTAAATGATTATCTCTTATACTAACTATGCCTTTTTTTAAGTCTTCTTCATGAAG
>ERZ824600.5255-NODE-5255-length-10731-cov-2.926845_pt1 | contig 10731 bp, 5 predicted proteins | sample MGYA00519933_ERZ824600 | MGnify/ENA primary metagenome ERZ824600 (study PRJEB31778, sample SAMEA3449178) | human gut metagenome | biome: human gut; feature: human-associated habitat; material: faeces | place: United Kingdom | collected 2010/2012 ... | reverse complement strand
TGGGAGATATAGGAACAGTGTTAAAAGATTTGCAGAAAGCAAAAGAGGAAAAAATCAAGGCTCACAAACAGGCTGCCATGAACGATACGGCCTACAATCAGGCGTATGATGCAAAGATGGCAGAGTACAAAAAAGAGTATGCCGGCCTGACAGCAAAAGAAATTACGGACGAGACGAGAAAGAGAAACGAGATTCTTGCCAAAGAGATCTATCTTTCTGTCGGACGTTATAAACTGCGTAAAAAGGTTCGCATGATCAAAAAGCTGCACGAGGCATTCAAAGCTGCAATGGAGCGCGGTGTGGATCTGAACGATGAGCAGAAGCGAAACGGCGTTTTTGACCAGGCTACTTTCCGTGTGCGCTATCTGGATGAGACACCGGAGCAGCTTCATGGAACCTGTATCATTAACCTGGCAAAAATCCAGGACCCGAATGACTGGGGCCAGATCCGCGGCAAGAAAATTGCAACCGTATTCCAGGATCCGATGACTTCCCTGAACCCGATCATCACGATCGGAAAACAGATCACTTCTGTTATCATGAAGCATCAGAATGTTAGCGAGGTGGAAGCAAGGGCACAGGCGCTTGAGCTGATGGAAAAGGTTGGTATTCCGAACGCAGAGCAGCGTTTCGATGATTATCCGTTCCAGTATTCCGGCGGTATGAGACAGCGTATCGTTATTGCGATTGCACTTTCCTGCCGTCCGAAGATCCTCATCTGCGATGAGCCGACAACTGCGCTGGACGTTACGATTCAGGCACAGATCCTGAAGCTGATCAAGGACCTTCAGAAAGAGTATAACTATACCATCGTGTTTATTACCCACGACCTTGGTGTCGTAGCGAATATCGCTGACCGTGTTGCCGTTCTGTACGCAGGACAGATCATCGAGTTTGCGAACGTAGAAGAGCTGTTCTACGATCCGCGCCATCCGTACACCTGGGCGCTGCTTTCTTCCCTGCCGCAGCTTGCGGAGCGGAATACAAAGCTGTTCTCGATTACCGGTACCCCGCCGTCTCTGTACAACAAGATTATCGGAGACCCGTTCGCACCGCGTAACCAGTACTGTCTGAAAATCGACACACTGGAAGAGCCTCCGATGTTCAAAGTAACGGATACCCATTACGCCAAAACCTGGCTGCTGGATCCGAGAGCACCAAAGACGGAGAAGCCGGAGGCAATTCAGAATATTCACGAAAAATTATTAAAAGCATACAACTTATAGGAGAGTTTGAAAGTGTCTACAAAGCAGGAAAGCAAGACCACTGTTTCGCATCTGCCGGAGCATGGTCCGATTGACGAAAATGGAAGAGAAATCTTACTGCAGGTAAAAAATGTAGATATCACTTTCGGCAAGGGCGATGACGCAGTCAAAGCGGTAAAAAATGCTTCTTTTGACATCTACAAGGGAGAAACCTTCTCCCTCGTAGGCGAGTCCGGTTCCGGAAAGACCACGATCGGCCGTGCGGTCATTCGTGTCAACCCGTGTTCCGCAGGAGAGATCCTGTACAAGGGTGTTAAAATTTCCGGCAAGATTCCGCATTCCCTGGACCGGGAGGTTATCCGAAACATTCAGATGGTATTCCAGGATCCTGCCGCATCGTTAAATGAGCGTGCGACGGTCGATTACATCGTATCCGAGGGTCTTTACAACTTCCATCTGTACGAGAACGAGGCAGACCGTGTGAAAAAGGTAGAGAACATGATCAACGAAGTTGGTCTTCTGCCGGAGCACCTGACCCGTTACCCACATGAGTTCTCCGGCGGACAGCGCCAGCGTATCGGTCTGGCCCGTGCCATGGTTATGGAGCCGGAGCTGGTTGTAGCCGATGAGCCGATCTCCGCACTGGACGTATCGATTCGTGCCCAGGTCCTCAATCTGCTGAAGAAATTCCAGAGAGAAAAACAGGTTACTTATCTGTTTATCGCCCATGACCTTTCCATCGTACGGTTCATTTCCGACCGTATCGGTGTTATCTACAAAGGAAATATCGTAGAGGTTGCGGACGCAGAGGAGCTGTTCAACTTCCCGCTGCATCCATACACCCATTCCCTGATCTCTGCGATCCCGATTCCGGATCCGCAGCTTGAGAAGAACAAAGTGCTGTACACCTACGATCCGTCCATTCACGATTATTCCGTGGACAAACCGGAGTTCGTGGATATCGGACACAACCACTTTGTATACGGAAACAAGAAAGAGATCGAAGAGTACAAGGCACTCCGTGAAAAGGGAGAGCCGCTGCAGCCGATCACCATCAGAAAGCCTGGCGAGAAAGTAAAAGAGGAGAACCACGAGGTTCATCTTTCCAAGGCAGAAGATGAGTTCCTGAAAACTCCGCTTCACGATACCGGAAGCATCTGGTACAAAGTGCTGTCGTTCTTCTTCCCGATCATCGGTATTATCGCAGCAATGGTATACAAAAAGAAACAGTACTATCACAACTATAAAGCATGTAAGCAGGGCGCGCTGTACGGATTCGCCGTACTGGCCGTGATTCTCCTGATCTTTATCATTGCATTGATATTGGTTGTCCTATAGCAGACTGTGAAAAGCAAAGCAGTGTCAGAATCGAAAGTCTTTTGATTCCGGCGCTGCTTTTTTTGTGCCGTTTTACTTGACGGGAGACATATTTTCTGGGACAATAAAACACAGTGCGAATGAAGGGGAGAACTTAAAGTAAGAGGAGTAAAAGAATGGGAAGAACAGTAAAAGATCCAAACAGACGGCAGCCGAAGCCGGTGCAGAAAGTTCAGCTCTCTGAAAAGAATGTCGGACGGCGCATCGTGCTTGTGGTACTGTTTCTGGCGATCGGATCCGGTTTTCTGGTGTATGGTTTTATGAATTTTCTGCGCGGCGATTCCGGCTGGCGCGAAATCAGCGTGAAGGCGGGCTCGGAGCTGAACTGCAGCGAGGATTTCACACTGAAATATAATGTCGGTGCAGGCGGCGTATCGGCGGGTGGGGAGGCAAAGGCACTCTCGCTGATTTATACCGATGCGGCGGTGAAGGGCTACCGGCTTTTCAATATCGACGAGAGTTTCGATGATGTGACAAACCTGTACGATATCAACCAGCATCCAAACGAAGTGATGACGGTAGATCCGGTTTTGTACGATGCCCTGAAAAAAGTATCCGATGCCAACTGCCGGGAAATCTATCTGGGACCGCTGTACGCGTCACTGGAAAATCTCTGCATGAGCAATGATGATGCGGTCGCAGCACAGTTCGATCCGGAGAAGGATGATGATGCGGCAGAGGAAGCGGCAGCCGTCGCAGCCTTTGCGCAGAACCCGGATGACATTTCCATGGAATTCCCGGGAGAAAACCAGGTCTGCCTGCATGTGTCAGATGCGTATCAGGCATATGCCGCAGAGATGGGCTACACGGCGTATCTCGACTTTTTCTGGATGAAAAATGCTTTTTTGATTGACTATCTGGCGGACATGATCCGCGGCAAGGGCTATCAGCTCGGCATTATTTCCAGCAAGGACGGATTTGTGCGCTGTCTCGATGAAACAGGGGAAAAAGAGTACCAGTACCCGCTGTACCATCTTTCCGGGAATGAAATTCAGTCACATGGAACGATGACGTACGAGGGACCGAAAAGTATCGTATTTTTCCACGCTTACCAGGCGGGCAGTCCCGATACGTACCGCTATTACCAGTATCAGGACGGAACGATGCGCACGCCGTATCTTAGCGCGTCAGACGGAAAAGATCACACGGCAGCATCAGAACTGATCGTCTATTCCGGTGAATATGGCTGTGCTGATACGCTGCTTGCAGCATTTTTCGATTATCAGGCCGAATCGCTTTCCGGGGAGCTCTTGAAAACACTGGCTTCACAGAAAATTTACAGTGTCTGGTTTGAGAACAATGAGATTCAGACCACAGACGGAAAGTTTTCCGTGACAGCGGTGAATAAATAAAAAAACAGAATAAAAAAACAAACCAGATTTGCATTGTACAATCGCGGTTAGGATGGTAAAATAAAAACAGAATTTGAAAAATCATTTCCACAATCTGCAAGCCCCACTTCGCGATCTGTTTTGACCTTATCCGGTTGCTGCAGACCGTTTGGGCTGAAAATGGGACTCGCAGCTCACGAAAAGCTTTTTTCAAACACGCTCTGGCATGAATGAGTGCTTTTTTATGCGATTTTGTATGGGGGAAGCAGCAGCGAGAGCACGTAAAATAAATAAGGAGGGGTTACAATTTTGAAAATGGAAGAAAAATTATACGATTATATGGATTGGGCAGAGATTGAAGCTGTGGTCTATTCTGAGGAGAATCATCCAAGAGACATCTTGGGACCGCGTGTAACGGAGGATGGTATTTTGATTCAGGCGTTTTTCCCGGGCGCAACCCGTGCAGCCGTACATACGATCCGCGACGGAAAACAGACTGAAATGGTCTGCGAGGATGAAGCAGGATTTTTCGCTGTTCTGCTTCCGGGGAAAAAAATCCCGTCCTATACTCTGATCTATTGGGATGGCGACGGAAACCAGATGGAGCATTACGATCCGTACGCCTATCCGATGCAGTTCACCGAGCAGGAACAGAAACAGTTTGAAAACGGCATCTGTTATTCCATCTATGAGAAGCTGGGTGCACACCCGGTAAAGATCGATGGTATCAGCGGTGTTTACTTCGCTGTCTGGGCACCGAATGCGATCCGTGTCAGTGTTGTCGGAAATTTCAATAACTGGGACGGCCGCGTTAATGTGATGCGCAAGCATCCGACCTGCGGCGTGTGGGATATTTTTATTCCCGGAATTGATGAAGGCGAAATTTATAAATATGAAGTCAAAACTCAGGAAGATTACATTCTGGTCAAATCTGACCCGCTGGCCTTCTGGAGCGAAGTCCGCCCAAAAACCGCATCGGTAGTTTATGATTTGAACCACTATCACTGGGAAGATCAGAACTGGATGAACTATCGTGAAGAATATAATGCTTTTGACAAGCCGATGTCCATTTATGAAGTCCACCTCGGTTCCTGGCGCCGGAAAGGTGAAAACGGTTCCGAATTTTTGACCTATCGCGAAATGGCCGACCGGCTGGTTCCCTATGTTGTCAATATGGGCTTTACTCATGTCGAATTTTTGCCGCTGGCAGAACACCCGCTTGACTGCTCCTGGGGATATCAGGTTATCGGTATGTTCGCGCCGACCAGCCGTTTCGGCACGCCGGATGATTTCCGCTATATGATCGACAAGTTCCACCAGGCAGGTATTGCTGTCATCATGGACTGGGTTCCGGCTCACTTCCCAAAAGACGGCCATGGTCTGGTTGAGTTTGACGGCACTCATCTGTATGAACACGCCGATCCCCGCAAAGGCGAACATCTCGACTGGGGCACCAAAATTTATAACTACGGCCGGACGGAAGTCTGTAACTTCCTCTGCGCCAGCGCGTTATACTGGCTGAAAGAATATCATATTGACGGTCTGCGCGTCGATGCGGTGGCGTCTATGCTTTATCTCGACTATTCGCGCAAAAACGGCGAGTGGATTCCCAATATCTACGGCGGCAATGAAAACATTGAAGCTATCGCTTTTCTGCGTAAAATGAACGAACTGGTTTACGGCCAATGCAAAGGGGCGGTAACCTGTGCCGAAGAATCAACCGCCTGGCCGATGGTTTCCCGTCCGACTTCAATGGGCGGCCTGGGGTTCGGCTACAAATGGAATATGGGCTGGATGAACGACACGCTGAAATATATCAGCCATGAGCCGGTTCACCGCAAATATCACCACGGCATGCTGACTTTCGGACTGCTTTATGCCTTCAACGAAAACTTTATTCTGCCGATTTCTCATGATGAGGTTGTTCACGGCAAAGGTTCCATGCTCGGCAAAATGCCCGGCGACGAATGGCAGAAATTTGCCAATCTCCGTGCTTATTACGGTTTTATGTACACCCACCCCGGCAAAAAACTTCTGTTTATGGGCTGTGAGTTCGGTCAGGATTGGGAGTGGAATTCGGAAGAAAGCCTGCGCTGGCATTTGCTGGAATATCCGATGTATAAGGGCATGCAAAACTGCGTCCGCGATTTGAACCTGATGTATAAGGGCAATCCTGCCTTTTATGAAGAAGATTTCGATTATCGCGGTTTTGAATGGATTGACCATTCCAATGCCGATGACAGCGTTATTTCATACATGCGGAAAGGGCATAACCCTGCCGATTATATGGTGGTTATCTCCAACTTTACGCCGGTTGTCCGCCATGATTACCGGATAGGGGTGAACGAAAACTGCCGCTATCAGGAAATCTTTAACAGCGATGATGTCAACTATTGGGGCAGCGGCGTTAAAAACGAAGGCCTGCTGACGACGGAAGAAGGCGAATGGAACAATAAGCCGCGTTCAATAAAAGTAACTTTGCCGCCGTTGTCAACCATCGTTCTCAAACCGGTTAGAGACTAACTTCACAAAGGACAGGAGATAACAATGTCAAATTACAAATCCCAACCCGGAAAGTCTTATCCCCTAGGCGCGACTTATGACGGGAAAGGCGTTAATTTCGCATTGTTCTCCGCCAATGCCGAAAAGGTGGAGCTCTGCCTGTTTGACGCATCCGGATCGCAGGAATTGGAGCGCTTTGCCATTAATGAAAACGACAACAGCATATGGCATATTTATGTTCCCGGTCTGGAACCCGGACAGGTTTACGGCTATCGGGTTTACGGCCCCTATAAGCCGCAGGAAGGGCACCGTTTTAATCCCAACAAGCTGCTGATAGATCCATACGGCAAAAAGCTGGTCGGCAAGCTGATTTGGCATAAGGCGATTTTCGGTTATGACATCGACAGCCCGGATAAGGATCTGTCTTTTTCCGAACTTGACAGCGCGCCCTATGTGCCGAAGTCGGTTGTCATCGGCAATACGTTCGACTGGGGCAATGATGATGAAATCCGCCCTCATCATAAAATGGAAGAAAGCGTCATTTATGAAACTCATCTGCGCGGCTTTACCAAACTTCATCCGCAGATAGCCGACGACAAACGCGGCACCTTTGCCGGTTTTGCCGACAAATCGGTAACCAGCTATTTGAAATGGCTGGGCGTTACCGCCGTTGAATTTCTGCCCGTACATGCCTTTTTCGGCAACCGCCATAAAAAAGGATATATCAAAGATAATTACTGGGGGTATGAAAGCTTTACGTTCTTTGCGCCGGAACAGACCTATCTCTCCAATGATGAAATTGACGAATTCAAGCAGATGGTCAAAACTCTTCATGCCAAGGGCATCGAAGTTATTCTTGACGTCGTTTATAATCATACCGGCGAGGGCAACCAACTGGGGCCGACATTCTGCTACCGCGGCATTGACAATGCGTCTTATTACACGCTGAATCCCGATAACAAGCGTTACTATTACGACAGCACCGGCTGCGGCGCTTCGTTTAACGTTCAGAACGGCTATGTCCTGTCGCTGGTAATGGATTCGCTGCGCTACTGGATTGAACAGATGCATGTTGACGGTTTCCGTTTTGACTTGGCAACTTCTCTCTGCCGTCAGAATATGGAGTTCAAAGTTCACAGCGGTTTTTTGTATGCCACGGGACAAGATCCGCAGACCCGCCGTGTCAAGCTGATTGCCGAACCCTGGGATATCGGCTACGGCGGCTATCAGGTCGGTGCTTTTCCGCCCGGCTGGGGGCAGTGGAATGACAAATACCGCGATAATGTTCGCCGCTTCTGGAAAGGCGACCAGTATCAAACCGCCGAACTGGCCAGCCGCCTGGCCGGTTCCAGCGATGTGTTTAACTATATGAACCGCGACATCTGGAGCAGTGTCAATTTCATTACCGCCCATGACGGTTTCAGCCTTCATGATGTTGTCAGCTTTAACGGCAAACATAACCTGAGCAACGGCGAAAACAACCGTGACGGCACCGACAGCAACTGGAGTTGGAACTCCGGCGCCGAAGGTGAAACCGACAACCCGGTGATTTTGGAAAACCGCCGCCAGCGGATGAAAGCGATGATAAGCACGTTACTGCTTTCGTTCGGAACGCCGATGATGTTGGCCGGAGATGAATTCGCACACAGCCAGTTCGGCAATAACAATCCCTATTGTCAGGACAACGTTTTAACCTGGATAGCCTGGGATGCCATCAGCAAGGAAGACAAAGAGCAGGTCAAATTCGTCCGCCGGGTTATCGGGTTGCGTAAAAAACTGCGCATATTCAACCGCCGCCATTTCTTTATCGGCAAAGTTGTCAAAAACGGATATAAAGATATTGCCTGGTATAATGAGCGCGGAGTTGAAATGGCAGCCAACGACTGGCATGACGGCAACCGCAAAGCTCTGTCTTACTGCGTTTATACCGGCAGCCGTTTCGTGTTGGCAATCTTTAATGCCAACCACGACGACATGAGTTGGAAGCTTCCGGAAATTTCCGGTAATCTGTCTTGGAATTTATTGCTGGACAGCTCCTCAAAATTCGGAGATGAGGGGAAAATCGGCTCGGCGCAGACAATCAGAGTCCCGGCGTGGAGCGTGTTATTATTTGAGATTAAAAAATAGGGAGTATTCTTATGGAAGAACTATTGCAGCAACTGGCCGGAAAATTGGGAATAGCCACCAGATTCAGCGACGGCGGACTGGTCCGGAAAGACTATGAAGTCGATGACGCGGTGGTCCGTTATATTGCGGAGCGCCTGGGGTATAAAGCCGGCAACCGCGGCGAGGTGGAAAAATCGCTGGCTGATTTTGAAAAACGCCGCTGGCAGCAAACCCTGGAAAACATCTATGTGGTAGAACAGGGCAAGTTGCAGTTTGATGCGGTGGTTCCGGCGGAACAGGCGCAGAGTTTCTTCGCCCTGCAAATTGAAAACAAGGATACCGGCATCAGGTCGGAGGTTGCTTTTGAAGTCCACCCGACCGATGAAACTTACACCATCGGTAAAACGATTTATGTCAAACTTCTGGTCGCAATAACCAATGAATTGCCGGTCGGCTATTATAATCTGACGTTTACCGTAGCAGATAAAACCTATAAAAGCACTTTGGCGGTAGCTCCGTGCCGCTGTTATGAAAATCCGGCTCTGGCAGACGGCAAAATCTGGGGCTATGCGTTGCAGTTGTATTCGCTGCGCAGTGAGCGCAACTGGGGTGTCGGCGACTTTACCGACCTGGGAAACTTTATTCGGATGTGTGCCCGTTGCGGGGCTGATATCATTGGCCTCAATCCGCTGAATGTTTTGGTGCACAGCTTTCCCGAAAATGCCAGCCCGTACAGCTCAATCAGCCGCCTGTTTTTAAATCCGATTTATATTGACGTTGAAGCAGTGCCGAGTTCAAACCGGAAGATTTGTCTGAAATAGCAGACAAAATTGCCGAACTGCGCCAAAGCGAGCTGATTGATTATGCCGAAGTCTATCCGCTTAAAATTTCGGTTCTTGAAAAACTGTACGGTCGTTTTATGGCTGATCGCGGCAGTGACCGTCGGAACGAGTTCCGGGCTTTTGTTGAGGCTCAGGGCGACGACCTGCATAAACTTGCACTGTTCCAAACCCTCTATGATATCAAAAGTACATATATCTGGGGCGGCTGGACGGCCTGGGAAGATGAATTCCAAAACCCGAATTCTCCGGCTGTCCGTAAATTTGCCGAAGAATATGCCGACCGTATCCGCTTTTTTAAATATCTGCAATTTGAAGCCGATCGCCAGTTTAAACAGGCTTCGGCCGTCGTTGCCGAGTGCGGGTTGAAAGTCGGTCTCTATCGTGACCTGGCCGTCGGCGTCGGCAAAGACAGTGCCGAACTTGGGTCGGATAACGATTTGTTTATCCGCGATGTCGGTGCCGGTGCGCCGCCTGATGCCTTTTTCCCTGCCGGACAGAAATGGTGTCTCGGTGCTTTCAATCCCTATGTGTTAAAAGAACGCTGCTATGAACCGTTTATTAAAATTCTCCGCGCCAATATGAACGCGGCGGGAGCCTTGCGGATTGACCACGTTATGGGCCTGATGCGCCTTTATATTATTCCCGATAACGGCGATGCGGGAACTTATGTTATGTATAATTTCAAAGATATGCTGAATATTGTTGCCATTGAGAGCTGCCGCAATAAATGTCAGATTGTCGGCGAGAGCATCGGCAATGTTCCCGAAGGTTTCCTTGAAACGCTTGCCGAAAAGAATATTTATGCGCTGAGCGTGCTTTGGGCAGAAAGAAAAGATGCCGGCTGGGGCGATTTCAATGCGCCCGGCGAATATCCGGAAAAGGCCTTTATGTCAGTCGGAACCCATGATATGGCGCCGCTGCGGATGTGGTGGTTCGGTTACGATATTGAACTGATGCATTCGCTCGGCTTAATGGATGAAGCGGCTAAAAACGATGCATATCACAAACGCGAAATCGACCGTTGGAAACTTCTCTCGGCGCTGGACGCCAACGGCTGCTGGCCGGAGGATAACCTGCGCAAGGATAATTATATCTACGGACAGGGATATCCGGAGGGAATAGAAGAGGCGGTTCACCGCTTTGCAGCCAAGACGGCGTCTAAAGTCTTTTTGGCGCAGTTGGAAGATATCCTCCATGTTGAAAAAATGCAAAATCTGCCGGGAACGGATAAAGAACATCCCAATTGGCGCCGCAAACTTCCGGTTACACTTGAAAAGCTGGAAGGGGATATTGCTTATATCCGCAATATTCAGGCTATCCGCCGCGAAAGATAAAACGAAAACGCCCTTTTTTAGTTAATGTCATGGC
>ERZ824600.5251-NODE-5251-length-10737-cov-6.264089_pt1 | contig 10737 bp, 9 predicted proteins | sample MGYA00519933_ERZ824600 | MGnify/ENA primary metagenome ERZ824600 (study PRJEB31778, sample SAMEA3449178) | human gut metagenome | biome: human gut; feature: human-associated habitat; material: faeces | place: United Kingdom | collected 2010/2012 ... | reverse complement strand
TGATCGCCGACATGGCGGGCATTCGCGTGTTCGCCACCGGCGGCATCGGCGGCGTGCACCGCGGCGCGCAGGAGACCTTCGACATCTCCGCCGACCTTGAGGAGCTGGCAAACACCTCCGTCATGGTCATCTGCGCGGGCGCGAAGTCCATTCTCGACCTCGGCCTCACGCTCGAATACCTCGAGACCCACGGCGTCACCGTCATCGGCTACGGCACGGACGAGCTGCCCGCGTTCTATACCCGCAAGTCCGGCTTCGGCGTCGACTACGAGCTCGACACACCGGAGCAGCTGGCCAAGGCGTTCCACGTCAAGCGCGAGCTGGGCCTGCGCGGCGGCTTACTCGTCACGAACCCCATCCCCGAGGAGTACTCCATGGACAAGGCAGTCATCGACAAGGCCATCGCCGAGGCCGTGGAGGACGCGAAGAAGGACGGCATTCACGGCAAGGCCACCACGCCGTACCTGCTCGCCAAGATCAAGGATCTCACCGGCGGCGACAGCCTCGATTCCAACATTCAGCTCGTCTTTAACAACGCCCGCCTCGGCGCGGCGGCGGCCGTGGAGCTCAGCAAGCTCGAAAAGTGAGATTTTTTGTCCTTTACCTCGCCGCGATCAATCTCATCACGTTTTTCGTCTACGGCGCGGATAAGCGCCGCGCCAAGATCCCCGGCGCGCGCCGCGTCCCCGAAAAGACACTCTTTGCACTCGCGCTGCTGCTCGGCAGCGCGGGTGCTCTTTTGGGCGTGCGCGTCTTTCGCCATAAAACGCGCCACTGGTATTTCCGCTTCGGCATTCCGGCGATCCTGTTCTGCCAGATCGCGGCGGGGGTGTTTGTGTACATGCGGTTTTTCGCGGCGTAAAAAATTTTTGAAATTTTTTGTCCGTTCCTGCAACAAATCCCCCCTTTCCTACGTCTAATAACATACAGGGGGGGCGGCAGGAAAAATTGGAAAATAAAGTTTTTCTGAAATTTGCGTTTTCCTGTTCCCTTATTTCCCGCGGCATGATATAATGCCGGTGTATGAGAAGCGCTCTGTGCGCGCAGAGCAAATCACAAAAACCAGAAAGGATGAAGAAAATGATGAAGAAATTTCTCTCATCGCTGCTGGCGTTGACCATGATCTTGAGTCTGGTCATTGTTCCGGCAAACGCAATCGGAAACACCATTAGTGGTGTGTCGATTACACCATCTAGCGCCACACTTAAAGTTGGTGAAACGCAGACGATCAAGGTCGACACCACAGAGCTTGAGATGTTATCTGCGAATAGTACGCTGACCGTTAACGGCGAAGAAGTAACTATTACTGAAGCGCCGAGGGTTACAATAGGCAACTTTAAGTCCAGCAACAGCAAAATTGTGACAGTTGCTCCTGCCAACACTGGAAAGTCTGGTGAGGCAACAGCTACGGCTGTGACTCTGGAAACCACAATCACCGTCGCTGCTCCCGAAGTCACCTACACCATCACTGGCACGCCCACTGTCAAGGCAAAGGTTGACGGCAAGGATGTTTCTAATGTCAAGCATAATACCACGGTTGACTTCTCCATTGACGGGGATATTACCGTTAAGAGCAAGACCGGCGATGCCGGAGAAGTAACCCTTGATAGCGGCGCTTACACTCTGGAGTATGCTTGGAGTGGCGTTTCCGGCAGCAGCGCGAGTGTCAGTCAGAAGTTGACCAACACCACCAGCTCTCCGAAGACCGTGACGGCTGACTGCACCATTACCGTTAAAGTCGATGGCAAGGCTGTTGGCTCTCCCGTCAAATGCACTGCCGCTAAGGTCATTGTTGCCAGCGAGCCCGGCATCTCCATCACTGGCAGTGTTCAAAAGGTCGGCGAAAACTACGAAGTTCTTAAGGGTGGCAGACTGGAATTGACCGCATCTGCTACCGGCGTTGAGAATCCCACCTATAAGTGGTATGTGAATGATAGTATTGATTCCAGCCACGGCAGCAATGAGAAGTATATTCTGACCTCTTCCGATACCACCCGCACTGGTACCACTACTGTGACCTGCAAGGTTTTCTCCGGCGACAACGAGACTCTCGTAAAGGAAACGACCTGCACCTATAAGATCGTCGACGAAGATGTTCGTCTGACTCTGGACAAGGAAAGCGTTACGCTTTCGAAAAAAGGTGCCTATGATACGGTTACCGCCTCCGTGATTGATTGGTCGACTGACCGACCTGTTTCCGGCGAGGTCAAGTATAAGTTTACTCCCAGCAAACGCGGCGTTGTGTCTCTTTCTTCTTCTGAGAACACCACCGGCAAAACGCGCATTACCCTTGATGCCAATGACACAGTGACCATCACCGTCGAGGCCACCTATAAGGGCAAGACCCTCGATGCGAAGACGATCTATGTCACCGGCGAACTGCTCAGCGCCAGCCTTGATAAGGTTGAAAACGGCGATCCGCTTAAGTTTGACTACGATGATCTGGAAGCTGCTGCCAATAAGGCGCTCCCTTCTCGCGTCAACGTTAAGAAGAACAGCTATATCAATCTTTCCGGTGTCCCGACCGCAGCTGACGAGGGCGGCGTGCTCTACTATGGCTCCAATAAGGTCTCTGCCTCTGGCCGTAACATCGATAAGAATGATAGTCTTGAGTTCCGTACCGCCGCAGGTTTCATTGGTGATGCCACGATGACCATGACTGTGAGCGGCGATGATAACAAGTCCTACACGATCACGCTCACCATTCCTGTCATCTCTGCTGGCAACATCAAGGAGACCGTGACCGGTAACGCCGCCAACAAGGACGTTACGTTCACCAACTCCGATTATAAGTATCTCTATTACACCACCTCCAAGGTATCCGATTACAACGGCTACTACACCGGCAAAAGGGTCGGCGTCTTCGGTCTCCCTGTTGCGGAGGACAAGACCGTCACCATTCCCGCTTCCGCGTTCAAGGATAAGTCCTCTGTGACCCTGAACGTTGTCGGCGTTGATAAGGACGGCGTTGCTTCCACCGGCACCATCGAAGTTTCCCAGAAGTCCTACAACATTGAGTACAGCGTTGTCGCGGGCGAGAGCATTTCCTTCGCTCAGAAGCATTTCGAGTCCTTCATGAACGACTACGCCGATGACAACATCGACACCAACAGAGGCGACTACTTTGAGCTGCAGTATGTCAAGTTCGACTCCCTGCCCAACTCCACCAGAGAGGGTGTCCTCTACGAGGGCAAGGACAAGATCAAGACCTCCACTGAGGTCGAGGATCTCGACAAGGTGACCTTCGAGTCCGTCGCCAAGGCCAAGGACACCATCAAGGTTCCCTTCACCCTGTATGCCAAGCAGTACGACAAGAACGACAAGGTCATCGACAAGAAGGTCAGCATGACCGGCGTGGTCGAGATCTCCGTCGTCAAGGAAGACATCGTCTTTGAGGTCGGCGTGAACAGCGCGGTCAAGCTCGGCTCCGACAAGTTCATCGACTTCCTGCGCGATTCCGACAAGAGCTACAGGAAGGCTGACCTCGACTATGTCACCTTCGATGTGGGTAAGAACAGCGCCATCACCTCCTACTTCAACGGCACCGGCGCGCTCTACCGTTACTACAACGGCAACACCGGCATCAACGCCACTGTCAGCGCCAAGGACGAGTTCTACTACAACCCCAAGACCAGCAGCAAGCACTATGACCTCGACGACGTGACCTATGTGACCTCCAAGTTTGCCAAGGTCGGCGATATCGTCTATATCCCCTTCACCGCCTACGGCACCAAGTCCGGCCAGAAGGCTGAGGGCACGCTTGCCATCAAGGTCAAGCAGACCATGAACTTTGTCGATGTCCACACCTACGACTACTTCTATGATTCCGTTCAGTGGGCTGTGAACCTCGACATCACCAAGGGCACTTCCGCCACCACCTTCTCCCCGAAGCAGGGCTGCACCCGCGCGCAGATCGTCACCTTCCTGTGGCGCGCGGCGGGCAGCCCCGCTCCCAAGAACACCGGCACCGCCTTTGGCGATGTGAAACTCGGCAGCTTCTATGAGCAGGCCGTGGCGTGGGCCGTTGAAAATGGCATCACCGGCGGCACCGGCGAGGGTATGTTCAGTCCCGATGCTACTTGCACCCGTGCGCAGAGCGTGACCTTCCTCTGGCGCTGCAAGAAGTGACCGGCTGACATACGGCTAAACATCAAAGCCGCTGGCATGACCACATAAGCGAACATCGGACAGCGCAGCGGACGGGCTTTTCGCCTTGACGCTGCGCTGTTCTCTTTTCGCTGCAAGAGACAAAGAGCTACCGCAATATTTTTTCTGCACTTTTTAGCCGTTTTTAGCGGTTTCCTCTCGATTTTAATTCCTTTCCTAACATCTTGTGCCCCGCATCCCCCATGGGTTCCACACCTGTCTGTGGCATTTTATGTGGTCAAAAGCAAAGTCTTGCCGGATTGATCCGGCGAGGCTTTGCGGTATTCTCGTATCCCGCTTTTCTGCTCGATGAACAACACGAAAACCGCGCCGAGCCCCCCCGCGCCGTGGGATGCAATCAAAGAGTATGGGCTGTGCGGAACTCTTCTGTTGACATTTCAACAACCATGTGGTATAGTCTGACCGTTGAGATTTCAACAAAAGCATTCGTGAGAGAGGAGCGCAGCCATGCAGGAGCGATTTGAGACGTTTACGGTTTTGATCAACCGGATCAGCCGCGACATACGGAGGATAAAAAATCAGGAGATGGCCGTCTATCATCTGCGAAGCGCCCATGTGTCCTGTCTGTACTACATATATTCTCTGGATGGCGTGACCTCGGCGGAGCTGTGCGAGCACTGCGAGGAGGATAAGGCGACCATTTCCCGTGCGTTGGACTATCTGGAAACGAACGGATTTATCGTCCGGGATTCCGACCGGGTCAAACGGTACAGAAACCCTCTGCGCTTGACCGAAAAAGGGCAGGAGGTCGGCAAAAGGATCGCGGAGAAGATTGGCGCTGTCCTCGATACGGTCAGCCGTACCCTCACGGAGGACGAACGAGCGGCACTTTACCGCAGCCTTTCCGCCATCAGCAGAAGCTTGAACGCAATCGCCCAAAGCAGCGGGAAACAGGAGGCTTGAAGAAATTGAAAACAAGGATCATTGTGGATTCCACCGCGGATCTGGTTCCCGAGATCAAGGCGCGGGTCTATACGGTGCCTCTCACCGTTCATTTCGGTCAGGAGGAATACATCGACGGCGTAACCATTGACCACAGAACATTCTACGAGAAGCTCGTCGAAAGCGATGTGATGCCCACCACCAGTCAGGCGACCCCGAGCGACTTTATCGAAGAGTTTGAAAAGGCAAAACAGGAGGGAGAAGCCGCCGTTGTCATCACCCTCGCGTCGAAGTTTTCCGGCACATATCAAAGCGCCATGATCGCGGCGGCGGATTATGAAAACATTTATGTTGTAGATGGTACCAGCGCAGCGATGGGAACAGGGATTCTGGTGGAGCTTGCGTTCCGCCTCTTGGATGCAGGAATGACCGCAGAGGAAACTGCGCAGGCACTGGAGGAAGAGAAGAAAAAAATCGTTGTTGTGGCGCTGGTAGATACCCTCGAATACCTCAAGCGGGGCGGCCGCATTTCAAAGACAGCCGCATTCGCCGGAGGGGTACTGAATATCAAGCCCGTGCTTTCCGTTATTGACGGCGAGATTCACCTGCTGGGAAAAGCACGCGGCTCCAAAATGGGGAACAATCTGCTCGTTCAGGAGATCGACAAGGCCGGCGGCATTGATTTCAGCAGGCCGGTTCTGCTGGGCTACAGTGGAATTTCTGACGCGCTGCTGCTAAAGTATATCGAAGACAGCCGTCACATCTGGGAGGGAAAACTGAAAGAAATTCGCTATACGACCGTAGGAAGTGTGATCGGAACCCATGCGGGCCCCGGCGCTGTTGTGGTAGCGTTTTTCAAGAATCAATATAACGCAGAACAGAACAGCAGCGATTGAAGAAGCTGCAATAAAGACAGGACTGCGCCGCATCGTCGTTTTATTTGACGGCGATGCGGCGCAGTATCGTTTTATCCGACGCCATAAACCACGATCGAGATCACACAGGCCAGCAGACTGACCGCCGAGCCGGCCAGAAGCTGCGGCAGGGTATGGCGCGACAGCTTTAGGGAGGAGCGGTACACTGCTGCGATCAGCAGAACGGACGGTATGACAAAAAGCGGATGCAGCTTCCATGTCAGCAGAAACGCCGGAGCTGTTGTACTGCAGGCGTGTCCGCTTGCGCGAAGGCCAAAGCCCGCGTTGAGCAGCAACAGCGCCGCGATGGAAATGACATAAGAGAGAAACAGGATATGGACGAGCCATGAGCATGGCGTCAGCATTGACCAGAGAAACCCGCACAGATACCCAACGGCGCTGCATACCAGCGCCGTGCCGCGCTGCCCCCTGCGCCGGTCCTTTCCAATGTGGAAGATCTCCCGCAGCGGGTACGCCGCCAAGGGGATAACCAGCAGGAACACCTCGCACAGGAACAGCTCCCTGCGCGTCAGAAGCCCTGTCGGAGCGTACATCAGAAGCAGCGTTACCCCGATGACGATGGGCGGCAGTGTCAGAATGCGTACCGCAAGATGCGGCAGCGCCTTCCTGTACGAGACCTTCGTTTTCATGACGCAAAGCCCAGCATAATCCCGCCGTGTTCTGCATAGTAGCTGCACAGCCCACGTAGCGGATAGCTTTTCACCTCTGCCCCCGGAAATCGCCGCCGGATCTCGGTGCAGAGCTCCAATGCAAATGTCGCGTTCCGGCAATGCCCGATGCGGACGCTGCCGCCCCTGTAGCCAAGCCGCACCATTTCACTCAACAGGAGCTCCTGCGTTTTTCGAGCGCCCCGACATTTGCCGAGCATCTCAAGCGTGCCCTCCTCGCTGGCCTGCCCAACGGCGCGGATGCCGAGAACACCGGCCATCGTTGCCGCCAGCTTGCTGATTCGTCCGTTCTGGGCGAGATTGTGCATGGATTCCAGCGCAAAGAGCAGATGGGTACGGCGCTGATACTGCTGTACGGCTGTGCAGACCTCCTCGAAGCTCTTGCCGGAGCGCAGTTCGGCGGCTGACTTTTCGATGAGCAGGGCGATCTCCGGACCGGCGGACAGCGTGTCCACCACAAAAATGCGGCGAGAGGGATTCTGCTCCTCGCAGCGTTTCTTTGCGGCAAGTGCCGCGCTGCAGCTGCCCGAAAGGCTGCTTGTAATGGTGAACGCGAGTACATCGCCGCTTTCGCCAAAGGCGGACTCCCAGTCCGCGATGTTCGGGCAGGCGCTGAAGGTGCGGCCCTTCGTGCCGCGAAGTGTTGTGACCATCGCGTCGACATCGAGCGCGGCGTCATCGCGAAATTCCTCCACAGCAGTACGGACGGTGAGCGGAACGCTGACAAAGTCCACGCCGTCCATGGTAAGCAGGTCGCAGCTTGAGTCTGCGGCAATGCGGATCTGATCCATAAGGTGACCTCCAACTGAAAAAGTGTCGTTCGGTTCCGGTAAGGGATGGATGCAGTTTATCAGCTTTTTATTTCTTCGTCAACGGTTTTTAATAAACCGTTAAAAATATTTCGCAAAGCCGTTGAACTTTGCAGAGGAAACGCTTATAATAACAATATGGAAAAAGAAGTGCAAAACAGAATCACAGCGGACATCGCGGCCTTCCGTCTGCCGCGCTATGCACAGATCCCGGAGGTCGGACTGTATCTGGAGCAGGTGGTACGCTATATCAACGCCCGGTTGGCACCGTTAGGAGAGCCTGAACTGACTGGCTCCATGGTGAGCAACTATGTCAAGCAGAAGCTGGTTCCTGCCCCTCAAAAAAAGCTGTATACAGCCGAACATCTTGCGCGGCTTCTGTTCATCGCGGTGGTCAAGCCTGTTGTTCCTTTGGAGGGGCTTCGACTGATGTTTAGCATACAGGAGGAGTGCTATCCCCTTCAGACCGCCTATGACTACTTCTGCGATGAGTTTGAGAATATGCTCGGCGCAGCGTTTGGTGTCGCTCCTGCAGTGGAGGGACTTGGTGAAACCGAGTCTGATGCCAAGGATCTCCTGCGCAGCACGATCTCGGCTACCGTCAACAAGGTCTGTCTGGACCGGTATCTGGAGGAGTATCGAAAGCGGCGGGAGCAGGCTGAGACTATTGTGGGAAAAGAAATCTCCCTGTTATAGTAGAAATGCTGTCTGGCAGCTACAAGCTGTAAAGCAACGGGAGACCATTCAGAAATGAAGTGGCAGAAGAAGTTTAGCAGACTATACCAACGCCACATGAGGCGTGGCCGACAGCATGGAGCTTTGCCCGCGTAAGGAATATCCCCGGCTTGGCCGGGGATATTCCTTACGTCTCTCTGCCATGATTACAGTGCAAAACAGAAGAACATGCTCCGGGCCCTTCATCGCCATGTCCTAATTGATAAAGAGCTTTCATTGTTCCTGCATCGCTGCAATAGAGGGTATCCGAAGATTCTCTCTATTGTGATGATATGCCGAGCATCCTCCATGGTGCATCTGAAGCCTTCGGCTTTGCGCCCGGACAGTACAGCGTGCTGAGAGGAGGCTCCCTGTGCGTCGAGGCTTGTCTGATTCTGCATACTTCTCTGCAAGCAGGATCTTCTCGACTTCTGCCTTACAAAAGCCTATTTACCCGCCTGCGTTTCGCAGTAGCGGCAGCGGTAAACGCGCTTTTCACGATCCGTTAGCACAAACTCCTGCGGCAGCTCCTGCTCAACGGAGGTGATGCAGCGCGGGTTTTTGCACTTGAGCACGCCGCGGATGCGCTCAGGCAGCTTGAGCGTGCGCTTTTCCACAAGTTTCCCATCGCGGATGATGTTGACGGTGATGCTCGGATCGACATAGCCGATCAGGTCCCAGTCAAGGTCCATTTCGCGGTCGATCTTGATGATGTCCTTGCAGCCGAGCTTGCCGCTCGTAACATTTTTGAGGATGGCCACCGTGCAGTCAAGCTGATCGAGGCCGAGGATCTGATAGAGCTCCATGGATTTGCCCGCGGTGATGTGGTCGATGACGATGCCGTTTTGAATAGAGTCAATGATCATTGTGTCGCACTTCCTTTCTCACTTGATTTCCAACAGCTTGAGGATCAGCGCCATGCGGATGTACTTGCCGTACTGCACCTGCTTGAAGTAGCACGCGCGCGGGTCGTCGTCCACGGCGACGGAGATCTCGTTCACACGCGGCAGCGGATGCAGGATGCGAAGAGACTCCTTCGCGCCCCTGAGCTTGTCGGGCGTGAGGATGTAGCTGTCCTTGAGGCGCAGATAGTCTTCCTCGTTGAAGAAGCGCTCGCGCTGCACGCGCGTCATGTAGAGGATGTCCAGCTCCGGCATGACGGCCTCGAGATCGGTGGACTGCGTGTAGGGGATATTCTTGGACTTGATGTACTGCTCCTTGACATAGCGCGGCAGCTTGAGCTCCTCGGGGGAGATGAGCACGAAGCGGATGCCGGTGTAACGGCTCATCGCGGCGACGAGGGAGTGTACCGTGCGGCCGAATTTGAGGTCGCCGCAGAGGCCCACCGTGAGGTTTTCAAAGCGCCCCATCTCGCGGTGGATGGTCAGAAGGTCGGTCAGCGTCTGCGTGGGGTGGTTGTGGCCGCCGTCGCCGGCGTTGATGACGGGCACGAGCGAGTGCATGGAGGCGACCAGCGGCGCGCCCTCCTTGGGATGGCGCATGGCGATGATGTCGCTGTAGCAGCTCACAGTGCGCACGGTGTCCGCCACGCTCTCGCCCTTGGCAGCGGACGAGCTTTTCGCCTCCGAGAAGCCGAGCACCTTGCCGCCGAGAGAGAGCATCGCACTCTCAAAGCTCAGACGGGTGCGGGTGGAGGGCTCAAAAAAGAGGGTCGCGAGGATCTTGCCGTCGCACTTGTGTGCGTATTCGGCGGGATGGTCGATGATGTCGCCGGCGGTATTCACCAGCTCCATGATCTCCTGCTCGGAGAGCTCCAGAATGTCGATCAGGCTTTTCATATCAGTTTGTTCCTCCTTTTGTGATCCAGCTTTCGTCGGCGGGGTCGTCGCGGAAGGCCAGCAGCCGCGCGACATCCGCCTCTGTGATGTAATGCTCCTCTGCGCCCACGCGGGCGATGGTATCCAAATTTGTCAGGCTCACGCTCTTGACCTTCGCCTCGGCCATGCGCTCGACGCCCTTTTTCATGCCGTAGGTGAAGATGCTCACAACGCCGAGCACCTCGGCGCCTGCCTCGCGCAGCGCCGCGACCGTATCCAGCACGCTGCCGCCGGTGGAGATGAGGTCCTCGATCACGACGACCCTCTGCCCCGCCTCGAGCCTGCCCTCAATCTGATTTTTTCTGCCGTGGTCCTTGCTGCCCGAGCGCACATAGCCCATGGGCAGGCCGAGCAGATGCGCGGCGATGGCGGCGTGGGCGATGCCCGCCGTGGCGGTGCCCATCAAAACCTCCGCCTGCGGGAACTCGCGGCGCACCGTGTCCGCGATGGCGCGCTCGACCGTATCGCGCACGGCGGGAGCGGTGAGAATGAGGCGGTTATCGCAATAGATCGGGCTTTTGATGCCGCTCGCCCAGGTAAACGGCTCCTGCGGGCGCAGAAAGACCGCGCCGATGGAGAGCAGGCCTTGAGCGACCCTGCTGCTGATGTCCATATCCATGTTCCTCCCGTTGTTTTTTATTCCTGAAGCAGAATTGCTTTCAGCTCGTTGAGATCGGCGGCAAGATGCTCCGCTCCGGCGGCGGTCAGCTCCTCGCGGCTGCCG
>ERZ824600.5246-NODE-5246-length-10747-cov-3.069865_pt1 | contig 10747 bp, 5 predicted proteins | sample MGYA00519933_ERZ824600 | MGnify/ENA primary metagenome ERZ824600 (study PRJEB31778, sample SAMEA3449178) | human gut metagenome | biome: human gut; feature: human-associated habitat; material: faeces | place: United Kingdom | collected 2010/2012 ... | reverse complement strand
AGGGCATGCTCCAGACGGCCGCTGACGGCGGCAGGTTCGTGACAGAGGGAATAGTGGAATTCATGGCCTCGCAGGACGGAGCCCCGGGGGAAATAGGGATTGGGCAGCACCACGTCGGCCCGCACATAGCCCAGGCCCTGCGGCTTGGGACAGAAACAGGTCTCCACGGGAAAGATACCGCTCATGGGCCAGCGTTGCCCGTCACGCTCCAGAGCCGAGGCCAGGACCATGAAGCCGCCGCATTCGGCGTAGATGGGCAGGCCCTCCCCGGCCAGCGTGGCCAGACGGGCCAGATGCGGCGAGGCCGCCAGCTCCCGGGCCCAGTCTTCGGGGAAACCGCCGCCCAGATAGAGACCATCCAGCTCCGGCCACGGCGCGTCATCCAGCAGGGAAAGACGCACCAGCTCCGCCCCGGCCCGGCGCAGGGCCTCGAGGTTCTCCTCATAATAGAACCACAGGGCCCGGTCGCGCACATAACCGATGCGCGGGGCAGGCTCCGGGCTGTCCGCAGGACGAAGCGTCCGGCAGCGGGAGGCGACGATGCCCTCATCCCTGCTCGTCTGCATGCTGTCAGGCGTCGTGGCCCGCGGGGAGATGACGGACAGCGTTCCCGTCGGTGCGGCCCCTTCGCAGGACGCCTCCGCTCCGGCAGCGGAGGCCGTGCCCGCATGGCAGGCGGCAGGCTGCCCTTCGCAGGAAGAGGCAGTAAAGCCCTCCCCGGCCCAGGCGGCCTCGTCCCAAAAATCCGGCTCTTCGGGCAGATCGGGCAGATCGTCGGCCAGGGCCAGCACGCGCTCCATGTCCACATGGTCGCGCACCACATCTGCCAGTTTTTCCAAAATCTCCTGGGCCTGCGGGCTCAGCTCGTCGCCGCACAGGGAGGCCAGCCCCATGTGCCGCTCGGGCAGGGGGTTCTCGCGCAGGCGGGGGATGGCCCCCAGCACGGGCACGTCCGTGTAGGCGGTGATGGCCCCCCGCAAGATGCCTTCGTGCCGGGCCGAGGCCACCTGATTGAGCACCACGCCCGCCAAACGCAGGCCGGGCTCGAAATTCCGTATCCCGGCCACCAGGGCAGCGGCCGTGCGGGTCATCTTGGTGCAGTCCAGACTGAGCAGCACGGGGCAGTCCAGCGTGCGGGCCAGTTCGGCCGTGGCGCAGGAGCCCCGCACGTCCATGCCGTCGAAAAGGCCGCGGTTGCCTTCCAGCAGGGCCAGCCGGGCCCCGCTGCGCTCCATCACATGCCGGAACAGGGCCCGCAGACGCGCGGGGGGCAGGAAATAGGGGTCCAGATTGCTGGCCTGCCGTCCGGCCGCCAGCGAGAGCCAGGCCGCGTCGATATAGTCCGGGCCTTTCTTGAAGGGCTGGACGGCCAGTCCCTGCCGGGAAAAGGCCCGCGCCAGTCCCAGCGAGAGCAGGGTCTTGCCGCCGCCCCCGGACAGGGCGGAGATGCAGATACGGGCGGACGAGGCCCCTGTGCGGGGCATACGGGGATGGGAAGACACGGCGGGCATCCTTGGCTGACGGAAAAGCGGCAGGGCCGCGGGCATGAAAAAAGGGCACGACACCGGCGGTGTCGTGCCCTGAAGGAGACTAGTGCTTGAAGGAACGCTGACCGGTGAAGACCATGGCCACCTGCGGGCTGGCTTCGTTGCAGGCAGCGATGACTTCGGTATCGCGCATGGAGCCGCCAGGCTGGCCGATGGCGGTGACGCCCTGGGCCATGGCGGCGTCCACGCCGTCACGGAAGGGGAAGAAGCCGTCGGAGATCAGCACCGTGCCGGGCAGGCCGCCGCGGGCCTCCTGGGTACGGGCCTGGATGTCGTCCAGAGCGGCCTTGAGGGCGGCGTCGGTGGCGGCCTTCTGCTTGAGCTCGTAGAAGGAGAGGTTGTGCTCGCGGAAGGCCAGGGTGTCGGCGTACTTGGTGTAGGCCTTGTGGATGGCCAGTTCCACGCAGCCCACGCGGTCCTGCTCACCGGTGCCGATGGCCACAGTGGCGCCGTTGCGGGCAAAGATGACCGAGTTGGAGGTCACGCCGGCTTCCACGGCCCAGGCAAAGCGCAGGTCGGCCATTTCCTGGGCGTTGGGCTTGCGGGCGGTGACGGTGACGCCGTTCTTGTCCGTGGCTTCGGCGGGCAGGAAGTCGGCATCGGTCAGGATGCGGTTCACGAAAGATTTCTGCACCACGATACCGCCGTCGGCCAGGCTCTTGATGTCCAGGAAGGCGGACTGCGTCAGTTCGTCCAGGCGGCCCAGGCCGGGCAGTTCCATGATGCGCAGGTTCTTGCGGCCCTTGAGGATCTCCACGGCGCCTTCTTCATAGGCAGGAGCGGCCACCACTTCGAAGTAGCTGGCGGCCACCATCTCGGCGGCCTCGCGGGTGAAGGGGCGGTTGACCACCACCGCGCCGCCGAAAGCGGCGATGCGGTCGCACCAGAAGGCCTTGTCCAGGGCAGCGGCCACGCCGCCGTCGTCCCAGGCGGCGCCGCAGGGGTTGTTGTGCTTGAGGATGATGGCCGCGGGGCGCTCGCTGAGGTACTGCAGGATGTTGGCGCCGTTGTCCACGTCGGTGAGGTTGGTCTTGCCGGGGTGTTTGCCGGCCTGGATCATCTGGGCTTCGGTCATGGCCGACACGATGCCCTGACCGGGGCCACGCCAGCGCAGGCCGCCGCAGGTGATGCCACCTTCACGCAGTTCATACAGGGCAGCGGGCTGGTCGGGGTTTTCGCCGTAGCGCAGACCTTTTTCCTCGTTGTCCAGGGTCCAGACGCGCTTGTGGTACACAAGCTTTTCGTCACCCAGCAAAATGGTCATGGTCTCGGGAAAAGCGTCCTTGTGGACTTTCTTGTACATGGCCTTCAGGTCGGTCGTCATGATGCCTCCAGGTATGCCTAGCAAAAAAGGTGAAAGCGCTTCGCGGCGCGGCAATGGTGTAGCACAAAACGCCCCTGTCCACCAGTACATGCCCCAAAGGGCGGAGGGCCCGCCGGGAGGGCCTTCCACCGGCCCGAAGAGGCGCCGGATTTGACGCAGGCCCGCAAATGGGCCATAACGACGGCGCGATATACGCGCTTCTGCCGGAGGAAACCATGGAAAAACTGCTCACCCGCCTTGCCCGCCAGCTGGATGCCCTCGACGAGGCATCGCTCATGTCGCTGTGGAGCAAGTACGCCACCATCGCCAGCCGTTTCGAACCGACCCAGCGCTGGGAAGAGGCCGTCCTGGTCTTTTCCATGATCCAGGCCAAACGCTACAAGAACCAGCTGTTCAATTATTATTGGGCACAGCAGGCCCAGCCGCATGAGGACGGCCCCGCCCCCGCGGCCCAGCCCCTGGCCCCCGACTTCGACCTGATGCAGGGCCAGGCGGAGGCCCCCGCGCCGCACCGCTGCCGTGTCCTTTCGTTCCGTCCCGCGCCGGGGGATACGGCCACCTCCCGCAAGGACGACTGAGCGGGATCTCCCCCAGTCCGAACTTCACTCACAAAAAACTGACGCTTCGCCTTGTACAGCATTGGCCGGGCCGTCTTCCGACCTTCCGGCCCGACCCGTCCGGCGGCAACCGCCAGACAGCCCTTGCCTTTTTTTGCGTGTCGTGAGAAACCTCCGCACCCCGGATACGGCATCCGGGATCGCGAACCCCGGGGGAAAGGTTTTCCTGCGCAAGCGCAGTCCCCCTCACCAGCATCGGGGATGTCCGTCACATCCCCGCACAACGCACAGGAGTGGTTCCCATGCGTGCCAACATTCTTTGTGCCGGCTTCGGGACGCGTCTGCGCCCCTTCACCTATTTGAAGCCCAAGCCCCTGCTCTACATCGGCGGTTATCCGCTGGTGGAACGTACCATCCGCCAGCTCCATGCCGACGGCGTCACCGACATCGCCCTGGTGGTCGGTTACAAACACGAATGCTTCAACTATCTCGTGGACAAATACGGCGTCCAGCTCATCGTCTCGGCGCAGTATGCCACGGCCAACAATTATTCCTCCCTCCAGCTGGTGGCCCACCGCCTGGGCGACAGCCTGGTCATCGACGGTGACACCTACATCCGCCGTCCGGTGGTGCCCCTGGTGCGTCCCGGGGTCTCGCAGTTCATCTGCCAGCAGACCCAGCAGGGCAACGAGTGGGAACTGATCACCGATGCCGACGACCGCGTGGTCTCCGTGCGCAAGGATTCGCCCTCGGGCTACTGCATGTCCGGCGTCTCCTACTGGACCGAGGAGGCCGCGGCCCTCATCCGCGAGGAACTGGACAAGAGCGGCCCGGACGACTACTGGGAAGACTCCGTCATCCGCATCCTGGACCGCGTGCCCGTCTACGCCACGCGGGTGAAGATGCTGCTCTGCGAGATCGACAGCCTGAGCGACGCCCTTTCCCTGGGCCTGCTGACGCCCGACGAGCTGGCCGACCAGTGCTCCGAGACCCAGATGGCCCAAAAGCTCAAGAGCCTGACCAACGATACCTACCACATCCAGCTGGACGGCAAGGGCCTTGTGCTGCGCATCCCCGGCCAGGGCACCGACCAGATCATCGACCGCAGCGTGGAAGCGGCCATGCTGGAGATGGTGAAGGATCTGGACATCACGCCCGAGTGCCACTTCTACGCGGGCGGCATCAAGACCACGGACTTTCTGGAAGGCTACCGCATCCTGAACCACGACACCCTGGACCAGTTCGAGGTGCGCGGTGTGGTGGACATCATGCGCCGTCTGCATGACATCCGCATGCCTGAGGGCTTCCGCGAAAAGTACGGCCCCAGCGCCGTGCTCTCCGTGCTTTCCGAGGTCAAGCTCTACGAACGCCAGAGCGGCGTCAACCTGCTGGCCGATCACGAACGCAGCCTGTTCTACGATTTCGCCCGCGAGATGGACAGCGACGAGAAGCGCTTCTGCCATCGCGATTTCGTGCTGGAGGACATCCAAGGGCGACGACATCAAGCTCATCGACTTCGAATACGCCTGTTTCTGCTCGCCCTACTGGGACTACGCCAGCTTCATCACCGAGACCCGTCTTTCCGGCCCCCTGCTGGACAGCTTCATCGAAGCCAGCGGCGCGGACCGCACCCGCCTGCTCAAGGCCATGATCATCGTGGATTACATCTGGGGCCTGTGGGGCTTCTACCGCGAGTGCATCGACTACGGTCGTGGCCGCATCGCGGAAATGGACCGCAACCTGAAACTGCTGCAACGCGGAGAAAAACTGGCATGAAGCGCGGTTTTCTGATTTCCGTGGGCGCCTATCTGGGGCTCTGGCTGGTGCTGGAAGCCCTGTTCCCCGCGCCCTCCTACGCCTACCTCGACCCCGGCACGGGCAACGTGCTGGTCTACCTGGCCATCAGCCTGGTGGGTACGGTGCTCTATTTTGTCAAGAACATCGTCTACGCCATCATGGGCAAGGCCAAGGGCGAACGCCGTCCCGAAAAGCAGCTGCACCACGAGCGCATCCTCATGTTCTCCGAAGGCCGCAGCTACTACTATACCTTCAAGCCCGTCATCGACGCCTTCCTGCGCCGCGGCGTGCCCTTCTCCTACATCACCATGGATGTAGAGGACCCGGCCCTGACCATCGAGAACGACCTCATGAACTCGCGCTATATCGGCACGGGTTCCGCGGCCTTTGCCCGCGCCGCCGGTCGCCACGCCGACATCATGCTCTCCACCACGCCCAACATCGGCACGCCCGGCTTTCCCATGCCGCGTCCGCGCCGCGTGACCAACCTGGCCCATATCTGCCACGGCGTGGGCGACATCGCCATGTACCAGAAAGGCTCCCTGGACCATTACGACGCCGTCCTGATGGTGGGCGACTTCATGCTGCCCAGCATCCGCAAGGTGGAAAAGCTGCGCGGCCTGCCGCCCAAGGAATGCGTCTCCCTGGGCCTGCCCTATCTGGACGAGCTAGCCGCCAAGGCCCACAAGAAGGAAGGCCAGAGCACCCCGCCCGTGGTGCTGGTGGCGCCCTCGTGGGGCAACAAGGGCTGCCTCAACATCTGCGGCCCCAACTTCCTGCTGGATCTGGCCAAGGCCGGCTATGACGTGATCCTGCGCCCGCATCCCCAGTCCCTCAAGGTGGAGACCGAGATGCTGGACACCATCCACGAGATGCTGCGCGACTACCCCAACGTCAGCTTCGATACCGAGATGGACGCCACCGCCTCCATGAGCCGGGCCGACGTCATGATCTCGGACAAGTCCTGCGTGCGCTTCGACTTCGCCTTCCTTTACGAAAAGCCCGTCATCACCCTGGACATCCCCGTGCGCAACCCCGAACTCTACGAGGTGGCGGACCTGGGCGTCATCTGGGAAGACACCGTGGCCGCCCGTCTGGGCGAAGTGGTCTCGCCCGAGGACTTCAACAACATCGTGCCTGTGGTGGAACGCGCCCTCAAGACGCCCTCTTCCGCCATCGCCGCCTTCCGCGAGGAATCCGTGGCCTGCTGGGGCCAGAGCGGTGAAGCCATCGCCCAGTGGACCGTGGACACCCTGGCCCGCATGGACGCCGAACACGCGGCCGAAGCTGCCGCTCCCAAAACGAAATAGCACGGCCCTTGCCGGATATGCTTTCAAGGAAACGCCATGTCGCTTCTGTATGAGATATTCATCCTGCCCATCGAGATCATCTACCGGGCCATCTATCTCGGCAGCCTCCAGTTCACCCACAACTACGGCCTGAGCATCCTCGTCCTGTCCTGCATCAGCGCCGTGGCCTTCATCCCCCTGGGACGTCTGGCCGTGGGCACCCAGGCCCGTGAAAAGAAGCTCCAGATGATCATGGCCCCGCAGCTGGCCCGCATCCGCAAGGAATCCAAGGGGGCCGAGCGCCAGCGCCGCATCAACAACCTCTACAAGCGCTACGCCTACCATCCGCTGCTGGCCGTCCGTTCGGCCTTCGGCGTGGCCCTGCAGATCCCCTTCCTGACCGGCGCCTACTACATGATCCTGGGGCTCACCCAGCTGCAGGGCCAGCCCTGCCTGATGATCCCCGACCTTTCGCAGCCCGACGGCCTGCTCTGGGGCGTCAACGCCCTGCCCATCGTCATGACCGTGGTCAACATCATCGCCACGCTGACCACCCCGGGCCTGACGCGCAAGGACACCCTGCAGGCCATCATCATCGCCTTCTTCTTCCTGGCGCTGCTGTACAACGCGGCCTCGGCCCTGCTCATCTTCTGGACCATGAACAACGTCTTCTTCCTGCTCCAGAACCTGCGCCTGCCCATCCGCCTGCCCCGCTTCCGCAAGCCCGGCTTTGCCCAGGGCGGCATGAACACCGTCATGGCCGCCACCATGCGCTCGGTCTACAGCCTGTCCTGCGCCGGTCTGGCCATCCTGATCTTCCTGTACGTGCCCTTCCAGTCCTACGCCAGCGACCCCAACTTCTTCGCCGCCGGTCCCCTGGACGTGCTGCTGGGCATGGTGCGCTACCTTTCGCTGACCTTCTTCGTAGTCTTCGTGCTCTGGCTCTGGTTCCCGGCCAAGGCCAAGACCATCCCGGCCTTCGTGGCCTTCTGGGCCCTGTGCCTCGCCTTCGTGAACCTTTTCGTGCTGCCCGGCCACTTCGGTGCCCTGGACGGCATCCGCTTCCTGCGTGAGGCCGCCCTCACCGGCCCCATGAGCACCTTCAAGGACGGCCTGCTGCCCGTGCTGGTGGCCCTGGGCCTGACGGCCCTGCTGTTCGCCTTCCCCAAGGTGCGCCTGCAACTGCCGCGCGTGCTCTCCATCGCCGTGTTCTCCCTGGTGGCCCTCACGGCCTGGAACGCCCTGACCGCCGAAGAGCCCGAACAGGCCAAGACCAGCTTCACCCCGCCCGCCTACGTGGCTGACATGCAGTCCTATTCCAAGGACGGCGAGAACGTCATCGTCGTCGTCATGGACATGTTCACCGGCGGCCATATCGAACGGATGCTGGACGACCCCTGGTTCACCAACGGCTTCCGCAAGGGCATGGACGGCTTCGTCTGGTACCCCGACACCATCTCCATGGCCGACGCCACGGTCATGAGCCTGCCCAGCATCTACGGCGGCCATGCCTACAGCCCGGCGGCCGTCAACGCCCGCCGCGACGTGACGCTGGAAGAGAACATCAACAGCGCCTTTGCCGTGATGCCCCGCAACTTCGCCGCCAACGGCTACGACGTCTGCATGCTCAACGGCCTGGACTTCTTCAACCAGGACTTCTACGAGCGTCACCTCGGCAAGGTGGAGCACGTCACCACCGTGCCCCAGGTCAAGGACGACTTCCAGCTCAAGTACCACCAGGGCACCAGCCTGCGGGACTTCAGCAGCTTCTTTGCCATGCTGGGCCTGTTCCAGGCCTCGCCCAACATCATCAAGCAGAAGATCTACGACGACGGCAACTGGCATGACGCCGGCGACGGCATCCTGGTGGCCAGCATGGACGCCTGCCGCGCGGGCGACGCCTTCTTCCGCTTCGCCTTCACCTCGGGCATCACCACCGATGCCCCGCGCAGCACGGCCAAGGTCTTCTACACCATGCTGTCCCACTACATGTGGCACTACGCCCCCGACCTCAAGGACGGCCAGCCCGAGATCGTGGCCGACCCCTATCCGGCCACCGAGGGCCAGCTCTTCTTCGTCGACGGCGTGCTGCCCGAGCACTACTACGCCGAACGCCACCTGCTGCGCTACCTGATGATCTTCTTCGACCAGCTCAAGGAAGCCGGCATCTACGACAATACGCGCATCATCCTGGTCTCCGACCACGGCGAGAGCGACAGCCCCAGGGTGCAGCGTGCCTACAACGACGGCAAGGAATTCCCCGACGGCACCGTCTTCCAGACCGCGCCCTACGCTCCCGGCCGTCCCCACGCCCTCCTGATGGTCAAGGAACCCCATCAGCGCGGCGAGCTGCGCATCAGCGATGCCTTCATGTCCAGCGCCGACGTGCCCACCCTGGCCCTGCAGGGCGTCGGCACCTCCGACGAGTTCGAGATGCGTGACCCGGCCGCCCTGCCCAAGCCGCGCATCCTCACCCATGCCCGCGGCGGCGCGCGCTGGGGCGAGCACAAGGAGAATGCCTACATCTTCGAACAGTACCGCATGGAAGGCACCCTGTTCGATCCCTCCAAGTGCACGCGCGAAGGCGCCTACCAATAACCATCCGTCCTGACGGCCCCGCTGCTCCGGCAGCGTCGTGAAGGGGGAAGGAGCATCCCGGCAGGGATGTCCCTTCCCCCCTTTTTTGCGGCCCCGGCCCCTCCGGCGCGCGGGTCTCATAAAATTTTCCCCATTTTCCTCCCCCGGCGGCCCCGGCCATTTGACTTGTCCGCTGTTAGCGGCTAGAAAAAACTAAGGCATTGCGGCCAACGTTGTTCCCCTTAGTCGTCAGGCTACGGGGTTTTCGCGTGTGGACGACAAAACTTCAGCCTTGGCCCGCGCCATGCGGGCAGTGCAGGTGGATATATGGCAAATACGGTCATTATCGGCGCCCAGTGGGGCGACGAGGGCAAGGGAAAGATTGTGGACATGCTCAGCGCGCAGAGCGGGCTGATCGTGCGTTTCCAGGGCGGCAACAACGCCGGCCACACCATCAAGGTCCAGGGCAAGGAGACCATCCTGCACCTGATCCCCTCGGGCATCCTGCACGAGGGCAAAAACTGCCTGATCGGCAACGGTGTGGTGCTGGACCCCTTCGTCTTCCTCAAGGAAGTGGACGAACTGGCGGCCAAGGGCATCGACGTGTCCCCCAGCCGTCTGGGCATCAGCAAAAAGACCCACCTGATCATGCCCTACCACAAGAGCCTGGACAATGCCCGCGAAGCCAAGCGTGCCGGCAAGAAGATCGGCACCACCGGTCGCGGCATCGGCCCCTGCTATGAGGACAAGGCCTCCCGCGTGGGCCTGCGTGCCGGTGACCTCACCAACCCGCAGCTGGTGCGCGAAAAAGTGCATCACGCCCTGCTGGAAAAGAACGTCCTGCTGCGCGAGCTCTACAAGTACGACACCCTGGACGAGAACCAGGTCTGCGAAGAGCTGCTGGCCATCGCCCCGCGCATCACGCCCTATCTGAAGGACGCCTCCTCCGAGATCCAGAAGGCCCAGGCCGCCGGTCAGGACATCCTGTTCGAAGGCGCCCAGGGCATCCACCTGGACATCGACCACGGCACCTATCCCTTCGTGACCTCCTCCAGCACCGTAGCCAGCTCCGCCGCCGCCGGCAGCGGTGTGGGCCCCTCCGCCCTGGAGCGCGTGGTGGGCATCGTCAAGGCCTACACCACCCGCGTGGGCTCCGGCCCCTTCCCCACCGAGCTGGAAGACGACACCGGCCGTTACATCCAGACCAACGGTCATGAATTCGGCGCCACCACCGGCCGTCCGCGCCGCTGCGGCTGGCTGGACGTGGTCATCCTGCGCGAGACCGTGCGCCTGTGCGGCCTTACCGACATCGCCCTGACCAAGCTGGACGTGCTCCAGAACCTGCCCGCCCTGCAGATCTGCGTGGCCTACGAACTGGACGGCCAGCGTCTGGAATACCCCCCGCAGGAAGAAGGCGCCCTGGGCCGCGTGAAGCCCATCTATGAAGAGATGCCCGGCTTCGAAGACGACATCAGCCAGTGCACCAGCGTCGAGCAGCTGCCCGACAACGTGCGCGCCTACATCGCCCGCATCGAAGAACTCACCGGCGTGCGCGTCTCCTTCATCTCCGTGGGTGCCGACCGCGCCCAGACCATCGTCCGTTAAGCGTTCGCGCTTGCGATAGATCCTGCGAGGGGGGAGAGGGAAACCTTTTTG
>ERZ824600.5242-NODE-5242-length-10752-cov-2.799944_pt1 | contig 10752 bp, 7 predicted proteins | sample MGYA00519933_ERZ824600 | MGnify/ENA primary metagenome ERZ824600 (study PRJEB31778, sample SAMEA3449178) | human gut metagenome | biome: human gut; feature: human-associated habitat; material: faeces | place: United Kingdom | collected 2010/2012 ... | reverse complement strand
GCGGAAACCCGCACGACGATATATAGAATTTATTTACTCTTTGACTTTTTCATTTTACCGAAAGGATAAGCCGTATGAAGAAAAAGCAGAATATGACCTTCGGCTTTGCCGAAATTCTGTTTTGCGCGATAAGCGCCGTGGTGCTTATCGCGGTGCAGACAGTTCTGTGCAGCATTACAAGCATAAATCCCGTGCTCAGCGGCATATTTATATGCGCTGTGTATACAGCCTCTGTATGCGCTTTCGCGGTCATACGCAAAAACAGCGCAGCCTCACGCAGCAGCGCACCCTTGGGTGAAACGCTGAACGTTCTGGCGGAGTCGGTGGTAAACCTGCCGTCCCCATGCGTCATCTGCCCGGAGGACAGCGACACCGTTATTTGGTACAACAAAGCCGCAGCGGAGCTTTTCGGCAGGCGGCGCGTGCCGTTTTCCGATATATTCGAGACCCTGCCGGATTTTGAAGACGAGGTGCGCCTGAAAGCCTCGGGCAGGCGCTACTGCCCCGTCACATACACGGGAAAGGGACACAACGACAAAGGATACCGCGTGTTTATCATGGAGGACGTGACAGACCGTGACAACGAGCTTTCGGAGCTTATGGGGCGCGAGTGTGCCGTTGCCTACATCACCGTGGACAACCTTGAAGAACTGCTCAACTATGAGCAGGAGGACTACCGAAGCGCCTCCGGCGAGACGGAAGCGGTGCTGCGCAAATGGGCGGCGGAGTCAGGCGGGATCCTCAAGGAATATCAGCAGGACAAATATATATTCTTCTTTGAAAAAAGCAGGCTCGCGGATTTCGTCCGCTCCGGCTTTGACGTGCTTGACCGCGTGAGAAACGTGCGCGTGGGCGAGACGAACATACCCGTAACGGTCTCCATCGGCATATCCGACGGCGGCGACACGCTCTACGAGCGTGAGCGGGCGGCGCAAAGCGCCCTCGAAACGGCGCTGCAGCGCGGAGGCGACCAGGTCATAATCAAATACGAATCCGGCGTTGAGATATTCGGCGGAACTCAGCCCCAGCATGGAGACGCCCACCACATAACCGCCCAAAATGCCCATAAGGTCGGCATAGACCGTGAGCAGGGGCACCATGAACATCAGGGCCAGCATGCGCGGCAGCACCAGAAAATCGATGGGCGAGATGCCCAGGGTGGTCAGGGCGTCCACTTCCTCGTTGACCTGCATGGTACCGATCATGGCCGCATAGGCGGCCCCCACGCGGCCGGACATGACCACGCCCACCATGACCGCCCCCATGACGCGCAGCATGCCGATGCCCACCAGCCCGGCCACATAGATCTGGGCGCCGAACTGCGTCAGCTGCACCGCGCCCACAAAGGCCAGGATCAGGCCGAACAGCAGGCTGGTGATGGAGATGATGGGCAGGGCGCGCACGCCGCATTCGTACATGGCTTCCACGAAGTCCTGCATGCGCATGCCGGCGCGTCCCAAGATGAGGCGCCAGATGGAAAGGGTCACGTCGCCGAGGAATTCCAGAAAATCCGCACAGCGGGGCGGCAGACTCATGACCGCTCCGCCCACCCGGGCGAAAAGCCCCTGCCGGTGGTCGCTGCGGGCGGCTCCTGCCTGGGCCGGGATGGCGAAGGCCAGATGCAGCAGCCGTGCCAGGCCTGCGGGCAGGTCCTGGCTGATCTCGATCCGTGCGGCGCTGGCGGCCTTGTGCAACTGGACGAGGAAGACCAGCAGGCTGCTGTCCCAGGCGTCGAGGGAGGCTGCCGCGAGGTGCAGCTGCCGGATACCGGGGCCCTGCAGCTGCTGCAGGGCATCGGCACACTGCGGCGGCCAGGGGGTATTGATGGCCCAGCTGCCGGAGACGGTGACCTGAAGGCGCTCTCCGGCCCTGTCCAGGATTACTTGCGGACTTGTTTCCATCTCTATAGTATACGCGTGGGACAGAAGCTACGCAAGGAGGGAGGCCGCTCCCCCGCAGGCTTTTTCCCCTTTTTGCTTACCCTCAACCCCGGATTGCCATGTCGCTGAAACAACGCCTCGGGCTTGCCGCAGAGCCCGTCTTTCTCATGGATGGCTCGGCCTTCATCTATCGCGGCTTTTTTGCCAACAGGAACATGCAGCGCTCCGACGGCTTTCCCACCAATTCCCTGGTGGTGGTCAGCCGTGTGCTGCTGCGCATCCTGCGCGAAGAGCGCCCCCGCTATTTCGCCTTCGTGCAGGACGGCAAGGGCCCCAACTTCCGGCACGAGATATTCCCCCTCTACAAGGCCAACCGTGATGCCACGCCCGAGGACCTGGTACGCCAGCTGGACCCCATCCAGCGCATGGTGCGGGCCCTGGGCCTGCGGCTGGAAGTCTCGCAGGGCTGCGAGGCCGACGACTGCATCGCCTCGCTGGCGGCGCGCTTCGCGGGGGAACACCCCGTCATCATCGTCAGCGGCGACAAGGACCTGAAGCAGTGCCTGGGCCCCAATGTCTACATGTGGGATCCGGCCTCCAAGGAAGAAAAGCTGGTGAGCGAGGCCGACTTCACGGCGGAGAGCGGCGTGACGCCCGGCCAGTGGCCCGACGTGCAGGCCCTTATCGGTGATACCAGCGACAACATCCCCGGCGTGCCGGGCATCGGTCCCAAGACCGCGCGCCAGATTTTTTCCATTTGTCCCAGCCTTGAGGACATCCGCGACCATTTCGTCCTGCTGCCGCCCAAATTGCAGGCCAAGCTGCAGGAACATCTGGAAAACATGTTCATCTGGCGGCAGCTCACCACCCTGAGCCGCGAGGCCTGCCCCGGCGTCACCCTGGACGACCTGCGCGTGCGCCCGCTGGATGCCGCCACCTGCGCCCTGCTCACGGAAGAGTTCGAGCTTTTCGCCCTGCGGCGCGAGCTGGCCGCTCTGGACCGTTTGCAGGCCGCCGAGGCCGACCTGCCCGAGGAGTTCCTGGATGCGGGCAGCATCCGGGAGGACGCTCGGCCCGCAGCCGGGAAAAAGGCGGCGTGGGGCTGGGGCTGTCGCTGGTCTGGGAGATCGCCCATCTCCACGGCGGCGACGTCCGGATCCGCGAAAGCGGCGAAAGCGGCACGGCGATCGAGCTGACGCTGCCCGTTTCGGCAGAGGAACGGGAAATGCCATGAGGAGGGGTAGAAGGATGCAAGATAAAACAATGAGAGGGTATATTTGTTGTCAGGTTTCGGGAGAAGGAACATATCGTGATCGAAGTGAGGATGGACGAGAAGGACCTGATTTCAACATAACGCAAGGCAATCTATGCGGGAATCCGATTGGTTCGTTTTTCCTTGGAAATGCTGGCTTTTTCTGCCACGGCAGCAATGAGTTCAGTCTTGTTCATCGTTAGATCCTCCTGAAAAGTATCCGGAAGCGGAGCTTCCGGGGTTATATGAGCAAAAAGCAGTTTTGCTTTTGATCATCGGGTCTGGTCTTTGGCGGCGTTCCAGAGGGCCGTCAGCTCTTCGAGCGGCAGAGAGGAGAGCGATTCTCCGCGGGCATCGGCCGCCTGCTCTACCTTGCGGAAGCGCGCAATGAATTTTTCGCAGGTCTTTTCAAGCGCGGCCTCGGGATCGACGCCGCAGAAGCGGCCGACCTTGACGGCGGCAAAGAGCACATCGCCAAGCTCTTCTTCGAAATTGGTGCCGGTTTCCACGGCAGCACGCAGCTCCTGCGTTTCCTCGTCGAGCTTATCGAGCGCGCCGGAAACATCGGGGAATTCAAAGCCCGCTTTTGCTGCCTTGCTCTGAAGCTTGTCCGCCCGCCAGAGCGCGGGGAGCGAACGCGCGACGGAATCCATGGCGTCTGCCGTGGTGCGCTGGCCCTTTTCCTGCCGCTTGAGCTTGTCCCAGTTGACAAGCACTTCGTCGCTGCTGTCCGCCTTGCCGCTTGCAAACACGTGCGGGTGACGGAAGATGAGCTTGCGTACCACATGGTCGGTCACATCGTCGGTCGTGAAGCGGCCGGCTTCCTCTTCCATGTGGATATTGAAGAGCACCTGCATCAGCATATCGCCGAGCTCTTCCTCCATCAGCTCCGGATCGTCGAGATCGAAAGCCTCGGCAGCCTCGTAAGCCTCTTCTAAGAAGTTGCGGCGGTTGGACTGATGCGTCTGCTCGCGATCCCACGGGCAGCCGTCCGGTGCGCGCAAAATGCGCAGCACATCGACAAGATCGTCATATGTGTAGACAGCTTTCTCAGGATAATTTATCATACATTCCCTCCCATTGCAAGGCATTTCTCGGAAATTCCTTGATTTTTCAGGCCTTTTTAGCGCACATGAAGAACGCGGGCGAGCTTTTCGCCCTTGGGCAGCAGCGCGAGATCATCGCGCGTGACGATCCGCAGTGCAAGGACAAGTACAGCGTATACGACGACGGCCACCGCAATCGCCGCACCCACGCAGACGAGCATGATCGTTCTGCCGCTATCCTCGGAAAGAAGAAAGTGCGCGCAGAGCGCATACACGCCGCGCGCGGAGAAGGCCATCGCAAGGGAGGCCAGCAGCGGGCGCAGGAAGTAGCCGGGATAATTGAGATGGAAGGCTGCGACGCGCGAAACAGCGATGAGGTTTAAAATGGCTGTGAGCGCAAAGCACACGAGCGTGCCGATGGGCGCGCCGTGGATATTGATGGACGGGACGGCGGTGAGGTTATAGTTGAGCACGATCTTCACAACGCCGCCGATGAGCATGGTGAAGATGGGAACATTCACCCGCCCGTAGGATTGCAGAATGGAGTTTGTGATGAGCATCAGGCAGACGAAGATGCTCGCGATGCCGAGCACCGAGAGCAGCTGCCCGCCGAGCGCACCGTCGTAGCGGGGATAAAAGAGACGGAAAATAGGGCCGCTGAGCGACCACAGGCCAAGCCCCATCGGGAAGGCGAGCAGCGCCGTGACGCGGAAGGACGAGCGCACGATGCGCGCGGTCTGCTTTTCGTTGTGCTGCGTGATGGAGGCGGAGACTGCCGGAATGACCGAGGCCGTGAGCGCGACCATCAGCGAAGAAGGCAGGTTGTAGAGATCCATGCAGGCAGAATAGTTGCCGTAGAGCGCGCGGGTCTCATCGAGCGAGTAGCCCAGCGCGTTCTGGAGCTGTCCCTGCACGAGCGAGGTGTCGATCAGCGTGATGATGGACACCATCGACGAGGCGATGGTGATGGGAATGGCCAGCGCCAGCAGGCGGCGCACGATCGCGCGGCCCGACGCGCAGCGCTCGCCGCTTTGCAGGGCGGGACGGTGGCGCAGATAGTTAGCCGCCATGTAGACGAGCGAGAGAATGGTGCCGATGGTCACGCCGCCGATGGCGCCTGCCGCGGCGATGTAGTCCGGCTGACCGATCTTCAAAAGCCACAGCGAGAGCGCGAGACCGAAGACGAGCTTGCACAATGCCTCTAAGATCTGCGAGACGGCCGTGGGCGTCATATACTGCCGGCCCTGCGCGTAGCCGCGGAAGGCGGACAGGCACCCCACGCACACCACCGCGGGCGCGAGCGCGCGGATGCCATAGGCCGCGCGGGGGTTATTGAGAAGGGAGGCAAGATAGTCGTTGCCCCACCACATCAGCGAGAACGAGACGAGCCCCAACACCAGAAAAACGGTCAGAGAGAGGTTGAAGGTGCGCTGCGCCTGCCGCGTGCGGCCGCGCGCGTAGGCCTCGCTCACAAGCTTGGAGAGCGCGACGGGGAGGCCTGCCGTGGAGATGGTCAGCATCGTCGCGTAGATGTTGTAGGCGTTGGAAAAGTCTGCGCTTCCGCCCTCGCCGAGGATGTTGCGCAGCGGAATCTTAAACACCGCGCCGATGACCTTGACGGCCATGATGCCGAATGCCAGCACCGCTGCGCCGCCAAGAAAAGATTGCTTTTTTTCGGTAGCCATAGAAAATACGACCTTTTGTTCCAAAGAGTTGCGAAGCCTTACAGCCACTCAAGGCAGCCGAGGATAAGAGAGGAGAAATGCGGGGCGGACTGCTCTGCCATTTCGTTGACCTCCTCGCCCGAGAGCGGCTGGGGGAGAACGCCCGCGGCCATGTTGGCGCAGAGTGTCACGCCGAGGATCTCATAGCCGCAGTGCGCGGCGGCAATGGCCTCCGGCGCGGTGGACATGCCCACGGCGTCCGCGCCCAGAATGCGCGCGGCGCGCACCTCGGCGGGCGTTTCGAACTGCGGGCCGGGGAAGTACATGTAAACGCCTTCCTGCAGCGTGAGCTCCTGCTCGCGCGCGACCTCTTTGGCAAGGGCACGCAGGCGCGGGGAGTAGACATTGGACATATCGGGGAAGCGCGTGCCGAATTCCTCGATGTTCGGCCCCCAGAGCGGGCCAAAGTCGAAGAGCTTGATGTGGTCGGAGATGAGCATGAGGTCGCCCGCCCGGTAATCTGTGTTCACAGCGCCCGCGGCGTTCGTCACGATCATCGTCTTCGCGCCAAGCAAGCGAATGACGCGAACGGCGTAGGCAGCGTCCTCCATGGTGTAGCCCTCGTAGCAGTGCATTCTGCCCTGCATGACCGCGACGCGCTTGCCGCAAAGCGTTCCGAAGACGAAGCGGCCCTCGTGTCCCGGCGCGGTGGAGGCGTGGAAGTGCGGAATGTCGGCATAGCGCATAAAGATGGGATCTTCGACCTGATCGCCGAGAAAGCCGAGACCGCTGCCGAGCACGAGCAGCACCTCGGGGCGAAAATCGCCGAGGTGAGAGGTGATCACGTCCGCGCTCTCGCAGTAATCGTCATAGGTGAAGTGCGGCTTGACAAGATCTGCCGACAGGTAATGGGAGCGTGAAGAATTATAAATCATGGTCGTCATTCTCCTTGTTCGGCGTAAAAGCGGGCGAAGTCCATCAGATTCGCGCGGCGCTTTTCCGGCCGGTCGATGTATTCACGCGGATACTTTGCGTTGAACGCGCGGCGGATCTGCCCGCCGCCGACCATCTTGGTCGAGCCGCCCGCGCCGAGCGAGAGAATGGAGTGCAGCTCTTCCATGATGTAGATGTTGTAAAGTCCTGTGCCGCCGGGCTTCGTCCAGCCAACGTTTTCAAAGCTGCCGGACATGTACTTCTGGCGGTAGAGGTAATAGGGGGCAAAACCATGTTTACGCAGCGTGGGGTCGGCATAGTCCAGCATTTCGGCAACTTCCTCCGCGCCGGGAATGCGGCTTCCCTCAAGCGTGATGCGGCTGCCCTTTTTGAGGGACAAGGTGTGCACCGTGATGTTGTCCGCGCCCATGGAGATGACCTCGTCAAGGCTCCTTGCAAAGCCCGCGGGCGTATCCTCGGGAAGGCCTGCGATGAGATCCATGTTGACGTGCGGGAAGCCCGCGGCGCGCACCTGTTCCATCGCGCGGCGAATATCGTCCGCCGTGTGGCGGCGGCCGATGGCCGCAAGCACGTTATCCTCCATCGTCTGGGGGTTGATGGAAACGCGCGTGGTGTTGTGCGCGCGCAGCACGCGCAGCTTTTCTTCGTCGATCGTGTCGGGGCGGCCCGCCTCGATCGTCAGCTCGGCGAGACCCGCAAAGTCAAAATTCTGCTCAAGCTTTGTGAGAAGGCGATCCATTTGATCGGCCGTCAGCGTGGTTGGCGTGCCGCCGCCCATGTAGAAGGACTTGATGTTCAGCCCCATCTCGCGCACGAGCTGCCCCGCGGCGGTGATCTCGTCAAAGAGCGCCTCAAGATACGGCTCGACGAGCGAGAAGGACTTTTCCACGCTCTGGGCGACGAAGCTGCAATAGGCGCAGCGCGTGGGGCAGAAGGGAATGCCGACATAAAGAGAAATATCGTTCGGCTCCAGCTCCGCCGCCGCGCGGATGCCGGCGTCGGCCGCCTCGATGGCAAGGCGGGCGCGGGCGGGCTGCACGCAGTAAAGCTCCTGAAGCTCCCGCTCGGCCTTCGCCTTTCCGCCCTCGCGGATCAGCGAGAGCGCGACCTTTGCCGGGCGCACGCCCGTCAGGCTTCCCCACGCGGGGGAGATGCCGAGCAGATCCTTCGCCGCGCCGAAAAAGCTGATGCCGACGGCATGGCGGCGCTGTCCCTCTTTTTCATAGTCCGTGCCGGAGAGGGGATAATCGTAGCTGTGGGCGGCAGAGCGGCCGTCGATGCCAAGCTCCGTCGTCACCTGCACGCGCTCGTCCTCTTCGGTGAGCGTCACGCGTACCCAGTGCGCGTCGGCCGTTTCATCGACCGTGCCGTAGACGGGCTTTTCGCCGGGGAAGAGCGTGAGCAAGCTCTGCTCCAGCGCGTATTTTTCATCATGCCCAATGAGCTCAACTTTCATGTGAACAAGTCCTTTATCGCAGTGCCTGGCGCAGATACGGATTCATGGCCTTTTCGCGCGCCAGGGTCGTATTGTTCATGTGGCCGGGGTAAACGGTGTAATCCTCCTTGAGCTCGCCGAGGCGGCGCAGGGAGAGAAGCATCTGCGCGTCGTTGCCGCCGGGAAGGTCGGTGCGGCCCATCGAGCCTGCAAAGAGCGTGTCGCCGGGGAACATCGCATCGCCGGCGAGCAGCGTGACGCCGCCGAGCGTGTGGCCGGGGGTGGCGAGCACCTTGATCGTGAGCGTGCCGAGCGGGAGCGTATCGCCCTCACCGTAGAATTTGAGGTCGGGCACGAGGTCGGCCATCGGGTAGTGGTAAATGCCGGTGGAATGGGCGTCTGCCTCGCCGATGTAAACGGGAACGTCCGGCAGCGCCTTTTTGAGCGCGGGCACGGCGAGCGTATGGTCGCGGTGGCCGTGCGTCAGCAGAATGTACTGGAGCGTGACGCCCTCGCGCTCGATGAGCGCAAGCAGCTTTTCCGCTTCGTCGCCCGGGTCGATGAGCGCGGCGCGCTTGGTCTCCTCGTCGATGAGCAGGTAGCAATTCGTCTGCAAAGAGCCGACAACGGTGGTGATGACTTTCATCGGAAATTCCCCTTTCTTTACTGCTTTTTCGGTGCGTCCAGATCGGCGGAGTCCACGATCAGCGTGAACGGCCCGTCGTTGAGCGATTCGACCTCCATGTAGGCGCCGAATTCGCCGGTTTCGACGTGGTAGCCCTTCTCGCGGCAGATGGCCACGAACTTTTCATACATCGGGATCGCAATTTCAGGGCGTGCGGCGCTTAAAAATTCGGGACGGCGGCCCTTGCGGCAGTTGCCGTAGAGCGTGAACTGCGAGATGATGAGCAGCTCCCCGCCCACATCGTCGAGCGAGAGGTTGATCTTGTCGTTCTCGTCGTCAAAAATGCGCAGCGCGCAGAGCTTGTCCGCCATCTTGCGGCATTTTTCCTCCGTATCGTCGGGAGCGACGCCCAGCAGGATCAAAAAGCCCTTGCCGATCTTACCTTTGACTTCTCCGTCGATCGTGACGGAGGCATGCTTTACCTTGGTCAGTACTGCTCGCATGGTAGTTCTCCTTTTTTTGCCCCGTGAAAGGGGAAGTGTTGTTAGCCCGCGGGACGATCCACCTTCATCACGCCGCTGATCTGGTGGAGCTTACGCATGACGGCGGCGAGGTGGTTCGCGTCGGAAATGAAGATGTTGAGGTGAATGACGGCAAACCCGTCAGAGGTCGTCGTCGCGTTGAGAGACGCCACGCGCGTCTGCGAGGTCGAGAGCGCGGCGGAAACGTCGAGCACGAGGTCGAGGCGGTCCTTGGCGTAGATATCGAGCGCGGTCTGATAGGACTCCTTGACGTCCGTGCCCCAGCTGACCTTGATCCAGCGGCCGCGCTCCTCGGGCTTTCTGCGCTCGGGCGCGGCGTTGGGACAGTCGCAGCGGTGAACGGACACGCCGTAGCCGCGTGTGATGAAGCCGACGATCTTATCGCCGGGAACGGGGGTGCAGCACTTGGAGAATTTGACAAGGCAGTTCGAAAGACCCTCGACCACGATGCCCTGCTCGCTCTTCGTGCGCTTGGGAATGGCGGGGCGCGTCGCACCGGAATTGTCCACCGGCACCGTGGCGGCGCGCTCGGCCTGGCGCTGCTTTTCGAGCTTGACGATCTCATCGTGGATGCGGTTGACGGCCTTCTGCGCGGAGAAGCCGCCGTAGCCGATGGCGGCGTACATCTCGTCCATCGAGCCGAACGACGTCTTCTTGAGAAGCGCGGCCTCGATGTCCGTGCCGAGCACGTCGCTCATCGGGATGCCGAGGTGCTTGAGCTCTGCTTCAAACGAGATGCGGCCGTTGATGATGTTTTCCTCGCGGCGCTCCTTTTTGAACCACTGGCGAATTTTGCTGCGTGCCTCGCTCGATTTGGCAATCTTGAGCCAGTCGCGGCTGGGGCCGTGCGCGCTCTTGGAAGTCAGGATCTCGACGATATCGCCGTTTTTGAGCTGATAGTCGAGCGGAGCGATGCGGCCGTTGACCTTTGCGCCCGTCATGCGGTTGCCGATGGCGGAGTGGATGGAGTAGGCGAAGTCGATGGGCGTTGCACCGGCAGGGAGGTTCGTCACGTCGCCGCGCGGGGAGAAGACAAAGACCTCGTCGGCAAACATATCGACCTTGAGCGTGTGGACGAATTCCTCCGCGTCGGTGTTCTCCTGGTTTTCAAGGAGGCGGCGTACCCATTCGTAGTTGTGCTCGCCTGCGCTGCCGGAGATGCCCTGCTTATACTTCCAGTGCGCGGCAACGCCGTATTCGGCGATCTCGTGCATCGCCTCGGTGCGGATCTGCACCTCGAAGGGGATACCGTCCGCGCCGATGACCGTGGTGTGGAGCGACTGGTACATGTTCGGCTTGGGCGTGCCGATATAGTCCTTGAAGCGGCCGAGGATCGGGCGGTACAGGTCGTGAA
>ERZ824600.5236-NODE-5236-length-10758-cov-3.577221_pt1 | contig 10758 bp, 8 predicted proteins | sample MGYA00519933_ERZ824600 | MGnify/ENA primary metagenome ERZ824600 (study PRJEB31778, sample SAMEA3449178) | human gut metagenome | biome: human gut; feature: human-associated habitat; material: faeces | place: United Kingdom | collected 2010/2012 ... | reverse complement strand
CCAGATACACATAAGAATCATTGAATTGTTGAAGCAGCGAGCCAGAAAATTCTCGTCTGTTGCACATAATATCAGGTTCTGAGCCTTGAAAAACAGCTACCATCGTAAGCCATTTACATTGATCCGAGAGGAGAAGTCCTAAATTCGTATATTTTCCATCTGAATCAGTCATTTTTAATGTTTGCTTCATCTGGAAGTCAAGATTTTGACCGTTTCTTTTAAATATTCTCTCCGCTGCATCAAAGGTTAGATGCTGCGTATAAGAAGGTATTTCTTCAAAGCACTTGCTTTTCTGCATCTCTTTTTTCTCCTTTATTCAGCGTTTTTCTTCATCTTACGCTTCTCTCTCGTAACCCGTCAACCTTTTCTTGCGCTTTTTTCAAATTCCATCTGAAACCTCGGCACGCCCTGTTCGCCGCACATCATTTTGAGCGTCGCGTCGTACCTTCTGCCGGTTTTCTTAGAGCGCAGTCCCTTGAGCTTTGCCGCACCGTCCCGAATCAGTGCTTCGACCACGCTCTTATTGACGCTCTGCCCAATCTGTGCAAAAAAGCGGTTATCCTTCCATATGCCAAATCGACAGATACGGCTTTCGCAGAAAAAGCCCTTCGCCGTTTCCGTCACGGCCGCGCCGCAGCAGGGGCATGTGCCAACAGACGGTCTATCAGACGGAAAGAGCTTCTGTGCGTCCGGCACGGGCTGAGCACTCTGCACCAGCTCCGTTACCATCCGCACGATATCATCCATGAATCCCGCCGCTTCTTCCTGCCCATGCTCAATCCGTTTGAGCCGCTGTTCCCACTGTGCGGTCATCATCGGGGAACACAGCTTCTCCGGCAAAACCGCAATCAGAGCCGCCGCTTTTTCGGTCGGATACAGCGACTTCGCCTTTTGCTCGCCCTTGCGCACGACAAATCCCACATCGACCAGCTTTTCCAACGTCCCTGCGCGGGTTGCAGGCGTTCCCAGTCCTTTGCGCTCAGCATCCTCCGGCGCGTCTTTTGCGCCTGCCGTTTCCATCGCCGCCAGCAGCGTATCTTCGGTGTAACGCTTCGGCGGGGTCGTCTGTCCCTCGCGGATCGTCGCTACAACGGGTCCGACCGTCTGTCCGATTTCAAGCGGCGGGATGGGGTATTCCTGCTCTTTCCGCTCTCTGCTGCCCAAGCTCCCGCGAAATGTTTCTTCAAACACCCTGTAGCCCATCTGCCGCACAGTGCTTCCCTTTGCCGTAAAATCATGTCCTTCGCAGTCCAGCGTCACCGTCACTTCATCCGTTTCGCATGATTCGCCCGTCGCCGCAAGCAGACGCACCGCCAGCAGGGTTAAAATGCTGCGCTCGCCCATCGGAAGCTGTGCCAGTGCTTCCCGCGTCATGTTCTGCGTCGGTATAATCGCATGATGGTCGCTCACCTTTTCGTCGCGGATAACCTGCTGTGTGTGAACTGCCAGCGGCAGACCGCTTGCAAACGGCAATACCTGCGCCACACACTCGATGAGCGCGGGCAGCCTGTCCCGCAGATCGTGTGTCAGGAATCGGCTGTCCGTTCTCGGATACGTCGCCAGTTTCTTTTCGTAAAGCGTCTGCGCGTAATCGAGCGTCTGCTGCGCCGTATAACCGTAAATTCTGTTCGCGTCCCGCTGCAACGCGGTCAGGTCGTAGAGCTTGGGCGGCTTCTCTTTCTTCTGCCTGCGTTCAATCTGCTTGACCGCCGCCTTTTTGCAATGGCAGGAGGCTCGAATCCGTTCCGCTTCATCGCGCGTTTTTATCCTTCCGCTCTGCGCCGGAAAGCCGCAGCTGAGCTGCACCGTATAAAATCGCTCGACCTGAAACGCCGCAATCTCTTTTTCCCGCTGTGCCACCATCGCCAGCGTCGGGGTCATGACGCGCCCGACATTGAGCTTGGTTCCGTAGAGCCGGGAATACAGCCGTGTTCCGTTGATGCCCACCAGCCAATCCGCCTGCGCACGGCACAGCGCCGCCCGATACAGCGCGTCGTATGCGCTGCCCGGCTTGAGTGCCTGAAAGCCTGCGCGGATGGTGCTTTCCTCAAGCGAAGAAATCCAGAGCCGCTTGACGGGCTTGGTGCAGCCCGTCTTTTCATACACCATTCTGAAAATCAGCTCTCCCTCGCGCCCCGCATCCGTCGCGCACACCACTTCGTCCACATCCGTTCGATTCAGCAGGTCTTTCAGCACGGCAAACTGCTTCTTTGTCCCGTCGCTGACCACGCTCTCCCATGCGCTCGGCACAATCGGCAGATCCTCCCGCCGCCACTTCGCATAGCGTGCATCATAGATTTCCGGCGGGGCAAGCTCGATCAGATGCCCGATGCACCAGCTCACAATGTCGTTCTCGCCCTGCAAATATCCGTTTTTCTTCTGGTCTGCGCCCAATACGGCGGCAATGCTCTGCGCCACGCTGGGCTTTTCTGCAAGAATCACTCGCATCCGATTATCCTCCATTTCAGAAAAAAGCAGGCGGGCAGCTTCTCGCCGCCCGCCGCATGGTCTTATTCGTTCAAATCGTCATCCCTGGTTTCATCGTCCTCGTCATCCTCGTATTCGTCGTAGGACGGCTGGGGCTTGCTTTCTTTTTTCTTGCGCTGTTTTAAATACCAGAACGCGCCGCCGCCCAAAATCGCCAGCATCAGCGTGCCGGCGACCACTGTGCCATTCTGTTTCGGTTCGGTTTCATCCGTCTGCACAGGTTCCTTCGTCGGGGTCGGCGTGGGCGCGGCAGTCGGCGTTGGAGTCGGCTTCTCGTCCTCGCTGAGCAGCGCCAGCAAATCCCTGTCATCAACCAGATTGAGGAAGTAGGTTTCGTAAATGTCCGCTTCTTCGTCAATCGGCTTGTCGTAGTCGATCACCAGATAATACGTCTGCCCGCTCTTGGTTTCCAGACTGATGAACTGCTTATTCGTATGCGCGGAATACAGCACGTCGAGCGTGTGCATATTGCCGCTGCCCGTAAACGCCTGACCGGGACCGGTCTGAATGTATTCCGGCATGGCGGTCGGCTGCGCAGTCGGTTCTGCGGTCGGCACGAAGGTCGGCATCAGCGTCGGTACAATCGTAGGCATAGCGGTCGGGATGAGCGTCGGCAGCGCAGTCGGCTGACTCGTCGCCTGACTGCCGCCCGATGTGCCGTTTCCCGAACTGCCGCCTGAATTGCCCGGCTTCTGCGTCGGCTTGGCTGCCGGTCTGGGCGTGGCGGTCGGTACGGTTGTGGGCTTGCTCGTTGTCTGCCCGTAATACGGGTTTTTGAGCGTCACCGCTTCAGAAAAATTGCCCGCGCAGTCATAAGCGCGGACAACCAGCTTTTCATAGCTTTTCAGCGTTTCCACTTCATTAAAGTGGATATCCAGCTTCCCGCCGTCCAGCGTGGTAAACAGCAGTCCGTTGACCTGAATTCCCGCCACGCCGGAAAGGTCATCTTTGGCTTCGATATGCAGCGGTTCGCCGCTGATGCCCGCCGTCACGGTCGGCGCGGTGCGGTCAAAGCACATGATCTTCGCCGTTCCGTCGTGGTAACCGTCCTGCCGGTCGATGACGCGCACAGTGAGCGTTCCGTTGTCGTATACGTCAAGGTCGAAACTCCCGCTTTCTGCCTGTTCGGTCACGTCCATCCAACCTGCGCCGCCTGTACTGACCTTCACCTGCTTGAAGCCCGTTCCGTTCTCGTCCGCGATGTCCACGCACGCCTGTGCTGAAGCCGTGTTGCGCCAACCGGTCGGCGGCGTGATCTGCACGGTGAATTTCGCGTCCATCGCCGGTTCTGCGGTCGGTTCATGCGTTGGCTCAACTGTTGGCTGTTCGCCGGGTGCTTGCGTCGGTTCTATCGTCGGCTGCTGCGTCGGCTTCACTTCCGGCTCATCCGGCGTTGCTTCCTGAAAATAGACGGGGTCATCCAAAATCACGCTGCCTTTAAAAGCGTTCAGGTCGATGTCCGTTTCCTCTGCCAGCGTTACGCCCGCCGGGAAACCCACGACAAACGCTCCCACAATCAGCAGCAGGATTGCCGCCAGTGCCAGCATACAGGCTTGTTTCTCAAGTTTCATCGTTCTTTTCCTCCTGATTTTCAAAAGCAGAAGCCCCGATCATGCGACGCTCCTTCAAAAAGGCTTCCAGTTCCTCCGGTGTGAGCGAATAGCTGCGCACGGCGGCGACGATCTGCGTGTTTTCCTCGTCCTGCACCATCTGCTCCAGCCTGTCCATATCCTTCTGCGCCTTTTCAAGACGCGCTTTCTTTTTATCCCGCAGCTGGCGGTATCGTTCCAGTTTCTTATTCATGCTGTTTATTCCTCATGGGTCGTATGGGATTCTTCCGAATCCGTAGAAATGCTGCTGCCAATAGCTTCTCGTCAGGTCGGCGTAGGTGATGGGGTTGCCGCAGTGGATCATCATGTTGTCGCCCACATACAGCCCGACATGCGTGATGCCGCCGACATCCTCGCCCATCGTCCCTTCAAAAAAGATCAGGTCGCCGGGACGCGCTTCATCCGCCGTAATCTTCTGACAGATGCCGTACAGCCCCGTCGCGCCGAGCCTTCCCGTGTTGTATACGCCGCTGTTGGTAAATACATAGGATACAAAGCCGGAGCAGTCAAAGGACGTATCCGGCGACGAGCCGCCCCAGACATACGGAAAGCCCAGATATTTTTCCGCTTCCTCGATGAGCTTTCCAAACTGCGGGGCAGCCTGTTTGTATTCCTCCGGCACGTCGTATAAAAGCGGATCTTTGAGCTGGGAAGCGTGCGGCTTTCCGGCGAACAGATCGGGCATGTTGCCCAGCGTGGACATGTACAGCGCATAAAGCCCCATCTTCTCGCGGCTCATGGAATACACCGGCTGGTGCGACAGGTTCTTGTTTTCAAGCTTCACATCGCAGATTCGGTAGGTGTACGGCACTTCAACCTCGTAAGTGTAGCTTTCCCACCGCTGTGCGCCGGTTTTGGGGTCGGTCACAAGCTGCTGCCCGACGCGCTGTTCGGTGCGGTATCGGGTTTCGGTCGTGATTTTCTCGGTCAGCACATACTGGAGCTTGGAATAGCGCTCCATGACAGGATACGCGCTGTCAATCGTCCATTCCTCGCCGCCCAGATACGCGGAGATGATTGCGCAGAGCGCATACGGGTCATGCCAGATTTCCTGTGCCTTGACGTTGTATTCATCGCATCCGGGATGGCGGGCTTCATAGTGATCCAGCTCATCCTCAAGCTCCTTTTCCATCTCGCAGTACGCACGTTCCGCCGCCAGCACGTCCGCTTCCTCTGCCGGATATGTCCCCATGATGAAAGCGTGTGAAATCGCCTCGCCAAGGGGCATGAACGAGGACAGCCCGCCGGTCATAAACAGCAGCAGCGAACAGACGAGTGCCACCGGGAAAAGATGGACTTGCCGTTCGCCCAATTTGGGCAGGAAGCGCCGAAGCACTTCCGGGATGTTCTCCACGGCTGCGTCTGCCGCTTTGCGTTCCCTTGCGCGGGCAAGAAATGCCTGCTTCATGTGCTGTTTTTGATGAGCCTTGGACAGCGGGTTGCTTGCCTGTTGCATCCTCCCGCATGTGTGCAACGTCTGTCTGTTCTCTGTTGCCGCTTTTTCAGCTGGCATTTTCCATCCAGATGAAGGTGGAAAGCCGTCAAACGCCGCCGCAGGCTGTCCGGGCGGCTTGACCCGCCCATTATCCGGACGTATCTCCCGGATTTCCTTCCGATATGCCCGCACATTCCGGCGATAGCCCGCATCGTTCACAAAACATGCCACGTTCTCCGCTGCACGCTTTCCGTCGTTTACCGCTTCAACCGACACGTTTTCATCCGCTTCCCGTTCTTCATGCGGAAAATCCGGCGTTTCCAGAATCGGAATCCGATTTCTCCGCCGTGGGCGCGGTTTGAGTTTGGGCTTTTCAGGCTCTGTTATCGGCTGAGCCTGTGTCCACTGGGCGGCAAACTGCGAAACATTGGGTCGAACGTGCTTCATGCTTTGCGCCCCCTGCTCTCAAGACAGACCATCAGCCCGCAGCCCTGCTCCGCATTGGTCAGATATCGCATTTCTTCTCTGGATAAGCCGAGCTTTTCGCCCAAAATCTCGCGGTCTGCATTCGCCTGATTGAGCATCAGGAAAAAGTCCGTGTTGTCAAAGATATTCTGGATTTCCGGGCTGGTCAGCAGATCTTTGACGTTTTGCGTGATGCCGGTCGCCACGCAGCCCCATTTGCGGCATCGCTTCCAGATGCCGATGAAATATGCCGCCGTCTGCGGTTCTTTGAGCAGAATATGAAATTCGTCGATATAGTAGCGCGTTGTCTGTCCCTTATCGCGGTTGGCGCTGATGCGGTTCCAGACGAAGTTCTGCAAGATCAGCATCGCCAGCGGCTTGAGCTTGTTGCCCAGCTTCTTGATGTCAAAGCACACCAGCCGGTTATTGAGCTGCACGCTCGTATGGTGGTTGAAATAGTTAAGCGAGCCGGTGACATACAATTCCAATGCCGTTACAATGCGGCGCACCTGCGGTTCAGGCTGCCGTTTCAGGCATTCATACAGATCGCCCAGCGTCGGCATGTTCTCCGGCTTCGGGTCTTTGATATACTTTTCGTAGATGATCGGCAGGCAGCGGTCGATCACGGAGTTCGCTTCTGCGGGGATGTTGCGCTTTCCGTCCATGACGATTTCGCAGAAGGACAGAATCAGCTCCGACTTGAGCCGCAGCACGTCGTCCATGTTTTCTTCCAGCTCAATATCCATCGGGTTGATGTAATCGTGGCTGTCTGCCGACAGCATGATGGTCTGACCGTTCAGCCTGCGCGTCAGCACACGGTACTCGCCCTCCGGGTCGCACAGGATGATCTGGTCATCCGTGGTCAGGTAGATGTAGATCATCTCCTGCTTGCCGGAAACGGACTTGCCGCTGCCTGATGTGCCGAAGATCAACCCGTTCGGATTTCGGTTCACGGTTCGATCTGCCATAATGACGCAGCCGGAAACGCGGTTGATTCCATAATAGACCGGCTTGCCGTCCAGTCTGCAAAGTTCCTGCGTCGAGAACGGAATGAAGCCCGCAACGGCACTTGTCGGCATACAACGCTCGATTTTCAGCGGATTGATGCCCAGCGGCAGACATGCCGTCAGCCCCTTCTCCTGCTGGAAATCCAACGGAATCAGCGCACAGCTCCGCGTCTGCAAAATGCCGCGTGTCTGCGCCACCGCCTGATCGAGCTGACGCTTGCTGCCCGCCATGTTCATCACGACGATCGTCGCCATATACAGCTTTTCATTCGTTCCCAGCGTTTGCAGCAGGCGCTTGGTATCGTCGCCGTATGCGTCGATATCTCGCGGGATGATGTCGATATCGTATCCCGAACGAAACGCCTTCTGCTGTTCGCTGATTTTGGTCGCGTCCAGCACGACCTGCTTCTGTTTAATCAGCTTGATGGCGGTCATTTGATCCATCGGCTGAACGTGCAGGCTGAACACCGCGCTGGATGGCAGTCTGAGCAGTTCGCCCAGCAGCTTTTTGCTCAGGCTCGACGTTTGAATCTGGATGTACGACGCGGCGCAATACGTTTCCCCGATCTTAAACGAGCGGGACGGCGAGAAATCAAAGCTGCCGGGCGCGATGAAGTCTTTGGTGGATAGTCCGGTTTCCGGCAGCCACGACCACTCAAAGACAAACGGCGTATGGTCGTCCATGTGAAACAGCGCGTGCAGCAGGGAAAGCCGCTCTTTGCCGTCCATCAGCACGGACTCCACGCCGATCTTCTTGAAATTGCCCTGCATATCCAATCCGATACGCGTCAGCCGCGACCGCGCACCCTTGACGCTTTCGGATTCGATGCCGAAGGTCATCAGCTTGATGCGCGTCTGTCCGTTGTTGCTGCGCATGTACTGCGTTTGCAGCAGTTGAACATATTCTGCGCAGAGCGCACGATAGGCTTCGTTACGTTCCAGCACGGCAAGCGCACGCGCAAACGCTTCCGGGTCGTTCTCGCTGTTGATGCCGGTCATTTGCACATGCACAGCGCAGTCAAAGTAGCTGTAAAAGCTGCACCAGCCGCCGAAAATACCGAGCTGTTCCGCTTCATCCTCAAGGTCGTAGTTCATATCGTCAAAGAGCAGCGACATGGTGTAATAGTTTTCCGTCACGCGGCAAAGCCCGTCCTTGTACATGCTCAGATACGGAATCGTCTTTTGTGCGCTGCTGGGGTGCCTGCCGTCCGCTTTCGCCTGACGGGTCAGCTCTTCGAGCTTCTTTTTCTGCGCCCGCGTCAGCTTAACGCCGGGCTTTTTTTGCCTGTTCTTCAAGTGCCTTCACCTCTTTTCTGAGCCGCATCTCCCGTTCGAGCGCGGCGTAGGTATTGTCGGTTTCATACGGTCTGCGCCGGGGTCTGAGCCACTTGGTTTCAACCATCTGGCGCAGCACGGTTTCAAGCGGCTGCCCGTTTTTTTCGTAAATACCGAACATGAAAAACGGCAGCATCACGCCCATCATCAGCATCGACGCGGCGGTTGAGCCGACGCTCTTTCTGAGCAGAAAAAACACCGGCAGACCGACCGCCGCGCCCAGCCCGAAGAACAGGCATTGGCGGCGGGTCAGACCAAAGAGAAACTTGGTCTTGATTTTCGATAAATCCTTGGGAACAAATACGCTGTCCCGATCTTCCATTTTCAAATTGCTCCTTTTCTCAGTGTGCGCCCAGTATCGAGCGGCTTAAACTGCTGGTCTTAAACAGGCAGAAACACAACAGCACCGTATACCCGACCGCCGTCCAGATTGCCTTGACGACATCTGTTTCCACAGCGATCGACCGCACCAGCACCGCGTAAATCGCCACGCAGATAATCATCAGGACAGCCTGAAAGCCGAGCGCAAACAGCGATTTCAAATAGCCCTGTCCGATCTGCCCCCATTCGCGGTTGACCATCGTCGCCAGCGGCACAGGCGCAAGCGACGTAACCAGATAGATTTCGATCATGCGTCCATAGACGATGACAAAGATGCTGATGGTCAGCAGCCACGAGATGATCTGCATCAGGACAGACTGGATAAACAGCCCGAAAAGCGGACCGACCTCCATCTCCATCAGTCGCTGTTCCAGATTGACGACGATCTCCTCCAGATGGATGCTCGTATCCGCCACGACCACGCCTGCCGCACGATTGACCACACTCTGCGTCGCTTCAAACACACCCATCACGATGGTCCATGTATTGGACACGATCATGACCGCGAACGTCGTTTTCATCAGCCACTTAAACACTTCGAACAAATCGAAGTCGCGCATGTTGTTCCGCTCGATCATCATGCTCAGCAGCTCGATGCACGCCACCGCCGTCAGGATGATGCCCGCAATCGGCGTGACGACGGTTTCCGAAAGGTTTTTGACCATGCTGAACACGCCGCCGTTCCATTGCTGCGGAGTCATACCGACCACATCGGTAATCTGTGCCACCTTATCGTTGATTCCGTCAAACAGCCCGCTCAGATTGCCGATAATGCCGGCGACCAGCAGCTCCTTGAGCCATTCCGAAACCTTCATCCACAAGAAATTCAAAGAGATTTCTCCTTTCCAGAAGCTGACCGGCTCTCCGCCCTGCGGAAAGCCGGCAACTGTTGCTTTTAGCCGAGCATGGTCTTGAGCATCGGGACGAGCGTGGTGCCGATCAGCACGATCACGCCGCCGCCAAACGCCTGACGCATACCCTGCGCACGCGGACCGGGGTTATCGCTGGAAAGGGACTCGAAGATGTTGAGCATTCCCATCAGCACAGCGCCGCCGCCCATTGCGGTAACGCCCAGCTGCAAAAGGTCTACGCCGGATTTGAAAATTTCCATGATTCATTCCTCCATTTCTGTTTTTGGGGCATACGAAAAGCCGCCTTTATTGGGCGGCTTGCGGGGATTCATTCATCGGCATCGCTCACATTAACCTCAAACACATCGTATTGCTCATCGGGTTTAAGTTTCAGCCTGCGTTTGAGGAAGCGCTCGATGTCAAACGTGTTCTTGGAATCCGCGTCGGACAGGTATTTGTAATTCGGATGTTGCGTAATGTCGTATTTGTCCGACAGAAACGGTCTTACGCCGCGCAGCTGCAAAATGCATTTGCGCCCATCCATCACAGCCAGTTCGTCAATGGACATCAGCTCCTTTCCCAGCTTTTGAAAGTTGGTCGAGCGCGAGGTTTCCCGTCCTCGGCTCTCGCCTGTGTTCAACGTGTCGATGGTTTCTCTGCCGAGTGCTTCGGACAGCTCCTTGAGCGTCGTTTTTTCTTTGCCGCCAAGGAAAATTACGCTGTCGCAATTGCCGCAGATTGTGTCCGCGCTGTCCTTATACTGTGCCTTGAGCTGACTCTGCGTTTGCAGCACCAGACACGCGGATATCTCTCTGCTTCGGATGGTTGCCATCAGCTTTTCAAGGCGCGGAATCTGACCAATATTGGCGCACTCGTCAATCAAGCAGCGCACATGCACGGGCAAGCGTCCGCCGTATACGTCATCTGCCTTTTCGCAAAGCAGATTGAAAAGCTGTGTATAGCAAAGCGACACGAGAAAATTAAACGTATCATCCGTATCAGAAATGATGATAAACAGCGCACTCTTTTGGTCTCCCAGCGTATCCAGCTCCAGCTCATCATACGCCGTCAGTTCCCGAAGCTCCGCAATATCAAAAGGCGCAAGCCGCGCAGCACAGGAAATCAGAATACTTTTTGCAGTTTTGCCCGCCGCCAGCTTATATTTCTTATACTGCCGCACAGCAAAG
>ERZ824600.5228-NODE-5228-length-10775-cov-2.949440_pt1 | contig 10775 bp, 8 predicted proteins | sample MGYA00519933_ERZ824600 | MGnify/ENA primary metagenome ERZ824600 (study PRJEB31778, sample SAMEA3449178) | human gut metagenome | biome: human gut; feature: human-associated habitat; material: faeces | place: United Kingdom | collected 2010/2012 ... | reverse complement strand
TTTAACTATATATCCATCTTTTGCAGAATTCACAACACCGATTGTTTTACTCTGCAATATGATATTACTTTGTTAGAATATTTATTTATATAATATGGTATTTTCTTGTTTTTTTCAATATATTACTGTTTTTATTCCTAAATTGGTTCATTGTATGACGCAACGTAATAAATATATATGACTTTTTAACACCAAATTTAATACTATATTCATATATGTAAAAGGGATGAGCCAACGTGATCTAGCTGATACAATTCAAAATATTTATGGATTTCAAACATCACGGATCAAGCTATAGAAACGCAAATAAAGAACTGCGCTGTTTACATTGCTCTTTGATATATTGCAAGACATTCTTTTCATAAGTATGGATAGCATGCCTAGGCTTGGAAAAGGTTTTCTGCATCAATATACAATCTATCTATCATACTGTGCCTTCGTAATACTCCAGCTGTCAATCTTAGCAGCATCTCCGTTAATTGTATATTGTACATTGAAGTAATCATATATATCTAAATATGTTCTTTCTCTGCGCTCATCTTCTCCAATTTGATCAAATGAACGTCCATATTTTTCCCCTTCCAGTCCCAATGCACTCATTATAGTCGGAAGCAGTTCAGCTTGCGAAACCGGAGCACTATTTATATTCATACCAGTTCCTTTTTCTTGTGGCTTCTTAATAAGAAAAATAGGGCGAGATGTTCTATCTGGTTTTCCACTTATTTTATCACTATCCAAAATATATCCCTGTCCGTGATCTGCAGTAATTATAATTGTTGCATCATCATACAATCCAATATTTTTTAATTGTTGTAAATATTCATATACAATTTTTAAGCTTCCTCGTCCTTGAGATTGTACAGTTACCTCCCGGCCTGTTGGTTCATACTTAATATCATCTGATAGATAAAAGGGTCCATGTGGTCCCCTCATATGATAAAATCTGAATGCCTTATCATAATTTTTTGAAACAGAAAGTCCTGTCTGCTCAATTGTATTATAGAATGGGATATCATTATCTATATTCCATACATTTTCCGACAACACCATACTAGACATATCTCCAGAATAATACTCATATTTAACCTTTAATCCAAAAGGCATAGCTTTATACATAGAAGCTTTCCACATTAATTTCAAAGTAGTACTAATATCATATTTTCTTTTTACTCCTGTTCTATAATTACTGGTTAATAGTTTTGCATCATCTGAGAGATAAGATACATTTGTATAGACACCTACATCACACCCCGATTCTGCCAATTCATATAGTGCTGAACTATTCCTATATGCATAACTCTTATAGTCTTCTTCCAAATCATTTTTCCATGTGACTCCTGTCAACATATACGGTATTGCCATTGAGGTATGAGCAAATTGAGAAGTACCATTACGATAATATGTAAAATCACTTAATGGTTCTATAAAATCAGGATTATCTGCTACTATCTCTTCAAACCAGTCTCCTTCAAAACAATCCAGTACAAATACCAATACATTGTTTTTCTGAGCCAGTTCAAGGCTATGCTCTGTCGTCATAGCTTCCCGTTGTCGATTCTGTGAATAATCCGTTGTAACTAATAGCACACATAATGTAATCATTTGAATCAAAGCTATATATATACAAGCACCTTTACATATCTTTTCTACTATTTCTTTATGGTAACCTGCCTCAGTAACAATAACAATAGCCACCAGCCATATAAGAGAGTTAACGATTGTGGTCGAACCAGACCATACTTGTCCAGTGCCATCTAATGCATGAAGATTACCATTTAAAAGCATAATCTGAATATATCCCATACAGATTAATGCCCCTAATGCTAGATTCATTAATTTTATAAGCCTAATCGGAAGCAATGTCCATTCAAGCGCAATAAACAAAAAGGCAATAGCAATGCTACCAAGCAGCATTATTAATGTAAAACTAATAAATGAACCCGGGAATTCATCATAATTATTCAAATATAACTCATTGGGTAAATATATACCTAATGTTATTATCCAAGCCATAACAATCGGTAAAGTACTCCTTAACGCCCATTTTAAATCATTCTTTGTCAAATACTTATAACTTTTGTTATGATACATGGTTTCTAAAAATGATAATATTAAACAAACACCTACCACAATTACGTAATCTCGATTACATATTGTTCCCTTTAACAAAATTGTACATAAACATAACATAAAAAATCCTACATCAAAATGTTCCATCCAATCCTGCGCATGTTTATGAAATAATGTATTCATCATTATAGGCTGTGCAACAGAAACAAAAAACAGTGGAATTCCATAGTGGACATATGTCCTGGCCTCTATATCCCAAAAACTTTGAAATAATGTACTTTCTCCACTTCCCAGATACCACTTCATTCCAGATATTAAGGCCAATATAGTACTTGTAAAAAAAATTTCTGTTCTAACTATCTGTAAATATTTTTTTCCATCTCTTTTTTTACCTTTGTATATTTTTTGCCATATTACTTCTGAAACTCCCCCCCAGAAAAAAATATATAAGGCTATTACACAATTCTGCATATCCATTCCATCCTTCATACCATAATTCTTATCAATTTAATAATTCTATGTTATACTACACTAAAAGGCATGTACAGAGCAATATAAAATATTATTTTTAGCAATTATTCTTATAATAATCTTATTGTTTACAATCAAAAAGAATAGTTGATATAAACATACATCAGGAGTCCTTTATGATCAACAAATTAAAACCCATCCTAACTATTTTGGTTATCCTCATATTGACCTGCTATATATCCACCTACTGGTTTCAATTTACATTAGTACAAGGGGAATCTATGTCTCCCACTCTTACTCCAAATCATCTTGTCATCATTGACAAACATAACAAGACATTCCAGGATGGTGATATTATCGTTTTCTACTCAGCAAACGTCCACTCTGTTTGTATCAAACGAATCATCGCCTGTCACAATGAGTCCGTTCAAATAAAAAATGGACTTATCTATGTAAATAACATAGAAAGTCCATTTCAACGACCTGATACATACATCAGCTACTCTGGAACTGCCACAGACAAAATACAGATGAGTAATGAGCAGTACTTTGTCATAGGAGATAATTACGAACACAGCACAGACAGCCGATATTCTGAAATAGGTATAATATCCTGTGATAATATTATTGGAAAAGTAGTTTTTCCATTTATTTCACAATAATGTCATCAGATTCTACTTCTTTATTCTTATTTTCATCTACGCCAAGTTTTTCATTGATTTTCTTCTTAGCTCTTCTGAAGTAAATTCCTACTGCCGCACCAACTGCAATGACAATCCCCGCAATTGCCTGAATTGCATAGGTTGCTACAGATGGATCAATATATGCTTTTGCATTTGCGCCGAATAAAAGCATACCACATACAGCTACATAAGCCATTCCAAAAATCTTCCATACGTTCTTCATAATTTTTTCTCTCCTAACTTACTTATTCTTTTTTGCATCTATTTTCTTTTGAATTGCAGAAATCATATAATTGGCTCCAACTTCCGCACTTGTTCCCAGATTATACACATACTCCTGAACAAAATTTCCAATCTTGTCGTAATACTGCTCTTTTTGTGACAATAAATCCTGTACTTTTTCCTTCAATGTACTAAGATCTTCCAGATTGACCGAACAGCCAATTTCTTCACGAAGCAGAATATTCAATGGAACCGTATCAATCTTCTGATATTCGGGGTTCATAACTTTCATTGGTGTATTAATAAACAATACAGGCTTCTGCGTGGTGTATGCATATTCATAAGCAATACCGGACCAGTCTGTAATCATCAAATCTGCTTCGAAAACAGTACTATTGGATGAAAAGTCTGTCTGTATCTCAATATCAGGATTCTGTGCATATTTTGTCTTTAACTGTTCCATAAACTCTGCTCTATGACGAACATGCTGTGGATGTGGTCTGACAGTGATCATATACCCCTGCCCTTTTAATTCATCCAGAATCTGTTCCAGACAACTATCTACTATATTTCCTTCCTGCCAGGATGGTGCGATCAGAATCTTCTTTCTGTCCGTACTCTCTGCCTTTACCAGGTTCTGATAATCTGCTCTCATAGAGTCTAATAATGAGTAACCCCAGTTAATGAGTTTTTTCTTGGGCAATCCATAAGCAGCCTCTGTTTTTTCAATCTCTTCTCTTTGATGCTTGCCTACACAGAAAACTGTATCATAGTGATCCATAGACCCGGTTCGCATAGTCAAATTTAAACTATCCATTCCATGAGGTACATAGATATATTCAATATCCTTCCGCAAATAACTACGTTTGATGTGGAAGTTTTCCAGATCAGGCATTGTCATGACCACGACATCTGCCTCCAGCTTCATCATCAAAGTAATCAGACGTTTCTCTCCAATATAATATGGTTTCAATTTGTCATTAGTCTTTGCAATTTCAAAAACCTGATCATCAGGGTCACTTGTAATATAGTGTATGGTCAAATTAGTCTTTTCCAGTAAATATTCGATCATTCCTTGATAGTATTTATAGAAACCGCTTCCCTCGGAGTAAAATACCAGATGCTTATTTACGACAGAGAAAAATTTCTTGTAGTCCTGTCTTTCACGTTTCGATTCCGGATCATTGAATTTTCTCTTTTTAGCTCCAATCTGTCCGAGCTTTTCCAGCTCCTTTTTGCTCTTTTCCAAAGCTTCATAATCCACATAATTCTTCGGATTAATAGCCCAGTTAAGCAAATATAACTGCACTACAGCAAATAAATTACTTGCCACCCAATACAGTGCAACTCCAATGCTCACAAACCAGCCAAGATATAATGATAATCCAACTGAAAAAGCCATCATTCCATATTTATTCAATTTTGACTGTTCTGCCTGTAAAACATTGCTGGCATTTTGGGCTACGCACATGATCCATGCAGATAATCCCGCTATAATTGGGGACCAAATAAGGGATATGCCATCCTGACTAGGCACAAGACTCAGATCAATGCCCAGAAACATCATGGAAACACCATCTGTTGTCATACCACGTTTGATGACTTCAATTACTCCCATTAATAATAAAAGCTGGATCACTAACGGAATCATAGATGCCATTGGATGATATTTTTCACGCTTGTAGATCTTGGCCTGTTCTTCTGCAATCGTATCTTTATCTCCAAAATGCTTTGCCATCAAAAAGTTGATCTCAGGCTGCATTTTTACCATTTTAATAGAATTCTTCTGCACCCAGATAGAAACCGGTAACAAAATAATCTTACTGATCAATGTAAATAAAATAATCGCGATACCATAATTATTGCATATGGCATAACAACCATTCATAATCCATTCTAATGCTTGATATAAAACTTCCATGTCCTACCTCTATTTAAGTAAAAGTGCTTTTAATGCGAAAATCAGCATCTGATTATCCTCTTCATCCCGCACAGCAATTCTCACATACTGCTTTCCCTCAAAGCCTTTCTTGGTAGATAAATCCTTAATTAAAATATTATTTTCCAAAAGGATTGTTGTAAGCTCGGTTGATGTGTAATCTTTTGTAATCTCACAAAGTACATAATTAGCCTGAGATGGAATAACACGTAAAAAAGAAATCTCTGACAAATCCTCAATAAATTTCTTTCTCGTCTGATAAAACCTAGTAAGACCTGCTGCATAAGCAGATTTGTATTTCTCATAAATCTGCATGTAAAATTCTGCAAAAGAATTAATATTCCAAATCGCTACATCTTTCTTCATTGTTGCAATGGCTTCTGCATCTCCTGAAGCCAGAATACCAAGACGAAGTCCAGGAACACCATAAGACTTGGAAATACTCTTTACCACATACAAATGAGGATTACTGTTCAATAAAGACTGCTCCAATAACGTTGTATTTTCTTCCATATCTACAAAATCTACAAATGATTCATCAATTACAAGCTTAATACTCCGTTGTTTTGCCCATGCGATCAGACGAATCACATCTGCCTTTGGAATATAATTACCGGATGGATTGTCAGGGTTCACGATGAGTAAATTTTTTATATCTGTCTTATCATAAAATTCCATTAATTCATCAGCAGTATATGTATAATCAGGATTTTGGCACACAAACGGCACCAGATCCTCTGCCTTTCTTCTATTTGCATATTCTTCAAAAGACGGATGAAGTACACCGATTTTACCGGTAAGTTTTTCCATCAGACTCTTAATCAATTCTGCAGCACCATTACCAACAATGATCTGTGGCTCTTTTAAGCCAAAGTTCTTAGCAGCAATTAAAGAATTGATATGCATACCTGAAGGATACTGTGTAAGCAATGTCTGGAAATTAGCCTGCATTTCATCGATCAGCTTCTTATTAGGGAAATACGGATTTACCAGATAGCAGAAATCCAACATCTTCGGATAACGCCAATAACCACCATATCTTTTTTGATAGCAAACCAACTGATTCTCCTTTTCCGCAAAAATAGTTTCAGCGTTACTTAAGTCTTGAATATCGTCAATTTCATACCACTTTTCACCGTGAAGTGGCAACGCCTTTAAATCTGGCTTATCCAACAATGCAATTACACGCAAGACCTGCTCGTAATATTCGTTATTACCCAATGCATTTATATATGCATCCAAAAATGGAACATAATGAGTTCTTGAAAACTCTTTACTGAATTTATAGATATTGACTGTCTTATAATAAAATTCTTTATGATCAAAATTGAATGCTTTTTTTACAACAAAGTTTAGAATGTTATTGTCATTATCCAACATCACAACTGTACCATCCATCCAACTTTCATACTTGGCTACTAATGCAATATTAGGAAATGGATCTGATAAAATTTTATCCAACACCTTGTCTTCAAAAATAAGATCAGATTCTATAAGTAAAGTATCATCCTGCTGCAACTGTTCTTTTGCTAAAGACAATGAATAGATATTATTTGTTTTATCATAAATCGGATTTGTAATGTATTCAATCGGTAGCCCCTTATATGAATCACCAATAAAACTACGAAGTTCCTCTCCCTTATAGCCGATTACCATAATAACCTTATTCAACTTCAATTTAGAGAATTGATCCAAAACACGTTCAATTAAGGTCACACCATTTACCCGAATCATACATTTCGTATTATTCTGAGTAAGTTCCCCCAAACGCTTCCCCATCCCTGCGGCTAATATAATAACTTGCATATAATTCTCACTTTCTTTTATAAATATCTATCAAATCTCGTAATTGCTGTTTTGCGAACAAATATCCCATTGGAATTACAATTGTTAAAATCAGAAATCCTAAAACTGCAAAAAGTTTTCTTGGAGCTACAGGACGATATTTAGCAACTGCAGCATCTACAATAAATCCCTTATCACGCTCTTGACCTAAAGACAAAGCAACTTCTTCTCTCTTCTGTAAAAGTATTAAATACACTCCTTGAAGAATTTCCTGCTGTCTTTTATAATCAAGATACTCTCTTTCGTATGTAGGAACATAGTCCATTTTACTCATAATTGCTTTTTCTTGAGACTTAAGATCATTCAATACAAACTGAGAGCTTTTTCGTGCATTATCAATAGCCAAAACAACCCCATCTCTCAATTTGTCTATCTGAGAATCAGCTATTTCAGACAAAGGATTCACTGAGTTTGTTGATTTAGTTATTTTGTCTCTTTCCATTAAAGCCTCATTATAAGCAGATATAGCTCCACCTTTTTCGCCATCAGCAGACAACATGGCAGGAATTACACTATACTTATTTTTAGGATCCTTCACATAAGTATCTAACAAATTAATGATATGATTTTGCGCCTCATATTCAATAATTTTTTCTCGGATATTTTTCACTGCATCAGCATAAAATTGAACATCATATTCTATATCTGTCAATTTATTCTTAATTTTATAAGTTTCAATAGTGCGCTCAATACCATTAAGCTCTTGTAAAACACCATTGATACGAACATCTAAAAAAGTCATAGCTTTATGTCCTTCTTCTTTTTTTACAGACTCAGAACTATTATTATACTCATCCATCAAAGTATTCAACAGATCCTTGCCCCGTTTTCTTGAATAGTCCGAATACAATAGTTCCAATGTATTGGCATTTTTTGAAAACTCTTCAACAGTTATTGCCTCTGCCAAATCTTCTGCCATCCAACCTGCCGGAGATACAGATATGTTCAAAGAAAAAGGCTTTTCTATTTTCTTCGTCACATCTCCTTCTGTTCCATATAATATATCAAATACACCTTCTGGCACTCGAAGCTGAGCAGGTAAAGAGGCAAAAGAATACTCTTTACCGGTTTCTTTCATTTTTATTAAAACAGCACCATTTTTACTTACCTCTATTTTAAATGAAACAAAACAGTCCAAATTTTCTTGAGTCAAAGAGTCCGGAATAATTAACAAAGGAGAATCTTCATATAAAGAAATCAATGAATATGGTTTCTTATATGTAACATTTAATCCCAAACGGATAATAACTTTCTTCAACAAATCATTAGAAGACATTATAGCAATTTCATCATCTATATTGACAGCTCCCCCCGAAATACTTCCCAGTCCAAACGATTTCATTAATCCGGCAGCCTCTCCCAATCCCATGCTTCCACCACTACCAAGATTTTTATCTTCTTGAATCTTTATTCGAGCCACAAATTCATAAGTTTGAGGATAAATCACCATATATAGTATTGCGCAAACTAATGAAATACAAGCTGCAACTAAAAAAACTTTCCAATGATATAAATAATCTACTATTATTTTTTTCAGACTTATAGTCTCACTATCTTTCTGCATATTTTCCATATTACTTATTTGTTAAGCTTAACACCATCGCAACAATCACAGACAAGGAGCTGATCACTGTCGAAAATAAAGATATTGTAAACTGACGATCCGAACTAGTTCTTGCACGTTGCTTTGTTTTTATAGGTTCTACATATACTATATCATTTTGCTTCAAATAAAAATATGGCGATTCGAATATGTTTGGGCTGGTAATATCCAAACGACATGTTTCTTTTAATCCATTGTTATCCCGTATTACCAAAATATTTTTCCTATTTGCAGTAAGAGGCAAATCTCCAGCCATACCTATAGCGTCAAGAACTGATACCCTATCTCTTTTTACCGAATATGAACCAGGACGCGAAAATTCTCCCATAAGTACTATTCTAAAATTAAGAAGCTGAACATTCACTAAAGGATCTTTCACATATTTAGAAATCTTTGATTCCAATTTTTTGGAAATTTCTTGACGAGTCAATCCCGCTACATGAATCTTTCCTATAATAGGAAAATTTATACACCCATCTTCATCTACTAAATAAGTATACATTGACTCAGAAGCAATCAATGGCTGTTCTCCTTGTGATGAATATGCAAACACTGGCGGATTAAAAGGTGTAACGGCAACAGGATCCCAAGCCGTAACATTAATTGACAAAAGATCATCATTCTCTATTTTAATCGTATATGCTTGGCTCATCTCTGCCAATTCATCAGGAGTTAAATCATCTATACCCTGAAAATAAATCACATCTTTTGGTGCTTTACATGCACACATCAATACACAAAAAATGGCTAATAAATAATATTTCAACCTCATGCTATTATTAAGTATTTCTAAATTAGAACTGCAAAGATACAACTTTCAAAGGAACCGTCCATCTAAAAACTCCTTATAAAAACTATTACAACTATAACGATGCAAATTTTGTTATATTGCTGCTTGAGAAATAAAAAATATAGGATATTAGGCTATTTTCCCGTACTTTTGCCTCAAAATAAATAGCGAAATGGTAGAAATAGGAAAATATAATACATTAAAGATCATAAAAGATCTGGACTTTGGAGTTTATCTGGATGGTGGAGATGGGATGGAGATACTTTTGCCGGCCCGTTATGTGCAAAAAAATGTAAAACCTGGAGATGAAGTCGAGGTTTTTATTTACCACGACAATGAAGGCAGGCTGATTGCAACGACAGCCAACCCACTTGCTCAAGCAGGAGAATTCCAGTTTATGGAAGTGAAATCAGTTAATAATACAGGTGCTTTTTTAGAATGGGGATTAATGAAAGATTTATTGGTTCCATTTAAGGAACAAAAAATGCCCATGCGAGAAGGAAAATGGTATTTGGTATATGTACACGTAGATCATGTAACTGGACGTATAGTTGCCTCCGCTAGAATCGATAAATATTTAGACAATGTAATCCCCAATTACTCCTTTAACCAGGAAGTCGATTTGTTGGTTGCAGAAGACACAGAAATAGGCTATAAAGTAATCATCAACAATACTCATTGGGGATTGGTTTATCACAATGAAGTTTTTCAACGCTTGGAAAAAGGAGAACATCTAAAAGGGTATATCAAAGAAGTCAGAAAAGACGAAAAGATAGATGTCAGCCTTACCCCCTTAGGATATCAAAAGGTAGAAGGTATTGCCAAGACTATTCTGGATTCACTCAAAGCTCAAGGAGGATATGCGGCCGTCCATGACAAAAGTGAACCTGAACTTATTTATTCCCTATTTCGCTGCAGCAAAAAAGCATTCAAACAGGCAATCGGGGCTCTTTACAAAAAAAAGATAATCAATATCGAGCCTGAAGGAATCCGATTAATCGATAAAGAGTAATCACAAAAATATATCCATTGCAAAACTCATGCTCATATCCCGTCACGCCCCCATCAAGTGACCACGATAACGGTCGACATGCCGGCTTTTTCCAATAACTCAGAGAGTAAAATCCGATTGTTTCAAAAATAAACAAACAA
>ERZ824600.5220-NODE-5220-length-10782-cov-3.041204_pt1 | contig 10782 bp, 8 predicted proteins | sample MGYA00519933_ERZ824600 | MGnify/ENA primary metagenome ERZ824600 (study PRJEB31778, sample SAMEA3449178) | human gut metagenome | biome: human gut; feature: human-associated habitat; material: faeces | place: United Kingdom | collected 2010/2012 ... | reverse complement strand
CCGGGTCGCGTTTTTCTATGAAAAGGAAGACGAAAAGGCGGCAGCTGTCGCCGCCGAGACCGGCGCGCTTGCGATCCGCTGCGACGTTGCGGACGAGGCGGCGGTGAACGCCGCGTTCGCACAGCTTCCCGGCACAGATCTTCTCATCAACAACGCCGGGATCGCGGATTATGCGCTCATCAACACCATCACACCCGAACGCTGGCACAGGCTGTTTGCCGTCAACGTCGACGGCACGTTTTACTGCATCCGCGCAGCCCTCCCCCATATGCTGCGGCAGCAGTCCGGCTGTATCCTCAACGTCAGCTCCATGTGGGGGCAGATCGGCGCGTCGTGCGAGGCGGCGTATTCGGCGACGAAGGGCGCGATCCTCGCTCTGACCAAGGCGCTGGCGCAGGAGCTGGGGCCGTCCGGCATCCGCGTGAACGCCGTCGCGCCGGGCGTCATCCAGACCGATATGTGCGCGCACGTAGACCCCAGCGTTATGGAGGGTCTGCGGCAGCAGACGCCCATCGAGCGGCTGGGCACGCCGGAGGACATCGCGCGGGCGATGGTCTATCTGGCAGACGCAGCGTTTGTCACCGGGCAGGTTCTGCCTGTCAACGGAGGCTTCGTCATCACGTAACACTTGACAAAGGAGAAAAAATGAAACGCTTCTTGCAAAGACTTTCGCTCCTGCTCGCCGTGCTTCTGCTGCTGACCACAGCAGTCTTCGCCGACTTCGGCCCCAAGCCGCAGCTGGTCGTCCGGGTCGAGCAGCCGCCGCAGGAGGAGTATTATCTCGATCTGCTGGACACGGGCGACTGGGCGAAAAATCTCTATGACCTGGACGAGCGGGAGCTTGACCCGGCGCTGCTGGCCGCGCTCCGCGCGGCTGTTCCGTCAGGCTGGCACGCCTGCATTGCACAGGGTTCCACGCGCGCACCCATCTGGGGCGGGCTGACGGGCGAGCCGGACGGCTCCGGCGCGATGCTGCACAGCTTCCGCTACTACGGCGTTCCGGAGACATACCGCATTCTGATGGTCACGGCCTCCGGCGAGACGTTTTTGTCGGACGTACTGACACGCAGGACGCTCCAGTCCTCTGTCACGGTCGATTGGGTGGCGAAGACGGCGAAGCCGCCGCTGCAGTCCGAAGGGTATCTGCTGCAATTCGCCGCGACGTTTGTGCCGACGATTCTCATCGAGCTGGTCGTTCTGCTGCTGTTCGGGTTTAAGCTGAAGGAAAACTGGAAGCCGTTCCTGCTCGTCAATCTCGTGACGCAGGGGCTGCTGCACGGGTATTTCGCGCTGTTCGCCGTCAACAATGGCGTCGGGCCGGGATATTTCATGCTCTTCTTCCCGGCAGAGCTGGTGATCGCGCTGCTGGAGGCGTTTATTTACCGCGCCGCACTCAGGGGCCGGTCAAAGCGCCGCGCGTTCCTGTGCGGCTTGTGCGCCAACGTCTGCTCGGCTGCGCTGGGCTTTTTTCTGGCAGAGCCGGTCTGGCAGTTCGTCGTATCCATCAGCTGAGGCTGCTGATCACATCAAAAACCGGGGAAGCCAGTTTTTCTGTCTTCCCCGGCCGCTTTTTTCAGGCTGCTTTTCCGCAGCCTTGTTTTTTTATTCAAAAAACTAAAAATCTTTCTTGAAAAGAAAGTTGTCAGTTTGTATAATGGTATAAAATCGCGGGAAAGGGGGCGCCGGTATGGAGAACGAGGAACTCCCGCAATATATGCGGATCGCGGGATCCGTCGCCGGGCGGATCGCGGAGGGACAGTTTGCCGAGGGGGAAAAGCTTTCCGGGCGGTCAAAGCTCTCGTCAGAGTATCAGGTCTCTCCAGAGACGATCCGCAAGGCCGTGCAGCTGCTGCGCGATATGCAGGTCGTAACGGTCAAGGAGCAGAGCGGGGTGTACGTGCGCTCCGCTGAGAATGCGAAGCGCTATTTGCAAATGATCGGCGAAAAACTCGAGCTGCGGCGGAAAAAGCAGAAGCTGCGCGCGCTGCTCGCCCAGCAGGAGGCGGTCGCGCGGCAGGTCTCAGAGCTGTGCGGCAGCATTCTGGACGATCCCATGCAGCCCATACAGGCTGCAGAGCAGCTGCAGAATTATGCCTGCCGCGTTCCGCAGGACTGGTCGGATGCGGGGCGGAGCCTCGGCTCGCTCCATTTCTGGCAGGCAACGGGCGCGACCGTCGTCGCGATCCGGCGCGCAGAGGCCATGTTCATCTCACCCGGCCCGTACGCGGAGCTGTATGGGGGCGATCTGGTCATTTTTGTGGGCGACCCGGAGGCCCGGGAGGCTGTCGCCCGGTTTTTCAGGAAAACGGAAGCAACATGAGTCCGGCAGGTGTCTGCCTGCCGGAAGGGAAAGGAGACACTTGTGGTTCATAACGAAATTCACGCGATCGATCTGGCCATCATTGCGGCCTATCTGATCGCCATGGTGCTCATTGGCCTGGTCGTGGTCAAAAAGGTCAAGAGCATGGACGATTATTATCTGGGCGGACGGTCCTTCGGGCCGCTGGTGCTGATGGCCACGGTATGCGCGACCATCATCGGCGGCAGCGGCCTGATGGGCCGTGCGGGCGTTGCGTATTCCAGCGGCTTCAAGGCCATCATGACGGCGCTGCCGTATCTGCTCGGGATGTTTATCTTCTCCGGCTTTGCCGGACGTATTTCCGACGTCGGACGGAAATTCAACGTCACGTCCATCCCGGATCTGTTTGAGCAGCGTTTCGGGAAGACGGCCAAGGTCGTGCTCGGCTGCCTGATCGCGTTCACGATGATGGGCACCGTCGCCTCGCAGGTCACGGCGACCGCGACGATCATCAACATGCTCGGCGGCGAGATCGGCATCTCGTATGAGATGGGCGCGCTCATCGCCTGCGCGGTATTCATCATCTATACGGCGACCTCCGGCCTGTTCGGTGTCATCTATACGGATATCTTTCAGTTTGTCATGCTGATCCTGTTCGTGTATATCCTCATTCCGACGTCGTCGCTCATCAAGCTCGGCGGGATCGGCAATTTTGTGCAGAATCTCGCGCCAGAGCTGGCGAAGCCGTATCTGGACGGCAGCATCGTCGGCGATATCATCACCTATTTCGTCTTCACCCTCGCTGGCGCGGAGATGTGGCAGCGGGCCTTTGCTGCCAAGAACCGCAAGTCGGCCAAGGAGGGGCTGTTCCTCGGGACGCTGGCCTACGGACTGACGATCCCGCTGGTGTGGTTCATGGGCGTCGTGGCGCACCAGCTGGTCCCGGCGGAGAAGCTCGCGGCCTACGGCTCGACCGACGCAGTCGTCCCGGCGCTGGCGATCGAGATCCTGCCGGTCGGCCTGACAGGTCTGGCGCTGGCGGGCATCCTGTCTGTCATCATGTCCACGGCAGACAGTTATCTGATCGTCTCCGTACAGACCTGCGTGCATGATATCTACAAGGTCTTCAGGCCCGATATCCCGGAGAAAAAGGAGCTGCGGCTGACGCGTGTGTTCGCGGTGATTCTGCCGCTGGGCGCGCTGTTCATCGCGCTGTATATCAAAAATGCGTACAATATCCTGATGTTTGCCTGGAGCTTTTATGCGGCCGCCGCGGGCCTGCCCGCCTTTGCGGCGCTGTACTGGAAAAAGGCGACGAAAGCCGGGATCCTGGCCGGTATGGGCGCGGGCTTTTCGGTGACGATCGTGTGGAAGCTGCTGGGGCAGCCCTTCGGCCTCGGCGCGACAGTCCCGGGGGCGATTGCCTGTGCGCTGGCGCTTGTGCTCGTGAGCCTTGCGACCTGCAAAAAACACCCCAGCACCTTCCTGGACCCCCGCGAAAAAGCTGCGGCATAAAACGAACAGCCCGGACACGAAAGTGTCCGGGCTGCTGCTTTTATTTGCCATTGGCTTACGCGCAGGCCGCCTTTGGACTGCGCGTAAGGATTATAGGAGAGGGTTCCAAAAGAAGAGGGGTGACGGCGATTGTCACGCGCACGGCTGTCGGCTTATCCGCAGATATTTCCGCGGCATCAACCGGGCGCATCGCCGGAAGATGCAGAAGAGAACCGATCGGTTTGTTTCACTTCTTATGTTCAAAGTATAGCAGAAGATTTTGAACAGGGTTTCAAAAACCGGTAAAGAAATTGTGAACAGTTCACAGTCTGGTGATGCGCACCTGCGGCAGAAGCTGTTCGATGTCACCAAGCCTGGCTGCCTGCGTGCCGGAGCACATGACGTTGGCCGCGCCCGTCGCCATGGCGAGGCGGGCCGTATCCTCACGCGAGAGCTGCCGCTGCTGTGCGTAGGCCAGCGCCGCGACGACGCTGTCGCCCGCGCCGACCGTGCTGCCGACCGGTACACGCGGGCTTTCGCAGCGCAGCACGCAGTCCTCCCAGCACAAAAGTGCGCCGCCCGCGCCCATCGTCACGGCCACGCAGCCGACGCCCTGCGCCAGCAGCTCCTGCGCGGCCCGGATCGTCTCGTCCTCGGTCGTGAGCGGCCGGCCCATCACGCCGGAGAGCTCCGCCTGGTTGGGCTTGATGAGCGCGGGACCGGCCGTGACGCCCTGCCGCAGCAGCTCGCCCTCGGCGTCGAGATACACGGCCGCACCGGCGGCGCGGCAGGCCAGGATCCAGTCGCGGTAGAGCGTATCCGGCGCGCCCGCGGGCGCCTTACCGGACAGCACGACCAGATCGCCCGGGCGCAGTCGGTCAGTCAGCTGCGTGAGAAGCTTAGAAAGTACGGCTTCGTCCGCCGGGGCACCCGGCTCGTTGACGTCGGTGTTGGTGTGCAGCGTGGGGTCGACGATCTTGAGGTTCGTGCGTGTCTCGTGCTCGGTGAACAGGTACATGCCCTCGATGCCGAGCGCGCGCAGCGCGGATTCGATCTTCCGCCCGGCCGCGCCGCCGAGGATGGCCGCGGCCACGCTCGGCTCGCCGAGCTCCCGCAGGACCTTGGAGACGTTGATGCCCTTGCCGCCGGGGTCGGTGCGCATGGCCGAGATCCGGTTGACCTCGCCCAGACGGAACGAGGGGATCTGCACGGTTTTATCCAGCGCGGGATTGAGCGTAACGGTATAGATCATGACAGGCCTCCAAGTAACTTTTTTGGATAGTTTAGCACGCAGGGCGGGGAAAAACAAGGCGGGCAAAAGAATACGCGCAGACAAATGACCAGTTTGTCTGCGCGCGTTCTAAACAATATGGAGAAAAGGAGAAAAATGAAAAAGACGTTTGCTTCTTGCAAGTATAGAATATCAGGATGGTATTAAAAAACTTAGGGGGTAGATTTTAAATATCTGTGAAATCCTATGTCATTTTTCTTCTTTTTTCGCAAACGGAGCTACCGGACTGCCAGCACCAGCAGAAGCGTCGCTGCCAGATACAGCGCGAACGCGGCTGCGGCCAGCAGCAGAACGATCCCGCCCAGCAGCAGCGGCACGCCGCCGCGGCGCCGGCGCAGCAGGAGCAGCGTGATGCCGCCCGCCAGCGTCAGGATGAAGCCGATCAGAGCAAGATCTGCGCGCATGGGCGTCCTCCTTTCGGGTGGCGGGGCTTAGAAATAATCGCCCCAGCCGTCGTCTTCGGTGTAGTCGCCCCAGCCGTCGCCGGGATCGGACCACGGATCGTAGTCGTCGTAATATTCGTCGCTGTAATCCCAGCCGGCGTCGTTGGATTCCATGTATTCGCCGGTGTCGTCATCGATGTAGCCGTCGGAGCCGTAGCTGATGAACTCGTTCTCATAGCCGTTCCAGTACCAGACGTCGCCGTCCTCGTCGTACCAGTAGTACGGCGTGCCGTAGTCGCCGGAATCGCCGGAGTAGGTGGGCTGGGCAGGCACGGGCTTGGGCGCGGTGCTCCAGCCGGCGGTGTAGGACAGGGTTTCGAGCATCCTGTTGCAGATATCGAAATAATTGCGGATGCGGCCCTCAAGCGCGATGGTTGTCGCGACGAGGGCATAGCCCGTCGGCCCGTAATAGCGCACCTCCATGCAGCCGCGCACGGGCTGCGAGGGGCCGTCGGAGAAGACGGAGCCGTCGAGCCACATATAGCCGGTCAGGCTGTAATAGTCGCCGTTATCCTTGAAGTCCGAGCCGAAGGACTTGATGAGATAGCTGCCGTACATGCTCTTCATGAAGTCGTCGAGCATCTTGACCATGTAGGTCTTCGCGGTGGCCGCGCCCTTTTCCATGTAGGGGTCGAAGCCCTCGATGGGCTGGAAGGCGATCATGATGTTGGAGTAATAGTCATCTGTGCCGTCTTCCATCACGGCGTTGAAGCTCAGCGCGTTCGAGACGTTCGGCTGCTCATGCGCCTCCATCTGGATGGGATAGTCGATGGTGACGTTGGTGAAGCCGCCGGGGAAGGCGGCGGTCTGGTTCAGATCGTCCTCGGGCGTGGGCAGGAGCATGATGTAGTCCATGGCGGTGAGCGTGTTGCCGTTTGCGTCGCTCAGAGCGCCGTAGGCCGTCTGCCACAGGGAGACGAGCTGGGAATCATCCTCCATGCAGAGCGTGATGTTCTCGCCCTCGTCCACGACGTAGCCGGGGCCGACCTGCTCGCCGTAGAGGTTGATGGCGATCCACTCGTAGTCCTCGTTGATGACGAAGTAGAACGGCTCGCCCGCGAGCTTCCAGCAGCCGGTATAGCCGCTCAGATCGCCGGAAAGCGTGGGCTCGGTCTCTTCGAAGGCATAGGCGGTCTCGTCCGCCTCGTCATAGTCGGACGGGTCATAGTCGTGCGCGATCTCGATGGGCACCTCGCCCTCGGGCGGCAGGAAGATGATATAGTCGCCGTCCTGGATCGCGAAATCCAGCTCGTCGACACTGGTGTCGTACAGGATGTAGTTTTCGTCGTTGTAGACGAGGATGTTATAGGCAGAGGGGACCTCGGATTCCTTGTAGGTGCCGAGATTGGCACTGATGGTCTCGCCGTCGGCGAACGCGCCGTCGACAAACTCGGTGTCCCATTCGGTGCTGGTCGAGGGGGTGATGCTGATGGACGAGATCTCGCGTCCGGAGCGGTTGACGAGTGTGACGGAGACGGTCACGTCCTTTTCGCCGCAGCCGGTCAGAAGCAGCAGGCACAGGACCGCAGCCAACAGCACAAGAAGCAGGTTCCTGACTTTTTTCATGATGATCCTCCCGGATTGAAATTGAAAAAAACTCCACGATAAACGGTCTGATACCAGTTTACCGTGGAGCAGTCGGGTTTCATAGGCCCCTCAGGGGCTAATCTTGGGCAGCACATCGGCCAGCAGCATCCGCTTGCCGCGCGCGCCGCCGTCAAGACCGAGCTTGTCAAAGATGCGCTTGAGGTGGTTTTTGACGGTGGCCTCCGACAGGTGCAGCGCTTCGGCGATCTCGGCGTTCGTCCGGCGCGCGGCGGCGAGCTGCGCGATCTCCAGCTCCCGCGGGCTGAGACTGCTGACGCGCGAACGCGCGGCGGCCATCTCCGGCGATCGCAGCAGCGGGCCGAGCAGCGCCGCGTGCTCCGTGAACGGCAGGGTCAGGCCGTCCGGCGCGGCGAGGCGCCGGGCCGTGCCGAGCTCCCACTGCGCATCCTCCCGGCGGCCGAGCTGGAACTGCGCGCAGGCGAGCTGGATATGCAGATAGATATCCGCCAGGCAGGTATGTAAGGCGGTGTTCAGCGCGGCGCAGCTCTCGCCGCGGGCGAGCAGCTTCGTCCATTCGCCAAGGGCCAGCAGCACCTCATTCTGCACGATGCGCAGCATTGGCAGCACCGGGCTGAGGAACGATGCGTCCGCCTCCGGTGTCAGATACCACGCGCCTGGGTCCGCGCGGCCGCGCATGGCGTCCAGCCACGCCTGACAGAGGTCGAGCGTGCGCAGGAGCAGAAACTGCCGCTGCGATTTGAGCGTCCCGTGCAGCTGCGCGAGCGTCTCGTCGATCCCGGCCTCTCCATGCTGCAGAAGGGAAAGCCGCAGGGCGGTAAACTCCGCCGTGAGGAGGATGCTGTACTGGCCGCGCGCCTGCGCGGCGTCTCTGGCCAGATGGCAGCCGATCTCCGCGTCGGTGAAGCGCCCGCGCAGCAGGTCGGTCTCGCACTGCATGGAGTGCTCCGCGCCGCTGCCGTGGCCGTCGGTGACCTTGTAGTAGTAGGGCATGCACGCGCGCATCTGCGCGTTTTCCTCATCCAGCTGCCCGGGCGTGCGGTGGAACATCATGAGGACCGACGGCGAGCCGAAGGTCCACGTGCCGCCGAGGTCGATGCAGCGGGTCGTGCGCGTCATGCGCGCGCAGGCCGAGCGGTGGAGCTCGCTCATGGCGGCGATGTCGTTGTAGCGCAGAAAGCTCATCACCAGGTCGCATTCGCCGAGATAGTTGCTTTTCTCCGCCTCGGAAAGATCGCTGCCGGCCTGCAGACTCTCAAGCAGCAGCTTCTGCAGCCGCAGCAGCTCCGGGATCTGCCGGAAGGAATAGAGCTTGCGCATCAGCACGCAAAGCGCGTCCGGGTGCCGCCGGAGCGCCTCCTCCGGGCACGATTGGCACCAGCTTAGCAGCATCTGCCGGTGCTCGCCGCAGATGGATTTTCCGCAGTCGCGCGCCGCGGCGGTCAGGACGCCGTCCCAGTCGCCGCCGCGGCAGAAAAACTCCGCGGCCAGAAGCTCCTCGTCCGCCCGGCTGTACCACTGGCCGAGCCTGCGGCAGACCGACTGCTGCAGCGCCTCGTCCAGCAGCGCGAACTTCCGGCGCAGCAGCATCCGCAGCATGTGGTGGCAGCGGTAGACGCCCGCGTCGCCGGTGGTGATGAAGGCGTTGTTGTGCGTCAGATCGTGCAGCAGCGCCTCGCCGTCGGCTTCCTGCCAGACGAAGCAGGCCTGTTCGGCGGTGAATTCCTCGGTCAGGCAGTTTTTGAGCAGGAACAGCCGCCGCCGCTCGTCCAGCGGGTCGAGCATGACCTGCTCGATGAGCGTGTCGGCGCTGCGGGAATCCGGCTGCCAGACGCCGGTCTGGCAATACGCGCGGAACATCAGATAGAGCATGGCCCGCCAGCCCTCGCTCACGGCGAAAAGCGCCTGCGCCTGCGAAAGCGTCATCGGAAGACGGCAGCAGGCGGCATACCGGCAGATCTCCTCCGGCCGCAGCCGAAGGTCGGCCGCGCCGATCGTCAGAAGGCCGCTGCCCAGCCGCAGCTGCGCGGCGGCGGAGAAGATCTGGTTGCGCGAGAGCAGGACGATGTGGACCTGCGCCGGCAGCCGCTCGGCAAGGAACGAGACGATGCCGGGCAGATCGACGCTCTGCAGCAGATGCACGTCGTCGAGAATGAAAAATACGGGATCCGGATGCCCGGCCAGCGCGTCCTGCAGCAGCTCGTGCAGCAGGCGCATGGTATGCGGGTCGGCCGGGAAGCCGAGCGCCTGCAGCTGCCCGGCGAGCACGGGCCGCGACCGCAGCGCGCGGCAGAAGCCGTCCCAGAAATCCTGACGGCTGTCGGCCGCGACGAGCTGGCGGAAGATCTTTGCGTGCGGGATCCGGGCGGCCAGCTGCTGCTGCCACCATTTCAGGGCGGTCGATTTGCCGTAGCCCATGGGGGCGATGACGGTCGTGACGGTATGGCTGCCGACGCCCGCAAGCGTTTTCTGCAGGCGCTCGGAGAGATACAGATTGTTGACAGACGGATGCTGATCCATAAAACGTCCTCCTGATTTCCTTTATTTTAATAGTTTTGGATCGATCCGTCAATTTACTTGACAAGTATTTTCTGCGCAGGTAAAATCTAAAATGATAAAATGCCAAAAAATCTGCCAGGAGGACCGGCCATGCTGTTTGACGCCATCAGAAGAAGACGCCAGGAAAAAGCGGACAGTCAGCAGGCGTGGCTCGCGCGCTGGCAGTCGCTCGTGCCGGAGGAAAACCGCAACGTGCCGGTCACCGTTGAGGGGCAGACCCGCATTGCCTATATCCAGATCAACCAGTTTGTCGTCATGCTGCAGGACGGGCTGCTGATGAAGGCGCATTTTTTTGACGTCTGCGAGTTTTTTCAGAAGGCGGGCTATCACGTCGTCTGGCTCATGCGCTGTGTGCAGGACGTGGAGGGCGGCTATCTGAAGCTTGTGAAGATGGAAGACGGCGGGGCCCGCTGCCGCTGGAAATGGCGCAAGCCGACGACGAACTTCGGCCGCTGGACCTCGGATAACTACGGCGTGACCATCCTCATCCAGCACCGGCAGGTGCCGCCGGAGGTCACGGATCTTGGCACCTGCAAGCTGCGCGTGCTGCAGCGCGTCACCTGGGCCGAGAGCGACGACGATACGCAGATGGTCCCCGGCCGGACAGAGTTTTTCACAGCCGGCAAGCCCGCTACTCCTGAGGAGCTGCTGCACTGGCTGACGGGCACAACGCTGGCCAACCTGTAAAAGAAAGAGAAAAGGAGCGCCTATGTCGATCACACTGGAACAGGTCAAGCAGAGCGAGGAGATCACGAGCTACATCCGCAAGGCGGACGAATCGCTGTCCGCGCTGGGCTTCACGGAGCACAGCTTTGCCCACGTGGGCCTTGTCTCGGCGCAGGCGAGCGCCATTTTAAAGACGCTGGGCTATGACGACCGCACGTGCGAGCTCGCCGCCATCGCGGGCTGGCTGCACGATATCGGCAACGTCATCAACCGCATCGACCATGCGCAGTCCGGCGCGGTCATGGCCTTCCGAATCCTCGACAAGATGGGCGCAAGCCCTGAAGAGACGGCCACCATCATCACCGCCATCGGCAACCACGATGAAAAAACCGCCTTCCCGGTCAACCCCGTGGCAGCGGCGCTCATTCTGGCGGATAAAATGGACGTGCGCGCGAACCGCGTGC
>ERZ824600.5217-NODE-5217-length-10785-cov-245.884902_pt1 | contig 10785 bp, 14 predicted proteins | sample MGYA00519933_ERZ824600 | MGnify/ENA primary metagenome ERZ824600 (study PRJEB31778, sample SAMEA3449178) | human gut metagenome | biome: human gut; feature: human-associated habitat; material: faeces | place: United Kingdom | collected 2010/2012 ... | reverse complement strand
CCTATATGGCCTTATTGAATTAGGACCTAATAGGTTTATAGAGGGCAATAATAGGAATATAGCTAATAGGCCTTAATTCTTTATCACCTTAGTCCATTAGGGGCCTATATGTAATATACAGATATATAATACACTCTCAAGAGGGCAGGCGTACGTAACATAGTATATTATATATACCTATCATATATGCCCACTACAAGGCGTACCAATTTTGGGCCTTCGGGGCCTCCAAAATTAAGTGCAATAATTAAGTGCACAATATTTTTAATTTTTCATTTATTTAACAGAAAATATTTTGAAAATAAAAATATTCATTTTCTCATAAATTTTTCTCGAAAATGTTTGTAGTTTCAAATATTATTCGTATCTTTGCAATGTCAGAAAGATAAAGCGATATTTGAATAAATAATCTATTAGAATTTTTTAAGAAATTATTTCTCTAAAAATTTTGCAGATTAAAAATAAAACGTTATCTTTGTAACAAGAAAAAGAAATAGTTCTTTAATATAGTGAGACGTTTAATTAAGCCTTATTAGATAGTTATAATAGTCTTGAAAAGTCTATTGAAAAGGTTATAAAAATAATAGTTTAAAATTTTTCAAGCATTTTATTATGAGCGAAAATTTAAACAATTCAGTTGAGAATGTTAATGCAGTTACTAACAAAGAAACTTCTTCAAAGAAGAAAATAAATAAAGTAAGTGCAAGTAAAGCAAAAGCAACTGCAAAAGCAAATAGCTTAATTGCTTTAGACGTTTTAAAAAGCGTAAAAGAAAAGAATGAGGGTCTTTTCAAAACTGCTTTAGGGACAAAAACAGAAATTTACAAAAAAGAATTATTTGCAGGTGCAAACGAAAAGCAAATAAAATCTTTGCGTAAAAAGTTTAGAAACGTAACTTTTAATTTTCTTTCCTCAATCGCTGCAAATGGAGACAAGAAATTGATTGCGGGATTTATAGATTTTTATAAACAAGTCTATGTAACAAATGATTTTTCATTTTCTTCTATTGCATCAGAGAACACAAAAGAAGAAAAGAAAGAAATTTTGATGAAAGGTCTTTCAATCGTAAAAAAGAACGCAAAATAAGTATTAATCAGATAGGGAGTAAACTATCTTAAATTATAATGATATGATAGTATTATATGTATTTGTTTCTTTTATAATTTTGCTTTTCGTTTTTCTTTATATAATTACATTGTTTTTGAATTGGAATAATTTTGTAATTAGTGGTATTGAAGAAAGCGAATTTTCAACAAATGATAATGATTATTACGTTATCATTGATAAAGAGTTTTGCAAAGAAACAAACAGAAAAGGTATAGATATAACAGTTTATTCTTTTATTCTTTTTTGCTTTCAAAACAACAATGTTTGTAGGGATAAAATAATTAATTTAATCTTTAAACAATTTAATTAAAGCATAAAACAAAGGGACATGCAAATAAATGTTTGTCCCTTACTTTTTATTTATGAATGTTAAATTTAACGTAACCGTTCGCCCCTTTTACTACCACAACTTTTTGACACCTCGTGAGGGGTTATTACTACTCTCCAAAATAATCCGACTTTAACACCCGATAAACCACCGAAAATGAAACTCTAAACTTCTCTCCCAACTTCTGCAACGTCCAACCCTGCTCTCTTAAACGAACCAACCGCCTATACTGCCTCTTACTAAACTTATACTTTCTAGTACTCCTTCCATCCTTAGCCATCTGTTCCATATTCATCCTGGGAGTACCCCACATCAAATTACTTACAACATTATGGGTTCTCTTATTATCCTTGTGCATCACAATAGGATAATTATTAGGATTAGGTATATAAGCCATTGCTACTAACTTATGAACACCAAACCCCTTTTGCCTACCCTCTACATGTAACACTACATATTCATAACCACAATTTCTACCATTGTGAGATTTAGTATAAAAAGAGGATTTCCTAACCCAAATCCCTAATTTATTACTATACACTTTACCATTACGGGTAACATGATACCCTGGGCATCCCGGAATATTTTCTTTCATAATATCAAGTATTTTTGGAATATAGTAATAATCACACAAAGAAGCCAGGGATGTTAGGTCTCTGGCAACTAATTAAAGTATAGCACGGATTAAATCCTTAGTCCTATCTTTCCCAAGAACTCCTCGAACCTTACCACCTTTCTTCTCATAAAAGAAAACATACCATATCTGAAGATTCCTTAACCACCATCTTTTAACTTCACCATAGCCATCAAAGTATCTTTCAATACAATTCATATCCAACTGAGTAATCCAAATCTGATACCAAATTCTATTGCCTTCAGAACACCTTAGGATTCTCTTATCACGTTCATCCTTAATTACTTCAACCTTCACCATATATCACTTCTCTTTAAATTCATTCTCAAACTCGGATATCACTTTCTCCAATAACTTTGCCCTTACTTCATTAAACTCTAAGGTTAATGGATACCAATAGAATTTATACCTTTCATTTTCAGGTATATCCTCAATCCTATATTTATACCAGTAGTTGAATATGCCTATAGGTTTAACTACTTTGATATAATCTACGTAATTCACTCCAGGAAAATGAATGGTCTTATATAGGTACTCTATACCAAACCTATCAGGAGTAAACCATACCTTAAATACCTCGTAGTCCTCTCGTACCATCCACATAGATAATTGCCCACAAAGACCTACAGGTGTATCTCTAGATAAGCCTATAAGGATTAACTTGAGGCTCCTTATTATCCTATCTGCATTATCCCTTAGATAATTCTCTATAACCCTATTCTCGTAGGAATTATAATCGATTGCAATGGATATAGACTTTCCCATTCTTCTCAAATTTTCTTTCAAACCATCGGCAGGTAATACACTTTGGGCTTCCTACCATTATCTGTACTTCCCCTTTAATTACTGGGCATGAGTTGGTAAACTTCTTTTGCTTACCTACCTTCTTGGTTGTAATTTCTCTGTTCATAGTTTTCATATCATCGTTATTATATAATATCATAGCATTGGGTATATCACCTTGGGTATTAGATTACAATATCAAGTTTTTGCTTATATAAACCAAAAATATGATTATGGAAAAGAAAACAACATTTAATCTCAGAGCGGGGGGGAGGCAACCACCTTAAACCTTACATTTCCTTATACACAAGGTATAGAACCTATTGAAGTAACTTCTCTAAAGGTTCGAAAGGTCAATGGAAAAGAAGACGGTAGCTCTGTTCAAGTTGGCTATGTTATAGATGAGCCTCCTTATGGATATATAATAGGTCAGACTATAGATGGATTCGAGATACACTATAAAGAGAATTCTAGTAATGATAGTAGGAACGGTGTCATTACCCTTACTCAAAATGAATCAAACAAACAATGTAAGGTAAACTTTACTCAGAAAGCAAATCCTATACGACGTTATAAGGGCTTGGCTATGAAAAGTTATGGTAACTCTCTTGAGAGTCGTGATACTTATGTAGAGTTTGATAATGATACCAAGTACTTTAAATGGGCCGGTTCAACTAACGGTCTTGCTATGTATATGAGAAATTCTCAGGGATTCGAAAAATCATTTAAGAGTTTCATATTACATACTACCCAGGTTAATAACTTTGGGCAATACAGTCCAAGCTATATATCCTTCTATGGAGAAAAGAACTTTGTAAACGGTACCTACTCAGCCTCTCTTACAGACTATACAGACCTTGTATTTAAACTACCTTTGTCATCTGGCCTATGGGAACCTTTTAGTATCAAACTATGGAGTGATCAAGGTGGAGATGACTACTCACTGAGTTTTGAACAATTAACTTAAAAATATATGGAAAATTATAATCCCCATCCCCTAAAACTGGCCTTTGATGCCAGGGGAGCTACATCTCAAACTATAAATGCTCCTTATGGAGGAACCAAAACAACCCTTACCATTTATTCTTATCGAGATACAAAAGTAAATGGTAAGGTTACTAATAGTGATTTAATAGATTTCACTACCAGAATTACTTCTGATGGTAATATCTCTGATACTTGGATTTTTACTAAGAAAGCAGTAAATGATGCGTTGTCCTATAGCTTGGAAATAGAGATAAGGCCAAACTTAGGTGGAGCTAGAACTGGTACCATAACTCTTACTCAAGCTTCATCTGGAAAAACCATAACCATTAATATCTCTCAGGCAGCAGGTGTAATTGTACAAGAATATGTACTTACTGGTCCGACCATCCCTGATATTATATTCTTAGCAGCTGGAGGTACACAAACGGTAGAAGTAGAGAGTTATGCCCTATATTCAGACGGTTCAAAGGTAGCCGAAGTACCATATGTAGATTCAAAGCCTACTTGGTTAACTGTTGAAATTACACCAAAGAGTCAATTTGTTGGTAATACCAAGTACTCTGTTAAGGTAACAGCAACTCCTAATACTGGAACCACAGGTCGTCAAGAGAATCTAGTATTAAGACAGGGAGCAGTAGAAGGAAAGGAACTTACCTTTGTAGTTTCTCAAGGAGTACCAGTTACGGACATCACAATAGAATTAACTCTTACAAACTTACCAACTGATGGAACCGGTGCTTTATTTGGGGAATTCGAAGTACCCAATAGTAATTCTCTCTTAGGTTATTTCGCCTTTAGTATTCTGGGTACATCTCATAAATTTACCTATAAAAAGTCTACTGGTTTAGTTGTAAACTTATCTACTCCCGGTGAAACCGATACAGCCTATATTGGTGATGTGGTAAAGTTGTACACTTGGGACTCTAATTCAACTAGATGGGTATATCGAACTCAATTTGCTTTACCGAGTAGTGATACAACTATTCCGGCATATTAAAAAAAAATAAGGGGTATTATACCCCTTATTTTATGTTACCTACAAGAGTTTATATCTTATAAACTTATAGAATAAGTAGATTGGGAACAAGGGAAGAACTAGCCATACCGAAATAAATAATACCAGAGAATGGAGTTTATGAGTTTGTGGTAAAAAATCCAGGCAAGCTTTTACAAAGAACATAGTAAATGGTAGGCATACCAAATATATTATAACGATTACTGTAGTCATTGTTCCTCCTTGAAATACTTGTTAATAATCTTAGTGAGCTTCTTATCGAAATCTATCATTATATCTAGAGCTTCTCCCTCTCCAATACTTCTTATCTTCTTATCCAAGAACTCCATGTTTCTTTTAATAGAGAAATAGGCTTTATAAGCCAAGAACCCCTTTTCATTTTCCTCAGTTAAAGGTAAAACCTTACCATCCTTTCCATCTAACCTTGAATAAGTATCATCTGGTCCAAGTGTTCTTGCAACCTTTACCCGATTACTCAATGTAGCATATCCACCTTTCTTATCGATAGATTCTACCGTTACCTTCTCCATGATTTGTCTCCCATCAAGTAAGAAGAAAACTTCATCACCTTCCTTGAGCTTTTTAATTTCTTTCTTTTCTTTTTTCATATCTGTATTAATTAGAAATTTTCTTTATGCAAAGATAATAAATAATTTCTTATTTTTATTGCATTATCAATCTTATTTTTAATAAATTCATAGGTAATGTTTCTACGGTCCTGAAGTTCTTTGAATTGTTCAGGGGATAGAAATATACCATTAATTTTAAAAAGTCCTCTTAGAGGCTTCGGTATATCTCCTTGATGACTGGCGTTATTAGTCTGTACTAAAGAGAAGCTCTTATGTTTTTCATCAAGTATAGCAGCGTAGGTCATAGTTGGGTTTAACATAGCATGATATAGACCACTAAACCCAGTAGGAATAGTTAAAATAGTACCCGGTACCTTGACTACCCAATGGTCATACTTCGGAGTTATCAGAGCAACTTTGTTCTGTTTTAATAACTCCTTGTCATATTCTACTCGTTTATGCCAAAAAGCACAATGAAAACAGAGTTGGTCAGACTTCATCAAGATCGGAATTTCATAAGTAGGCTCATAATCCTCTAAATTAATGGGTTTGCCACATATGTGGCATCGATTTGTCTTATTCATATTGCATTATTTATAAGTTATATATGATAATAGAACCTTGAAACATCCTAAAAATGGGTTATAAGCAATACTTTCGTTACTAAAATTGAACCATTAAAACTGATAGGTTATGGATAAATTAACAAATGAGATGATTAAAGACCTTGCTAATCGCTTAGGTCTAGAACCTGCTCTCTTAAAAGCTGTTCAAATCGTAGAAGCAGCTGGTAGAGATGGATTTTTAGCTGATGGCAGACCTCAAATTCTTTTTGAGGGTCACATTATGTACAAAGAAGTACATAAGAAATTCCCTGACAGAGATTTAGCTTACCTTTGTAAGAGATATTCTACGATTTTCTTCCCTAAATGGGATAAATCGAAGTACTTGGGAGGTGTACACGAGTACAAAAGACTCGAATTAGCCAAAGAAATTGACGAAGAATGTGCATTGAAGTCTGCAAGTTGGGGTATGTTCCAGATTATGGGCTTCAATCACCGCCTTTGTGGATGTAAAGATGTCTTCGAATTTGTTCACAAGATGTCTGAATCTCATGAGAAACAATTGGAACTCATGTATTATTTCATGAATAACTCTGGTTGTTTGAAAGAACTCAAAGCAAAAGACTGGGCTGGCTTTGCCAGAAAGTATAATGGTCCTGGGTATGCCCAGAATGCCTATGACCAAAAGTTAAGAAATGCTTACGAAAATTTCAAAGATAAGTTATGAAAAGATGTCATTTTAACAGCTGGGTAGCAAAGGTATTCCTTTTCCCCAGTTACAAGGCAATAACTATGTTGTACAACTCTTTTTTCAAGCATAGAGTAGAGGAGTGTAAACCGGATGATATCAACCATGAGAGAATCCATCAGGTACAACAGATTGAGTGTAGTATAGTCGGTTTGATACTTGGTATCATACTCTGGGTATTATTCGATATATCCTTCTGGTGGGTAGTAGTTCTCTGTTTTGGTCTCTTCTACCTTTGGTATATTATCGAATATCTTCTCATTCTGTGTTTTGCCAAATGGGATAAACAGAATGAAAGGTATCATGATGTAAGTTTTGAAGAAGAAGCTCACAATAATGATAAAAATCTGAGTTATTTGGAAGACCGTAAACCATTTGCTTGGATTAAATATATCAAATTGAGAAGCTACAAGAAATGAAGAAACTAAGGGTATTGGGAGTGTGCGCTGGACAGGGTGCACTCCTGTTCCCTTTTAAGAAGAATTTGTTAGGGAACATAGAGATAAGGGGAGTATTCCACACTCCCGGCGAAGAACAATGGAAATTAAATTTTGGGGATATACCGTTCTATAAGGGCTTTTGTTTACAAGAATTCAATGAGAAAGTAGACATAATTATATCAAGCCCTGATTGCGGAGCAGCCTCAGTAATGAGGTTATCCAAAGTAAAGGAATTGGGTAATCCTAAAGATAACCGTAGTCTTAATCTAGTAATTGCATCAATACTCGAGTATAAACCTAAGATATTTCTTATAGAAAATCTACCAAGACTGCTAACATTGCTTCCCAAGGATTTCTTTGAGGAAACCTTCAAAGACTATAAATTAATTTTTCACGAAAGGTCAGTTTTAGACTACGGAAACTCTCAGGAATCAAGGAAGCGATTACTCATCATTGGAGTACATAAAAAGACCGGTAAGAAATACTTGAATGCTTTTGATGAAGTATTTCAAGTAAAAACTCCAACAACTACTAGAAATCTACTAAAACCACTCACATTCTCTCAAGAAAATAATACTAACCAGATTCCATTCATGAGTAAAACTCTGGCAATGTATGACTATCGAAAGCTTCCTGAGAAGAAAAATCTCACAGTAGCAAAGATACATAGACTCTGGGTTAGAGATTTCAAGGATGAAAAGAAATGGCCTATCAAAACTGCAAAGATGAGTACTCTTCCAGGAGTATATAGATTGGAGTATGATAAACCGCCATTAACTCTTAGACCTGCAGATAGGCAATTTAGACCAGATGGTTACCCCTTGGGAATCGAAGACTTTAAGGCAATTATGGGATTCCCTGATAAATTTAAAATTTACCTTCATGAAAACGGTGATACCCTCGATGGTGATTTTAAGGATTACCATTATTGGCTTAACAAGGCAAGGTATACAATTGCTAAGGGTTCGGTTTATGAGGTAGGTATTTGGTTTAAAAGATGCCTTAAAAGTGTACCCTAATTTCAGTGACCTCCCCCTATATATATAATGGCTATTAGCCAGGTAAGAAGGTAAGAAGGAAGGAAAGGAATAATTCCAAAATACAATTCTGAAAGGATAGGGATTGTTAAGGGAAAGGAAAACAAGCCACAAACCTAACTAATTGATTTTGAATGAATTAGGTAGTACCAAGACTTGGCAAATTGATGCCAAGTACCTGATTTAGAGCTAGTTGACTATATTCGTATGAACCTAAAAATTACAGTGATATGACTAAGAAAATTTTACATCGTTCGGAAGTTACACCGAAGAATCTGAAAGCAATCTTTAATATGGTTGCTGCTCTATATAACCGACTTGTTAAGAATCATCGAGGAAGAATTAAAGTTTCCATTACCGAAGATTCTAAGGGTTTGGAGATTAAGTTAAGAATACCGACTCTTGATCTGAGTTCAAGTATGAAAGTATTAACCCATCTTTGCATCGATAAGTTCATTGCCAAAGATAATTATCTAAAGTTACGAGATGAAGAAGACACTTAAAAACGTAGTGTTCCTTTTGCTACTAGGATTTACTATTTACCTTTGCTTCAGGAATTACAAACTTTCTCGAGAGGTTGATTCCCTGGAACAAGCGGTCAATGAAATCCCAGATACAGTATACACAGAGAAACCCTTCAAACCAGAGAAGAAGTACTCTGAAGAAAATGAACCAGATAGAATCTTAGTTTACGACAATAGGCAGTCAACTCTCTTTCCTGATTCCATGCTAAGGCAGCCAGTTATCAGTAAACAAGATTCACTGGTTCAGATTGTATTGAAGAAGAATCAGTTGAACTTAAGTCTACTCAATCAACAGACTGGAACTTATTCAACTAGACTGTTCAATATCAATCTGGATAAGTACAACTATAACTGGTATGAAGGTCAATTAACTCGGAAGAAAGTTGCAAGGTTATCACTTAACCCTTACGTTTATGGTAAGTATAGACCTTTCAATAATCTCTTCGATATAGGAGCTGGTCTTTCAATCAAGACTAAGAGATTTAATTACAAACTCGGAGTCAATGCCTTTTACTATCCGAAGATAAAATCGGGAATTGGTACTGACATCGAATTTCAAATAACGTATAATTTTTAAGTATGGCAAAGACTATCTCAGAAACTAGAACTACTTTAACTCGGGAAGAGCTATCAAACTTATCCCGAGTTTCAGTAGATGTTTTCTTTTTCAGTCTTTTCTGTAATGTGATACACCCAGTAAGGGGAAAGGTAAGATTCGAGTTATACCCATTTCAAAAATCGGTTCTGTATAACTTTATTGCTCAACGATTCAATATCATTTTGAAGTTTCGTCAGGCAGGTATTACAGAGTTGATTTCCATGTACTGCCTTTGGTTGGCAATGTATCATCCCAACAAGAAGATAAACATTATCTCAATCAAAGATACAACGGCAAAGAAGGTTCTTAAAAAGATTAAGTTCATGTATAAGAATCTTCCATGGTACCTTCAAACTCCCATAATAAACGGTAGAGCTGGTGAATACGGTTCTGCATCCATGATAGAATTTGATAATGGGTCTTTCATTGAATCAATTCCGACATCGTCTGAAGCCGGTCGTTCGGAATCACTTTCCCTTTTGGTAATTGACGAGGCAGCAGTAGTTAGATGGGCAGCTCAAATTTGGGCAGCTGCTTTCCCTACTCTTTCCACTGGTGGAGCTGCCATCGTTAATTCCACTCCTTATGGAGTTGGTAACTTCTATCACTCAACCTGGGTAGATGCAATCGCTGGAGGTAACCCCTTTAATCCAATTCGATTATACTGGCAGATGCATCCAGAACGAGATATCAATTGGTATAATCAAATGTCCTCTGCTCTGGGTACAAAACGAACAGCACAAGAAATAGATGGTGACTTTTTATCATCAGGAAATACAGTCTTCGATTTAGCTGATATTAAGGCTATCGAAGACTGCCTTAGTGATTATCCGGTTATTAAGAAAAGGTTTAATGGTCAATACAGACAATTCTGTGAACCAGAACCAGACAAGGAATATTTCATTGGTGCCGACGTTGCAACTGGTAGGTCTTCTGACTACTCATCCTTTACAGTTATGGATAAGCCAGGAGAAGAACAAGCAGTATATAAGGGGAGAATGGCAGTAGGTGCTTATGCTAAATTACTCGGTGATACCGGTATGCTATTTAATCAAGCAACAATTGCTCCGGAATCAAATGATGTTGGTTTAGCAGTAACATCTAAACTTCAAGATGAAGGTTATCCCAAACTATATTACTACCAAAAAATGCTCAAGAAAAAAGGTAAGAGTAGACCTGAAATGGATAAATCTCCAGGTTGGTTAACCACACAAAAGAATCGTTCAGTGATAATAGAAAATTTGGAAGAGGATATCAGAAATGACGAAGTAATCATTAAGGACCCATTCTTTGTTCAAGAAGCCTATACATTCATCTATGATGGTTTAGGTAGACCTGTTGCAATGGGTAAGCATAGGGCTAATAATTCTACAGTAGATGTAGACCTTGAAGGAGACGTATATGCAGATGATGATATCTTTGGAAAAGCAATATGTAATCACATAAGGAAAG
>ERZ824600.5216-NODE-5216-length-10787-cov-6.946236_pt1 | contig 10787 bp, 10 predicted proteins | sample MGYA00519933_ERZ824600 | MGnify/ENA primary metagenome ERZ824600 (study PRJEB31778, sample SAMEA3449178) | human gut metagenome | biome: human gut; feature: human-associated habitat; material: faeces | place: United Kingdom | collected 2010/2012 ... | reverse complement strand
CAAAACCCTCATCCACCAGTTCAAATCTGGTCGTCACCTCCAAAAGATTCCCGGGAACTTCGGTTCCCGGGATTTTTTGTTGCCTTTTTTCTAAAAAAGATGAGAGGAGCCATCAGCCGACAGTTCCCCTCTTCCGTCATTTCGCGTTGCACAATGCCGCCTTGCCCCAAGAGGGGGAAGGCTTTTTTTAAAACTTCAGCCGCATCTGGTACCACACCACACCGCCGTGGGTGGAGCCGGAAACGCCCTCGTTCACAAAGCCGAACTTTGCATAGTAGTGCACCAGGGCCTCCTTGCAGGTCAGTACCAGCCCCTTCCGGCCTTGGGCCCGGGCGTCGGCAATGGCCTGCTGCAGCAGCTGCCCGGCGTACCCCTGTCTGCGGCAGGCCGGGATGGTGTTTACCCCAAAGATCATCTGCCAGGCACCATTCTCCCGGTGGAGGGAGGCGTCGGCGTACATCTCATCGGTCAGGTCCGGCCAGTCGGTGCAAAAGCCGTCCACAAAGGCCAGCAGCCTTTCCCCCTCCCACAGCAGCCAAAAATGATCGCCGTACTGCTGCAGCCGCCCGGCAAACTCCTCTGCCGTAGCCGCCTCTGCCGCCGGGAAGCAGGCCGCCTCCACCGCTGCAATGGCCTCCAAGTCCTTTAAGGTCCCCTTGCGGATCTCCATACATATTCTCCCTCTCTTTTTCTTCCGAGTGTACCACAGTTCCTGCCCAAAGGCAAAGGTCCTGCCGTTTTTTCCTTTTTGGGCCATTTGCATCCGCTGCCGCTCCGTGTTACAATGGCTATATTGCATCCAGGAAAGGAGCTGACACGCCATGCCCACCGAAAACCGCATCACCCTCACGCCGGACACGCCGGTGCGCTACCTGAAAGGGGTAGGCCCCAAGACCGCCGAGCGGTTCGAGAAGCTGGGCATCGTGACGCTGGCCGACCTTCTGTGCCATTATCCCCGTAAATACATCGACTTTACGAAGCCCTACTCCATTGCGGAAGCCCCTGCCGACACGGAATGCGTGGTCAAGGCAGAGGTGTTCGCCAAGCCCGGCGGGCGCATCCTGCCCGGTGGACGGCGGATGGAGCGGGTCACCGCCGGGGATGACGTGTCCGGGCTGGAGATCACCTGGTTCAACAACCCCTATGCCGCCCAGAAACTGGAGATCGGGCAGGAATACTATTTTCAGGGCATCGTCACCGGCGGGATGCTGCGGCGTCAGATGGTCAACCCGCTGGTGCGCACTGCCGAACAGGTGCAGGCAGCCCCGTTCGAGGCCGTGTACCCCCAGACCGAGGGCCTTTCCAGCAGTGCCATTGCCAAGTGCGTGCGGCAGCTGCTGCCCCATGCCGAGCTTCTGCCCGACCCGCTGCCGGAGGAGATGCGCCGCAAATACCGCCTGCCTTCCAAGGCCGAAGCCGTGCGGGCCATCCACTGCCCTGCCACCGAAGAAGAAGCCTTTGCGGCCCGGCGGCGGCTCATCTATGAAGAGCTTCTGGTGCTGCAGCTGGGCATCGGCCGCATGAAGAACCGCGGCTCCGCCGCCACTGGTGCCCCCATGCAGCCCACAGACCCGGAACCCTTCTGGGCCAGCCTGCCCTTCTCTCCCACCGGTGCTCAGCGCCGGGCTGTGGATGAGATCCTGGCCGACATGGCCGCGGAGCACTCCATGAACCGCCTGTTACAGGGTGACGTGGGCAGCGGCAAAACGCTGGTAGCGGCTGCCGCCATCTGGGCCTGCATCCGGGCCGGGTATCAGGCTGCTCTGCTGGCCCCCACTGAGATTCTGGCCGCACAGCACGCCGAGGGTCTGAACCGGATGTTGGCCCCCTTTGGCATGCGGGTGGCCCTGCTCACCGGCGGCATGAAGGCCGCTGCAAAGCGCACCACACTGGCCGCCATCCGGGGCGATGAAGCGGACCTCATCGTGGGCACCCACGCCATCCTCAGCGAGGGGGTGGAGTTTGCCCGGCTGGGGCTGGCCGTCATCGACGAGCAGCACCGCTTCGGCGTGCGGCAGCGCGGCATGCTGGCTGAAAAGGCCGTGAATCCGCACCTGCTGGTCATGAGCGCCACCCCCATTCCCCGGACCCTGGGGCTGCTGATCTATGGGGACCTGGACATCTCCATTCTGGACGAGCTGCCCCCCGGCCGTACCCCGGTCAAGACCCGGTGCATCACCGGCAAAAAACGGCGGGACCTGTACCATTTCCTCGATCAGGAGATCGACAAGGGGCGGCAGGTCTATCTGGTGTGCCCCGCCATTGAGGACACCCCCGACGGCGGGTTGAACGCGGTCAAGACCTACTACGAGGACATTGCCAAGGCCCTGCTGCCCGACCGCCGGGTGGGTCTGATGCACGGCAAGCTCAAGCCCAAGGAGAAGGCCGCTGTCATGGAGGATTTCAAGGCCGGGCGGCTGGACGCACTGGTGTCCACCACAGTCATTGAGGTGGGTGTGGACGTGCCCAACGCCAGCGTCATGGTCATCGAGAACGCGGAGCGCTATGGCCTGAGCGCCCTGCACCAGCTGCGCGGCCGGGTGGGCCGTGGTGCCGCCGAGAGCTGGTGCTTTCTGGTCAGCGACAATACCGGCGAAGCGGTGCAAAAGCGGCTGAAGTTCCTCTGCAGCACCACCGATGGCTTTGCCGTGGCCCAGTACGACCTGGAGACCCGCGGCCCCGGCGACTTTTTCGGCAGCCGACAGCATGGCCTGCCCACATTGCAAATTGCCGACCTGATGAACGACACCCGCACCCTCCACGCCGCCCAGAGCGAAGCACTGGCCATGCTGGCGGAGGACCCGCTGCTGCAGGCCCCGGAGCACGCCCTGCTGGCCGCACAGGTGCAGCAGATGTTCGACAAGGCCGGTGCCATGAACTGAAATCGCAGAACGGAGAGCCGAAGCTCTCCGTTCTGTTATTTTTTGCCCAGCCGCTTTGCGTGCCGGTCCCCCATGGGGATCACGTCGCAGAACACGCAGCGACTCTTGGTGGACAGCTGCACATCCCGGTGATAACAGCCGAAGAACCATTTTTCATAGGTCAGCTTCAACAGAATTTTGTCCAGAAACTGGTGCAGCTGGTTGGTCTCGCCGCTGGCCAGCACCGTAAAATCCAGGAATCTGCTTGGCGCGTCGTGGGTGAGCACATAATCCACCTGATCGCCGCAGGCTTCCAGGTTCTGCTCGCAGGCCGCATATTCTTCATCGGAGGGCATCTCCTGCTTCCACCAGTTCACGCCCGGCTCCCGTTCCTCCCGGTCCGGGCTTTCGGCCCCGCCGAAGCACAGGTACTTTTTGCCCTCCAGCTCCAGCACGCTGCCGCGGCACACATGGTAGACATTGCCGCCCAGGCTCTGCACCCGGCCGCCGAACCGCTCTGTTTCCGGATATTGGGCCAGCAGGTCGTAATTTTCATGGGAACCGTCCAGAAACAGCAGGGTATACGGCCGCTTTCGCAGCCAGTCCAGCTTTTTCTGTTCCTCTGCGCTGCCGTCCCACACAAAGCCGAAATCGCCCAGCACCACCACGATGTCCCGTTTGCCCAGCCAGCGCAGCCGCCCGTGCCGGAACCGGTCCAGATCGCCGTGGGTGTCGCCTGTCAGATATACCATTCCCGTCCTCCTGTGCCGGAGCGTGCAAAACCGCAGCCAAAAGCCGCAAAGCCCTTGTCACGTCCCGGCAAACCTGTTATTATAAAGTATACAGCGTCTGCTGTTCCATTTGTGTTTTCTGCGTACCGCTGCCGGTGCGCATTGCTTCGTATAGTTTATCGCTTTTTGAAGGAATTGTCCACATGAAACGTATTTTTGCACTGATCCTGTCGTTTGCACTCCTGCTCAGCTGCCTGGTGCTGCCGGCAGGTGCCATGTTCGACCCCTCCCCCGTCTATCAGGTGCAGGCCCAGAGCGCCTACATCGTGAACACCGACACCAACATCATCGTCTACGAAAAGGACAGCACCAAACAGGTGTCCGCCGGTGGCCTGACCAAGTATATGACCATCGCACTGGTGCTGACCAACTATGCTGACCAGCTGGACAACACCTTCCAGATGCCGTTTGCCATCTCGGACTATGTGCACAACACCAGCAACGCCGACATGCGCTCCAACGAGACTTTCACCTACCGCGAAGCACTGTACGCCATGGTCACCCGCAACGCCAACGAAGCCGCCATGGGCCTTGCCTATACCCTGTCGGGCGGAGACCTGGACGGCTGGGTGAGCCAGATGAACGCCCTGTCTCAGCGCATCGGTACCACGAACAGCACCTGGACGGACGCCTGCGGCATCGACAGCGGCAACGTGACATGCGCTGTGGACATGTACCTGATCCTGCGCTACCTGATGAGCTTTGACGCCTTTGTGGAGATCTCCGGCGTGCCCACCTTTACCATGCCGGCCAAAGAGAAGCACCGGTCTCCGTCGGTGCTGGTCAGCCAGAATGCAGCCCTGAGCAAAAGCAGCGGCGGCAATTACTACCGCAGCGCCATGCAGGGCGGCATGTGCGACGTGACCGCCTACAAGAAGGACAGCGGAAACCAGAGTTACGTTTCCTGGGCCAATCAGGACGGTGCCACCTATATCTTCTGTGTGATGCAAAGCCCCGACACCTGCGACACCTTCGGCTACGCCAACCGCCGCCCGGCCCTGTATGAGACGGTGCGGCTGATCGACTGGGTGTTCGACACCTTTTCCATCCAGGCCGCACTGGACACCGACCTGGCACTGGCCGAGATCCCGGTGAAGTATTCCGCCGACACCGACACCCTGCAGCTGTATCCGGCCGACAGCATGATGACCCTGCTGCCCTCCACCGGCGACGGCAGCGTGACCCAGAAGTATTTCCACCTGCCGGACTACGTCTGTGCGCCCATCCGGCAGGGCGACGTGGTGGGCACCGTGGAGCTGAAGCTGGCGGGCGAGACCATCGGCGTGGTGAACCTGATTGCCGGGCAGGATGTGGACCAGAACGCCCTGCTGCTCACCGTGGCCAAGATCCGCGAATTTCTGGGCAGTCTGTATCTGAAGGTGGTCATCGTGCTGAGCGTGCTCAGCGCCGCCATCTACGGGCTTTGGCTGCTGCTCAACCGCTGGAACCACCGCCGCCCCACCCGGAAGATCCACCGCCGCTGACCGGATCTCGAATAAGCAAAAAACGCCCCGGAAGCCTTCCAGCTTCCGGGGCGTTTGGTTGCGCCAGCAGGAGTCGAACCTACGATGGGGGAGTCAAAGTCCCCTGCCTTACCGCTTGGCGATGGCGCATCGTGCAAAACAGTATATCATATTTTCCGGATTTTCACAAGAGGCACCGGCATGTTTTCTTCCGCGCGGAGGCAGATCTTCTTTCATGAAAAATTTTTGGGGATTCGCTGAAAAACCTTGCCAAACTGTTGCGGTTGTGGTACGCTGTGGAAGCGAAGTCATTCAAGGCCGTGCCGGAATGCCGCCCCCGCCGGGCAGGCACCGCAAGCGCTGCGGGGCACGGTTACTCCCGGGAAAGTGAGGAATTTTATGAAAAAAATTTTCCGAGCATTGACACTCTGTCTGGTCCTGCTCAGCCTGCTGTGTGCGGCAGTGCCTGCCGCCTTTGCCGCAGGAAATAAAGAGGACGCCTTTTATACCATCGGTCTGGACGCCTGCGGCGGTGTGAGCTCCACCGTGGTGGTCACCACCAATCTGGACGGCAAACTGACCACCCTGCCGGAGTCTCCCACGATGGACGGCTACACCTTCAACGGCTGGTACACCGAGCCGGTGGGCGGCAGCCGGGTCACCACCGCTACCGTGTTCACCGGTGACACCACCATTTACGCTCAGTGGACCGCAAAGTCCAGCTCCGCCAGTCCCACGACCCCTACCCTGCCCGTGACCGGCGGTCCTGCCCTGCAGAAGCATCTGGGCACCCTGCTGGTGGCCGGCATTCTGGTCACGCTGGTGGTCGTGGCCGCCGTCTGATTTTTACATTTTGGAAAAACATGCACTGATTTTACGAAAGAAAGGAATTCCCATTATGATGACCGAAATGAAACTGCCCGCCTGCTATGCCGTGATCGACGAAAACGAGATGACCTATCTGGACGGCGGTGCCACCATTGCCGACAGCGACGCTTACAAGGCATTCCTGAACGTGGGTCAGGTCTTTAACCAGCTGGCCCGCATCTTCTCCGGTGCAAGCTCCATTATCAACAACATCAATGTGATCTACAAGTCCATCGTTGAGCTGAACAATCTGCTGGGCGGTTTCATCAAGAAGTAAACATTCTGCCACAAAAAGAGCACCCTGTTTTCCGCGCAGGGTGCTCTTTTTGCGCAGCCTGAGGAATTTTGTGTGCGATTTTCAAAAAATATTTTTTGAAAACCCACTGCAACGTCATTTTTGTTACGGTTTTGTTGCATTTTGTCTGGTAGAATGCTTTATGTATGGATGTTCGGAGTTTCGACGAATTTCTGTACGAAAATCGCTTTTTCGCGCAGCAGGGTCCGTACCGGCCCTGCAACGCTTTTGATACGGAGGTGCCGTTATGGCAGACCGTGAACTGCGGCATATGCGCCGCACTGAACTGGTCGAGATCATCTTTGCGCTCAAGCAGAGCGAAGATCAGCTCAAAGCCGAAAATGCAGATCTGACCGCCAAACTGGAACAGCGGCAGATCCATCTGGACAGTGCCGGGTCCATTGCACAGGCCGCTCTGGAACTGAACCATGTGTTTGAGGCTGCGCAGGCAGCCGCCGATGACTATCTGGCTTCGGTGCGGTCGGTCGACCGGGACGCCCTGCAGGCGCAGGCAAAGGCCGAAGCAGACCAGATCCTGGCACAGGCCCGGGCCGAGGCGGAACAGCTGAAGGCACAGACCAAGCGGGAATGTGACGCCCTGACCGAGGCAGCAGAGCACAAGCGTGCCCAGACAGAGGCCGACTGTGCCGCCTTGCGGGCTAAAACGGAACAGGAGATTGCAGCACGGCGGGCTGCTTTTGAGCAGAGCACCCGTGAGCTGCTGCGCAGCCGCTGTGACACCGATATCCTGCCGGAAGAAGGCAAGGTAAAATGAAATCAACCGAGATCAAATTTACGGCCATCCCCTCCACAGAGGAGGTAAAGGCCGAGCGCGACCGTCTGGCCTACCGCAGCCGGTACGGACGGGTACTGCGCAGCACCATTTATGCGCTGGTGGTGGTGGCCGCTGTGGCCGTGCTGCTGGCCACCCTGTTCCTGCCGGTGCTGCAGGTCTCCGGCAACAGCATGAACCCCACGCTGGAGGACCGGGACATTCTGCTGCTGGTCAAGTCCGACAGCATGAAAACCGGCGACCTGTGCGGCTTTTATTGGCAGAACAAGCTCCTGCTCAAGCGTGTGATCGGCCAGCCCGGTGACGTGATCTCCATGGACGAGGACGGCCATGTGACCGTGAACGGCACTGTGCTGGACGAGCCTTATGTGGACGAGCTGGCACTGGGTGAATGTGACATCCGGTTCCCCTATCAGGTGCCGGAAAACCGGTATTTTGTGCTGGGCGACCACCGCTCGGTGTCCATCGACAGCCGCAGCAGCGTGATCGGCTGCGTGGAAAAAAGCCAGGTCGTGGGGCGGGTATTCCTGCGCATCTGGCCGCTGAACCGCTTTGCGGTATTCTGATTTGTGCCTGCGGAGCGGGCGAATGTGTCCCGCCTCCGAAGCAATGTTGTGTGCATAAATTTCCCCAATCTGGAAAGGAGCGAATCATCCCCTCATGAAAAAGACGTTCAAAAAACTGTTTGCTGCCCTGCTGGCAGCAGCCCTGGTGCTGGCTATGGCCGTGCCTGCTTTTGCAGTGACCAATGCCACCAAAGGTTCCATCACCATCAGCAACACGGTGAAGGACGAGACCTACACCATCTACCGCATGTTCAAGCTGGACAGCTACAACGCTGAAAGCAATACCTATTCCTACACCGTAGAATCGGATTGGGAGGGTTTCTTCAAGACGGGTGCCGGTGGAAACTACATCACCCTGGACGGCCAGAACCACCCCACTTGGACGGCTGCTGACGAAAACGATTCCACCACTGTTGCCGCATTTGCTAAGGCAGCTCTGGCCTGGGCAGCTGATAAGAAGATCTCTGGCACTAAGGAAACCGCAACTGGTGATACCGTCACCTTCTCTAGCCTGGACCTGGGCTACTACCTGGTGGACAGCTCTCTGGGTGCTCTGTGCGGTCTGAATACCACCAATCCCGATGCCACCATCAAGGAAAAGAACGAAAAACCTGAAATCAAGAAGGAAGTTCAGACAAGCGCCGGTGATTGGAGCAGCGAAAACAACGCCAAGATCGGTGATACTGTGGAGTATAAGGTCGAGATCAAGGTTGCTGACGGTGCTCAGAAGTACACCGTCACCGATACCATGAGCAAGGGCCTGACCTTCAACAACAGTTCCCTCAAGGTTACCGCCAATGATGCTGTGACCACCGATTATACACTCACCTCTACCACCAACGGCTTCACTCTGGTGCTTCCTGAAACCTACGTCAGCACTCTCACTAAGGGTACCACTATCATTGTGACCTACAATGCCACCCTGAATAAGGATGCTGTCATTGATGGCGATGGCAACGCCAACGAGGTCAAGCTGAGCTACGGCAATCATCAGAACACTGTTCCCAGCAAGGTCACCACCAAGTCCTACCAGTTCGACCTGGTGAAGGTGGACGGCACCACCAACAAGCTGCTGGACGGTGCTGAGTTTGAGCTGGCCGATGGCGAAACCAAGCTCTCTTTCGTAAAGGATACTGCCGGCAACTACCGTGTGGCCACGACTGGCGATGAGGGTGCAACCACCACCATTACCGTCAAGAACGGCAAGGTCAACATTTACGGTCTGGCAGGCAAAACCTATACCCTGACCGAAACCAAGGCTCCGGACGGTTACAACAAGCTGGTAACCTCCGAAACCGTAAACCTGGCCGATGGTTCCAAGACTCATGCCACCATCGTGGATAGTGTCTATAAAGACGGCGGCGTTGTGGTCGAGAACCACGCTGGCACCGTGCTGCCCAGCACCGGCGGCATGGGCACCACCCTGTTCTATGTCATCGGCGGCGGCCTGATGGTGGCAGCAGTCGTGCTGCTGGTCACCAAGAAGCGCATGGAGCATAAGAACTAAGCAACCATCCCTGAAAACACCCGGAGCGGGGGCGACCAACTCGCCTCCGCTCCTTTTTCACAGCACAGAGGGCCTTGCCATGAAAAAGCACTCCGGCACCATCCTGCTCGTCCTCATTTTCTTTGTGGGCCTTGCGGTGATGCTCTACCCTACCATCAGCGATTACATCAACCAGCGCAACCAGACCAGGGTCGTGAACAGCTACGCCCAACAGGTGGACGGCCTGTCCGACGCCGACTACACGGCCTATTTTGATGCCGCCGACGTCTTCAATCAGGAGATCGCCGCCGACCCGGATGCCCTGTACCACGCCGACCACTTTTCCACCTACAGCACCACGCTGGACGTGACCGGCACCGGCATCATGGGCTACATCACCATTCCCCGCATCGGGGTGGAGCTGCCCATCTACCACGGCACCAGCGACGCCGTGCTGCAGGTGGCCGCAGGCCATCTGGAAGGCACCAGTCTGCCGGTGGGCGGCGAGAGCACCCACGCCGTGATCTCGGCACACCGCGGCCTGCCCAGCGCCAAGCTGTTCACCCATCTGGACCGGCTGGAGGTGGGCGACACCTTCACCATCACCGTGCTGGACCGGGAGCTGACCTACGAGGTGGACAAGATCTCCATCGTGCTGCCCACCGAGGTGGACGAACTGAAGGTGGTGGACGGCAAGGACTACGTCACCCTGATGACCTGCACCCCCTACGGCATCAACTCCCACCGCCTTCTGGTGCGGGGACGGCGCATCGAAACGCCGGACAAGCTCAAGCACATCCGTGTAACAGCCGATGCCATCAAGATCGAACCGATCATCACAGCTCCCATCATGGCACTGCCCCTGCTGCTGGTGCTGCTGCTCTGGCTGCTGTTCTCCAACCGCAAACGCAAATCTACAAGAGGTGAAAAACATGAAACGCACTGATCTCAAAAAGCATGCTGCGGCCCTGCTTTTGGTGCTGTGCCTTCTGGTAACAAGTGCGCTGCCTGCCCTTGCCACCAGCGCAAACATCAAGCTGGTGGACAGCAGCGGCAATCCCACTACCGGCACCATCCGCGTTACGCTGTACGACAGCGCCAACGATAAGGCGCTGAGCGGCGGCAAGCTCACTTTGTACCGTGTGGCCGAGGTAAAGCGCCAAAACGGCAACCTGAGCTACGAATACTGCGGCGATTTCTACGGCTGCGGCATTGCGCTGGGTGATTTGACCGACAGCACCCTTGCGGCCCAGCTGCAGGAGTATCTGCCCCAAAGCGCCGAGGGCACCACAAAGACCATTGATGCGGACGGCAACGTGACCTTCCGTGGTCTGGAGCTGGGCCTGTATCTGATCGTGCAGACCGAGGCTTCCAAGGGCTATGAGCCGATCAATCCGTTCCTTGTCTCTCTGCCCATGGCGGAGGATGGCAAGTGGAATTATGCGGTGGATGCCAGCCCCAAGGTGGGTGCTTACACCCCCACCAAGCCGGACACGCCGCCTACGCCCGATTATCCTGATACGCCTACCCCGCCGGACAACCCGGATAACCCGGTCTCTCCCGGTAACCCGGATAATCCCGTTGCCCCCGGTACTCCGGACAATCCGGTGGCCCCGGGCCATCCGGATCATCCGGTAGCACCCGGTAATCCAGACAGCCCCGTTC
>ERZ824600.5213-NODE-5213-length-10792-cov-3.230884_pt1 | contig 10792 bp, 8 predicted proteins | sample MGYA00519933_ERZ824600 | MGnify/ENA primary metagenome ERZ824600 (study PRJEB31778, sample SAMEA3449178) | human gut metagenome | biome: human gut; feature: human-associated habitat; material: faeces | place: United Kingdom | collected 2010/2012 ... | reverse complement strand
CGTGGAGGCGTAGATGATGGTCGGAACCTTTTTCCGGAGAAGATTTTTCAGCGCCCGGTTCTTGTCCTCCGCCCCGGAACAGCGGAGAACCGAAAACGAGAGATTCGGACGCTTGAAGCCGGCAACCCGAAGTTCCATCTCCGGCCGGTGAAGCTGCCGGAGAATGTCCTCGCAGACCTGTGCCGTGGCGGTGGCGGTAAATGCGCAGACCTGCGGAATGGCAAACTGTTCCACAATCTCTCCGAGACGCGCATAGGCGGGCCGGAAGTCGTGTCCCCACTGGCTGATGCAGTGCGCTTCGTCGACCACCATGATCTCCGGCGGATTTCTCCGGAGAAAGTTTCGGAAGGATTCCGCCTGAAACCGTTCCGGCGCAACATAGAGCAGTTTGAGGTCGCCCAGGTCCACGTCGCGCAGGATCTCGTGCTGTTCCGCCGTCGGGATCGTCGTGTTGATGCAGGCGGCCGGGATCCCTTTCCCGCGCAGGGAGTCCACCTGGTCCTTCATCAGGGAGATCAGCGGCGAGACCACGATTCCGTATCCGTTCTTCAGCAGAATCGGCAGCTGGTAGCAGAGCGACTTCCCCGCCCCGGTCGGCATGATGACGCAGAGGTCTTTGCCGGAATGAATCTCCTTTACAATCTCCTCCTGGTTGTCCAGAAAGGTGTCGAAGCCGAAATAGCGCTTCAGTGTCTCGTGCAGAACCCCGCTCATGATGATCCTTCGCTGTTAAAACGGAAATATACCACTTTTTTTGAAAAAGTACAGGGGAAAACCGTGGCTCTTTTCGGGATTTTCCGTCGGAGTCTCTCCACTCTTTGCAAGTCGTCGGAACATGTCAATTCAGGAGGTCGCCGCAGGGAGGTGTTCCGGCTTTTCCGGGAGTCCTCCCCATCAGGCCGACTGGAATCTCTGCCGTAATCCGAGGCGAAAATACACGCTTTTTTATTTTTTTGAAAAAATCTTCTTGCATTTTTCAAAAAGCATGATACATTAAATGCCGTTGACCGTTCCTGCCCAATGGTGTAACGGTAGCACAACTGATTCTGGTTCAGTTTGTTGAGGTTCGAATCCTTATTGGGCAGCCATTTTCATCCTTGGTCGAACTCCTGAATTCCCTGAATTTGAGTGTAATTTTATCATCTTTTTCAAGAGTTATGCTCTCCAGACAGGTCGTTAAAAACTGTCTCCGCAGATCAGCATTTTCGGGCGATATTTTAAAAAAATCACGGATTTGATATATTTTATCAATAATTTTTAATAAAAAATTTGCGCTTGTACCTGAAAACCGTTTGATTTGAGTAGATAAAAAATCAATTCTTGCCTCAAGATTACTGATTTCTCCGCGAATTTGAGACAACCTGAAATTAAAATCCTCCATATTGTCATCAGAAATTTTTCCGGAAACCAGCAGGTGAATGATTTTTTCATGCTCTGCCCTGCATTTCGCCAAAGCAATCGCCGCTTGTTTTTTTTCGGTTTCCAAGCGTACGGCTTCAGCTCTCGATAGATTTTCTATGCAATCCCGATAGCCTTGTATGAAATTTTCATCAATTTCATAGACTGGCATCATTTCAATGATTCGCTTTTCAATATCTGGCGCCGATACTCTGTTTTTGCAGTTTACGTTATCTGTGCAGCGGTAATAAAAATATTGCCCGGATTTTGCACTGGCTGGTGTCATATACCGCCCGCAATGGCATCGGAGGAGTCCAGTCAGCAGGTAGGGGTTTTTGTATGCTTTTGGACGGGAAACGACCCGTTTGCTGTCGTCATTTATTGAAACCGTTTCCAGTTTTTTCAAAACGGATGAATAAAGCTCTGGCGAGATGATACGTTCATGCTTCCCAGGGTAGAGTTTCCCGGCATATGGAATTTTACCCAAATAAATTTTATTTTTCAAGGTGTGGTAAATCCACTGAGGCGACTTCCCGTATTTTCTGGCGATTCTGTGAGGCAGCATACATTTCATAAACGCCACGGACGATTTCCGCCTCTCTTGGGTCAATTACCAAAACATTGTCATGCTTTCCCCGTCTCCTGTAACCCGCCGGGACAACGCCGATCGGCCAGCCGCCCTGTTCCGCGTGTTTTCGGCTGTCTGCTCTCGCTCAAATCCTGCATGAGTTTTTGAAAGCCTGGGCGTTTCATATCTTTTCCGGAGAAAAATTCATCTTGCTGAATATCGATAATTTCGCCATGCTGGGTTTTGATATATTCCTTTCAGAAATTAATCTGCATCTCCAGCGATGTTTCGTTTTCAAAACCGGATCCCTTCGGACTGTCCCTGGCGTATATTGCGTATTTTATTTTGCCTGCCTATTCATGACCGTGTGCGGGCGCGCGTAACGCGCGTACTCAAAAACACTTTTTTTGTGACAGTCACATCATGAAAATGGTTGGCCAGCTCCGTCTTTTGTTGTAAACAAAATATCCGCGATGATCCAGATAATAACAAACGGTACAGCAATGCCAGTGCATGTCAAAACGAGTTGAATTAGACCGGTCACCGTATATCCGGCATAAAAATTATGAATGCCGAGAAGCCCTAAAAATATTGCCAGGATAATATATGTTCCGCGGGATTTTGTGCTGCGATTCACAATATTGTTGATGTTGTTGTTAATGATAACCGGCGTTTCGTTTTTGTGTATTCCGGTATCCAGAAACTCTCCGCAGTGTTTGCATTTTTTGGCATTTACAGAGATCAATTCATCGCAAAACGGACAGTGTTTCCGGAGATCGTTTACAATTTCAACAGATGTTTTCATGTCTGCGGCTTGAATTGGAAATTCCTGTCCGCGGATAATGAATTTTGTGTTGCAGTTTGAACAGATGAATTTTTTGTCCACCTGATTTTCCGCCATTTCATACTCAGCTTTGCATGCAGGACATTTAATTTTCATGAGATCCCCCGATATTACTTGCCAGCCATTAGCCAGCAAGGTTTGTTTTTTTATTCAAAACACATCCTTTTACGATTCCGAAAATTTCAGCTTGTTCGACCTCCGTCAGCAGATCCCATTTTTCGATGATAAATGACAACTTTTCATCAACGGCTGCAAAGGTGTCTCTCGCATTCGGACCAGCCAGATCCGAAAGATCAGAAATTTCACAATGGAATATTTCTGCAAGTCGGGAGAGTTTGGCAGCTCTGGGTTGAGATTTTCCCTTTTCCCACTGTTCGATACATTGTTTTGTGACGGATGCCTGTTTTGCAAAGTCCGTCATTGTCATTCCGCGCAGTTCGCGGAGCTTTTTGAATCGGTCCCTGTAAAAAATCATTCAAATCTCCATGTCTTGTGTTAACATATCATAAAAATCAAGAAATGACAAGGAAAAATATTAAAAATCATTATTTCCCCTTGACAATGCTTTTTTGATTATATTGTCAAACAAAGTCAAGAAATAGGGTCTTATGAAATTTTCAATGGAGTTGCCAGACGACCTGTATGAACTGGTCCAGGACTGGGCGAAAAAAATGAACTCGGAAATCGCAGCGTTGTTGTAAAAAAAGCCTTGCTCTATTTTTTGAGAAAAAAGTCAAGAAGAGGAGAGCCATGCAAAACGCGATGTATGAATTGGGTTGGCGGTTCGCGGAGGCTCTCTGCCGGGATCTCCGGGAAGACCGCCTTTTCATCCTTGGTCGAACTCCTGAATTCCCTGAATTTGCGCGCAAGAGATTTTTTTGTCCGGGAAGTTTGTGTTTTTCCTCAGCGGCGTTTCAGCGTGAGAAGCGCAGCGGTCAGCGTGAGAAGATAGCAGATCCACGAAAGATGCATCACCGGAGCCAGGCCGATTCGATACGCCAGCTGACCGATCGGCAGAAGCATGATGCCGGCCAGACCCCATGTCCCGCCGACAATCAGCGCCATCCGGGCGCTCAGACCGGGTCCGCCCTCCGCATTCCGGGCCATCGCCACCAGAATCGGATAGCCGGAACTCGCCAGAAGTCCGGCAAGACAGATCAGAAGCGCGGCCGCACGGTATTGCGCCAGAAGAAGATACCCGATCAGAACCGGAACCCCCAGCGCCAGCCCTCCAAGAATAAACGGTTTCGCCGGGCGTTTGCGGATCAGAACTCCGATCGTCAGCGAACCTGCCGCCGAGCCGGCTCCAAACAGCATCGCGCTCAGTCCTCCGAACGGAAGGCCGAGTCCGAGATCATTCACCAGCCAGGTCGGAAGAAGATTCTGAATCGTGATGGATCCCATGTTCAGCAGAAAGGCAATCAGCATCAGAGAGCGGAAACTCCACGGCGGCAGCTCCTCCTTCTGCTCCGCCTTTGCCGGATCCTCCGGCTTCGGCGCACTGCTCCGGTCCAGCGCCAGTTTGACATTCGTAAACCGGAGGGCAAGAATCAGAATCACCACCGGAATCAGCAGGAAGAACATTCCCTGCAATCCCCAGGAGCTGACCAGAAGCGCACTGATCCACGGTCCGATTGCGCTGCCGAGAAAACCGCTTGTCATAAACGCCGGAGTTGTGATGCTTGGCGCAATGCGGGTCACATGCTGAGTCCCGCGCAGTCCCAGCGGATGGACGATCGCAATGCCTGCCCCCACGATCAGCATCAGAAGGCAGATCAGGAAAAACGGCGTCGTTTCCGGCATCGCCGCAAGGAGAACGATCATTCCCGCCATCGCGAGTCCGAGCGCCAGGAGCCGCGGTGTCCGATGGTGCCGGTCGAGTAGCGCCGCCGGAATCTGCATGATGTTGCACCCGATGCTCATGCTGGTCAGAATCACTACGCCGAGTCCCAGATTCAGATTGAAATGGCGGAGCGCCACCGGAAGGACTCCCGGAAGGGTGCCGCCCAGAAGGTCCACCATGAAATGGGCTGCCGAGAGGGTTAGTATCTGTGTCCCGGGATTGTGCAGGGATGCGGGTATGATGCTGTGTTTTTTCATGACGGTTCCATCCTCATTCGCTGAAAGAAATGAACCGATACAATAGCATTCTCTCCGCGGAAAAGCAAGGGAGAAGAGCGGATTTTGTGCGAAACGTTTTCTTCCCCGCTGCTTTTTCGGCGTTCCTGAATGTGGGTTCCTACTTCCTGCGTTCCAGCGTGACGGCCGGAAATATGGACAGCGCGGAATCGGAGTGCGCGATCACTCCGATGCGTCGGATCCGACGCTCCGGATGCGGATTTTTCTTTTCCACAAGAAACAGCGAATATTCCTTGAAATCCGGAGCCCGGAAACGGTGCTCGTTCCCGAGCATGATCCGCTTCGGAGCGTACCAGTCGTCCAGATCGATCCCTTTCCGCAGCGGAAGACGGACGGTGGTGGAGTCCGCATATTCCAGAAGAAGCTCCGCCAGCACGGCGCCTTTTTTCTCCCCGGAGCAGTACATCGCGCTTCCCAGAAGGAAGAGACGTTCGACGCCGTTTCCCTCCGGATCCGGCAGAGTCATGATCGTTTCCGGCCTTGCGTTTTTCCATTTTTTCCCTCCGGCTGCCAGGGCCTGTTCTCCGATCGTGAAGGGGACGCCGCCGATGCCCGTTCTGTTCCCGAGCGCATGTTTCAGAAAGGAGAGACGGATTTCTCCTCCCTCCGTTCTCCGGCATACGCTTGAAAGCGGCGTTCCGGAAAGACGGAGAAGGTGCGCGTTTTCCTTTTTGATCCGCTCGGCGGCGGGCAGACGGTGCATCCGGACATCGTCCAGCAGGAGTGTCCCCGCCTTTCCGTATGCTCCGAAAATCACCGCCACCGCTTTCCGCGGCGCTTCCGGAAGGACAAGATCCATGGAGAATGTCTCCCACTTTCCGGGTGCGGGCGGCGCAAAGTTCTTCCGGATGCTGATCCGTTTTTTCTCGTCGGTTCCGTAGACGTGCAGATAGGGACGGGCGGAGCCGGACAGCGTCCGGAAGCGGGCGGAGATGCGGTAGGTCCCCGGGACCGTCAGATTCCGATATTCAAACACGTAGACCCCTCTTCCTTTCCCGGTCGCCGTCAGATTCAGCGCATACTTTCCGTTCCCGTCCGTGGTGTTGATGGTGACCGATCCGCCGGGTTCGTGCGCGGTCCGGATGATCCAGTCGATCGGGGCGCAGCGTTCGATTCCGCCGGCGGCATCGCCGCTCAGCTCTTCAAAGCCGGGGTTGGAGAGCAGTTCTTCGCTTTCGATCAGCTCCCGGGAGAGGAGGCGGAGCGGTTCGGCTGTCTGCAGATAGTAGAGACGGTTTCCGGTTTCCAGAACGCCGTCGCGAAGCGCGACTTTCCCGCCGCTTTCGTTCCGGACCGTGAGATCCGCATTGGCAAACTTCAGACGGTAGTTGCCGACACTGCTCCCCAGAACGGTCAGAAATCCTCCGTCCGTCCGTTTCAGCACATGACGCACGTCGAAATCCTCCTTCGGCAGCTGCGGATGCGTCCCGAGATACTTCTCGCAGGTGCGAAGGTGCTGCTGGCAGACTCCGAACACATGCAGCGGAAGCCGGGGCGACTGCGTGTGTTCATCGCTCAGATACGAGTTCCAGCCGAACGTGAAGAACTTTTCAAATCCCTCCTGAAGAAACCAGAAATGAATCGCGCCGGTCAGATAGCGGATCCGGTTCGGATCGTTCATCAGATGCCACATGTGCTCCGTCTGCCAGAACGGCATTCCGGGTTTCCGCGCGTGCACCATCGCCTTCATCTCCGGGACGTTCAGAAGCGCCTGGTACGAGTGAAGATTCCAGATGTCGACCACATCGGCCGCTCCGAGTTTGAGAAGATCCTCCGGCATGGCCGTGTCCACGGCTCCGGCAATCATGCTGAAACCGGTGATCAGGACCTTCGAGCGGGGATCGACAGCCCGGATCTCCTTTGCCGCCCGTTTCAGCAGTTCAAAATACTCCTCCGTGCTCCCGCTGAATGTGGCGGGATGGCCCGGCGTTTTGAAATCGCACTCATTGTAGATTTCGTAGAACGAGACGCGTCCTTTGAAGTGCTCCGCCACCTCCCGCACATAGGTCGACCACTCCTCTCCCGAGCGCGGCTTCCATCTTCCCGGCGACTCGGAATAGCGGATTTTCCCCTTCGACTCCGGCGGCGGTTCCGCCGCCCAGAGCGGAGGATACCCTAGAACCCCGAGAACTTTCACGTTGTTTTTTCTCATTCCGTCGATCATCCGGTCCGCGGTCCGGAAGTCGAATTCCCCCTTCCGCGGTTCCACCAGATGCCAGACCAGATCCGGCCGTCCCCACGACCGCGCCCAGCGAATCCCGAGCCGGTTCAGAATCTCCGGTTCCGCGACGGCCGCACAGCCCAGATACTCCGCCAGCTTCCCCTCCTTTCCCGCGATCGCTGGCTGGATCGAAAGATGAAAACGGAACGTGTTCCGCTCTCCGCTCCGCAGTTCGACCGAATAGAATCCGGCCTCCAGGTGCGGCAGCGGAAGAGTCACCTCCTTCTGGACCGTTTCCGCGGGCAGGGTGATTGTCCGGAGAATTTCCTGCACCGCCTTCCCATCGCGCGAAAGACGGATCGTGACCGGAACGCGGACCGGACGATCCGTAAAGTTGTTTGCGGAAAACCGGAGAAGAACTTCCTCATTCTCATAGCGGATCCGTCCGAAGGTGAAATCGAACGGGACCAGCGAATGAAAACCGCTCTTCCGCAGAGCGGGCGCGGCGAAGAACTGCGGATTTTCCAGATCGTTTGCCAGAAGCGAGCAGTCGGGATCGGCGCGGAACGGCTGCGAAGGATCGGATTCCAGCTCCTTCTGCGGAAGCTGGCGCGTGCTGACCATGATCCGCGTGACAAAAAACGGTGCCAGGCGTCCCACGGAGAGGCAGGGACTGAACGGCAGAAGCGTAAGTGGTTTTCGTGTGTTTCCGATCAGCCGTCCGTTCTGGTAGAAATAAAAACCGGAAGGTCCCCAGGTCACCGCCATGTTGACGGATTCTCCGGCTTTGACGGGGGAGTTGCGCTGCGTGGTCCCATGGGCCTTTTTTTCGTTTGTCCGGACAATGGCGGAGGGGCCTTTCCCTTTACCCGGATAGGAGTAGATGCCCAGTGCGGTCCGGGTTGCGGGGCTGTCCTCCGCGCCGCGCACGCAGAGGGCGAACGGCCAGCCGTCGCGCAGGTCCTTCAGATCCACGTTCGGCGTCAGCGTGATCTGCACGGTCCCGCCGGAGGGGTGGAGAACGCCGAACGAGGGATAGAAACGCTGTCCTCCCGAGTTCTCATACGTTTGTGCGCCTGCGACAAGCGCCGCGCCGAGAAGCAGAATCAAAATCCGTGTTTTCATGAAAGCTCCTTTCCGGATCCCGGTCCGTCGACCGGGCTTTCCGCTACTGTTTGTCCTGACGAAGCCAGACTCCTGCGTTGAGGAACGATCCGCCCCTTCCGTAGAAGCGGCTGGCGGGATTTTCGTAAATGTTCTGTGCGGCGATTTCGTATTGTCCGATTCCTCTCTGCGAGGCTCCGTGACCATCCGCGAAAACGCCGTTGACCTCCTGCCGTTTCTGATGCGGAACCCACAGAATGCTGGTCTGGGATGCGCTCCCGTAGACATTCGAAACGGAAAAATATCCCAGCGTATACTCCGGCGTATTGATCCGTTCCGCGTTCGCCCGGACGGAATCCACAAAAAGAACCGTCCGCGACGGCCGTGTGAAGGTGTTCAGCCGGACCTCCTCATTCACCGACGAGGCCGATTGAAGGTTGATCCCGTAATCCGGAAGTGCCCAGCCCGCATGCATCGGACTGCCCAGCCCCGCCGAAGGATCCTTCCAGAACTTGTCGTAATAGTCGTTGCCGCCGACCAGGGTCCGCATCCGCGACGGACAGCGGAAAGAGCCTTTGTTCGCATACGTTCCCCGGATCAGAAGATAGTCCCAGAAATCCTCGCTCCCGGCACGCAGATTGTCCCCGGCCGTCGGCACCGTTCCGTTCCCGTCCGCCGTGTACCCGAAATAGCCGAGCGAAAGCTGTCTCTGATTGTTCCGGCAGCTCAGGCTCCGCGCCTGCTCCACCGCTCCCTTCAGGGAGGGAAGCAGAAGCGAAAACAGAATCGCAAGAATCGCTATGACGATCAGAAGTTCTATCAAAGTAAAACTCTTTTCCGCCGATTTCATTTTTTCCCTCCCTGTTTCACGAGTCTGGAAATTCCAGTTTCAGTACGACTCTTTCCCGGAGTTCCGCCGCAGGTTTCCCGATGTGCGCGATCAGCATTTCCGCTCCGATCCGTCCGCACTCCTCCGCGGGGAGGATCGGCTGGACGGGAAATGCGGACTTCTCCTTCCGGACCGCGTCCCTTCCGCAGACCGGCGAAATCACTTTCAGATCCGGAAATTGCCGGATCAGGGAAACCTGCCGTCCGGAGCAGCAGACCGCGCGGTGCTTGCCCGTTGCGATTCTCTTTTCCGCCCTCTTCCAGATCTCTTCAATGGACGCTTTGAGAAAGCACGAGCTCTTCCACGGAATTCCCGCCTCGCGGAAGGCGCGCCGGATCCCGTTCAGACGTTCGCCGGAGAACACCGAAAGCGAATCCTCCAGATAGAGCGTGTCGGGATATCCGGCTGCGATTGCGCGGCGCGCGGTCTGATAGCCGTAATCCTCTCCGTCGAGCAGGACCACTCCCCCGCGGACCTTCTCCTGAAGCGGAATTATGTGCACCTGCGGAATGTTCCGCTCCTCCAGAAGAGCCATGATCCGTTCCATGGAGGGCGGGGTCCAGATCCACAGAACCCCGGAAAGACCGCTTTTCAGCTCTGCGGCAAGAAGGCTCTCCGCCCCGTCCGCAAACTGAATCGGATGGATCATGCAGCCGTGCCGACTTGCGCTCCGGTAAATCCCGCAGAGCGTCCGCTGAATCTGTTCGTCGAAAAACGTGTAATCCCCGTTCCCGACCAGAATCCCGAGAACGGGTTTCCGCATCGTCCGCTGCAGAAGAAGCGGATTGAGAAAGGTTCCGTAATGCGGACGGCTGATCAGAAGTCCCTCGTCGCAGAGTTTCCGGAGCGCCTTGCGGACCGTTCCGCGCGAGGCGTGAAACAGTTCGCAGAGTTCCTTTTCCGTCGTCAGCGGTTTCTGTCCGTCTCCGGGTGCGGCGCTGGCGATCATCAGGTAGACGTGATGACGGATCCGGTGATAGACCGGCTGAAATCCGGATGACGTTTCCTGATCCATCTGATTCCTCCACTCAGAAAAAATGAAAGTGTACAAATATGAACAAATCTGGATTAATTATACAACATTTCCCGGGAAATGTCAAGAGGGGAAGAGAGGCGGTCGGCGGAAAAATCGGGATTTTCTCCGCCGCACGGGGAAAACGGACCCCTGTTCGCGGAGATCAGGAGAAGCGGATCCGGTAGATTTTCGGAATCAGATATTTCAGAATCGCCGCGGCAGGAACCGCCAGGATCATGCCGGTGACTCCGCCGATCAGGCCGCCCAGAAGAACGACGATGATCGTTTCAAGTGTCGTCAGCCCGATCGCCCCGCCCACCAGGGTTGGATAGAGAAACAGCTGCTCCAGAACGGCGTTGATCAGAAGATAGGTGGCGCCCACGCCGATCAGCGTCATCAGCAGATGTCCTTCGCAGAAGGTCAGGCAGACCGTGAAGGTCGCCGCAAAGCTTGCAAGCGGACCGATGAACGGAAGAAGAATCGTCAGCCCCGCCAGCACTCCCAGCGGAAGCGCGTACGGAACCGAAAACACCGAGAACAGAAGCGTGTAAAGCGCACTTTCAATAAGAATAATCGAGATGTAGCCGCGCACCCACCGGTTGAACATCCGGCTGATCGAATTGATGATCTCGGAAGCCTCCTTCCGGGAGTTTTCCGACGTCTCCGGCATCCAG
>ERZ824600.5199-NODE-5199-length-10819-cov-3.829710_pt1 | contig 10819 bp, 8 predicted proteins | sample MGYA00519933_ERZ824600 | MGnify/ENA primary metagenome ERZ824600 (study PRJEB31778, sample SAMEA3449178) | human gut metagenome | biome: human gut; feature: human-associated habitat; material: faeces | place: United Kingdom | collected 2010/2012 ... | reverse complement strand
TCAAAACGATCGAATAAACGCGAACCGGAACGGGTTTATACGGCATCTATATTAACCAGCGATCAAAATTGTTAAATATATGGTCCATATGCCTTGAAATATAAAATATGCTTGACATTATTGCTTTTAAATGGCATAATAAATTCAGTTAATTTTATCATTAAACCACCATATTTTTATTCTATTTGTTTTGACAATAATAGAATGCAGCATTCAACACAAGAATTAATATTATTAAAAGAATTATTACAACTTATTTCTTTATATGTGTTTATAATTTTATCTCTTGTTAAGATTTTAAAATTTTTGATGTAAAAATCTTTATTTGGTATAATTGAAAAGTTTTTTTCATACATAAATTTATTTAATTGATTTTTATAAGTTAATGAATATTTAAGTTTGTCGATAGTCGAATCTTTTGTGTCATTGATATAATTAATCAATTTATCATCAGAGTCATTTAATATAAAATTTTCAGAAATATATTCTTTTGCTAATTCAATGAAATCATATTGATAAACACCATTAACATCTAAATCAGATAATAGTGATAATATATAGTTAATAAAAAATTTATTTGGTCCAATTATCATATATTGATTTGCATTAATGCTATTTCTATGATTATATACTAAGTAGGCAATTCTATGAAGTGCAACAGTAGTTTTACCTGAACCAGCAACTCCTTGGATAATTAAGTTTTTTCCAAAATCTTTTTTAATTATACTATTTTGCTCGCTTTGAATTGAAGAAATAATATTTTTTAAACGATTATCAACATTAACATATAAATATGGTTTTAGTAATTCATCATTTGCAACTGTATCAACATTAGTAAATGATTTTAATATACCATTTTCTATATTATACTGTCTTTTAATTTTTAAAGTACCATCAATTATTCCATCATGAGCATTATAAGAAGCATTTCCAACACTTGAATCATAATATAAACTTGAAATGGGGTTCTCCAATCAACAGTAATTATATTATTATCATAGTCAGTAACTCCAATTTTGCCAATATAGCAAATATCTTCTTTGTTATGGTTGTCAACGAAATCAATTCTAGCAAAATAAGGTTTTTTAATATTTGTTTTTAAATTATTAAGCTTTATTTTTGTTGTGGAAATAGCATTATCTAGAAATTCTGTATTAGATTTATATAATGATGGAAGCGAATTAAGAGAAAGTTCAGTATCCTCAATTACTTCCTGATATTGTTTTATAGTATTATTTAAATGTTCCTTTTCAAATTCAAAATCCATATTATAATCTCTTTTTTCAAAAAAAAAGAATTTAAAGATATATTTATTCTTTTATCATATCCATATATGTTAAAAACATATTTAAACTAGGACCAATAGTTGGAACAAATTCTTTATCTTCAATAATCTTTTTTAATTCATCAATTGTAACATATTTTACTTCACTAACTTCGTCTTCTTGCATTTTTATGTTATTTAAGTCAATATCTTGTTCTATGTGCCATACATCAACATAGTCATATTTTCTTTTAATACTACCAATTAATTCAGCTTTATCCATATTTGGTTTAATACCTAATTCTTCTTCAAATTCTCTAGCACAAGTCATTTCGCTTGTTTCACCAGTAGAAGCCGCTCCACCTGTTTCGTTCCACATATTAGGAAACATTTTTTTGCTGGCTGATCTTCTTTGAATTAATAATTCTTCTTTACTGTTTGTAATCCAAATATGTATTGATAAACGATACTCACCAACTTCAGGTTTAGTACTTCTTTCAACTGTTTTTCCTGTTTTGTTCTTTTTCCCATCATAAATATCTACTATTTCCATATATAACCAACCTTTCTAACATTATTATATCATACGGCAGACTATGTCCGCAACCTAACCACTCAAAAACCCATAAAAAAAGCAAACCTCTCTTGAAATAGTTTGCGAAAACAGTGTAATAACTGTTACGTGCTCCAACGCACAATCAAATTTATTTAAACGGTCTATGCCATAATATAGTCTATGCTACTAAATATCGGAACCTCAAGATTACTCTTTTGTTCTATGTTTACAATATGCATAATTATTCAGGGAGGTTTCCAATGAATATAATGTAAAGTGGTAAGGTGAAGTCTACCCTTTTTTATCATATATTGTTAAAAACTTGGTTTTTATTTATGTATTTAGAATGGAATAGCATAATTTTTATTATTTGAAACTTTTTTAATATCATATTTAAATAAAATATAAAAATATGTTATAATATTCTTGCTATTAGTTAGGAGTATTATAATGGGGTGTAATAAATTAAAAAATCGAATTAATGATGTAGTTAATGCAAATATATATAGTGAAAGTCCAGAATTTCCAAAAAGAGGTATGTTAATTGAAATTACTAATTTATGCAATGATGCGTGTATATTTTGCTTTAATAAGAATATGGCGAGGGAAAAGGGATACATTGACTCAAAATTAGTAGATAAAGTCTTAAATGAAGCTTATGAATTAGGAATGAGAGAAGTTGGATTTTATACTACTGGAGAACCTTTATTGAATAAAAAATTAGAAGATTATATATATAAGGCAAAAGATATTGGATACAAATATGTATATATAACTACTAATGGGGTATTGGCTGATATTAGTAGAATGAAAAAATTAATAGAAAAAGGTTTAGATAGTGTTAAATTTTCAATTAATGCTATTGATAGTGATGAATATAAATTTATTCATGGTAAAAGTGATTTTGAAAAAGTTATTGCAAATTTAAAAGAATTATATAATTACAAATTAAAACATAATGTTCCAATTAACATATTTGTGTCTTATATTAAGACAAAATATACTGAAAAAAGTACAGCAGAAATTGAAGAATTTTTTAATAATATCTGTGATGAAGTTGCAATAATGAATGTAGATAATCAAGGTGGGTTACAGCCAGAAATTAATGATTTACTTTTATCTGAATCAGATGTAGAATTAGATACGACTAAAAAATTGCCTTGTTCATATCCATTCAAATCTATAATTATAACTAGAGAAGGATATTTAACTGCATGTTGTTTAGATTTTCAAAATTATTTAGCATATGCTGATTTAAATAAAGTGTCATTAAAAGAAGCTTGGAATAATGAAATTATTAGAAAATTAAGAAGAAAACAGTTAGAATCAGATCCGTCAAATACAATATGTTCTAATTGTGTTTATAATTCAAATATTCAGCCAATACCATTGGTAAAAGAATTATCAAGTGAATTTGAATATAATAATTTTTCTGATAGAGAATGTTTAGTTAAGAGAATTAATGATTTTCTAAATTTTAAGAATAATAAATAAAATTACTATAAAATAAAAATCCAATTTATACATTTTGGTTAGGAAGCGTAATAATTTAAATTATTTACTGATGATTGAATTACATCTTTAATAATATATTTATAAATTAATTAACAAAATAATGTTGTGTAGTTGTAAATAATGTGAGATCAAATTTGTAAAAAAATTAAAGCAATATGATACAATCAGTTTAGTTATTGTTAAATATTGCTTTTTAGTTGCTTCTAGATGATTAAAATATTTAATTATCTAGAATGTAGTGTTACAATTGATGTGACACTATTTGTATATAACACAATTAATATAGGTATTGTAAAGTAATAAAAAAAATGTTATACTTAATTAAGATTGGAGTATAAAAAATGAAAAAAACAAATTACTTATTATATGCTTTTTTCTTGATATTTGTAATTGGAGGTGTCATTTTCTATTTGTTCTTTGTAGATGATGGTATTCCAAATATGGACGAAGAAAAAAAGGATAATTATAAATTTAGTGTTGAATATACAAAAGTACCAATGGATAATATATTTGTTTATAAAACAGAAGAAGAAATAATAAATATTTTAGAAAGTGGATCAGGAATTGTTTATTTAGGCTTTCCAGAATGTCCTTGGTGTCAAACTTATACAGTCTATTTAAATGAAGTAGCAAAAGAAAATGGTATTGAAAAAATATATTATTTAAATATTAAAGAAATGCGTAGCAATAATACAGAAAATTATCAAAAAATAGTAAAATTATTAGATAGTATATTAGAAAAAGATGAAAATGGAAACAAAAAAGTATATGTTCCTCAAGTTGTATTTGTAAAAAAAGGTGAAATAATGGCTGGTGATAATGAAACAAGTATGATATCTAATGGAACACCAAGTGATTATTGGAATAGTGATAAAATCGCAAATTTTAAACAAAAAATATCAGGTTATATTCAAAAATCAGAATTAAATTATTGTACATCTTGTAACTAATCTTTTCTTATGAAAAGATTTTTTACTATACAATTTTAAAAAAAAATGTTATAATTTTATAGAGGGTAGAAGTATGAAAAAGATATGTTTTTACATTTTAATATTGTTATCATTAACTTCTTTATCTGTAAAAGCTGATACTTGTAATGATTATGAGTTAAGAGTAAGAGATAGTTTAGGAAAAGAAGAAATTTTAAAATGCTATACTGATTATAATGAAGCTAAAAAAGCTATGAATGCATACGAAAATGATGATAAACATATTAGTGTATTATATAAAAATGATAATTTAATAAATGCAAAATATGCTTTTGTAAAATTAGATGGTTTTTCAAGCATATTAAATAAAGATGGTTATGGTGGTTTAACTTATATATATGAAAATGCAAGTGATTATAAAAATGGTAAGTACCGCTACACATATTTATCTGGTGATTGGGGTGGAGATGCTGCCTTTATTGATTACGATGAAAAATATGATATGATAAAACTAAAAATAAGTGGTATGGTAGGATATGTTAGATATAAATATGCAACAATTGTTCCAATTGTTGATCTATATGAAAATACTGTTTCTCCTAAAATTGATAATTTATCATTAAGGGGTGGACCTAGTAGTTCTTCCCAGGCGTATGGTAATATTCCACGAGGAACGTATAAATATTCTGATGTAATAGATGATGGAACATATAAATGGTATAAAATTGATTATAATGGAAATGAAAGATATGTAGCTCAAAATAAAGGAGAAACATATTTAAGTGTTAATACTGGTATAAATATAAAAACATATTATAAAACGGACAACAAGTATTTTTATCATATTTACAAAACAAATGGTACTAAAACGACAACACTTAATTTATCATACTATAGTTCTGTAGCTGATATTTTAGAAAAGAATACTAAATATTATAGTTTTGATGGAAATTATTTTTATAAAACAGCCTATGATATGTTAGATGATTATAAAAATGGAAATTATACAAGAGCAGTTAATAAAGACAAACCACATTTTTCTTATTATCAGTATTTACCATTACATTCAATAACTGGTTATACAGCTGAAGATTTTAATAGAATCATTCAAGAAAATGGTTATACTAAATTACCTGATCCAAATATAAAATATGTTGATGAAAATGGTAAATTTATTGCTGGTATAGATCGTAAAGGTATTTCAACTTTATTTGGAAAAGGTGATAGTTTTATAAATGTTTCTAAAAATTATGGTGTTAATGCTTTTAGTATATTTGTAACTGCTGTTTTAGAAGGTGGAATGGGTACTAGTGAACTTGCTATCGCTAAAAATAATCCATTTGGTCATAATGCTTATGATAGTTGTGTTTTTACTTGTGCTTCTAGTTATAAAGATTTAGAAGAAGCTATTGCAAGTCACGCTAAAAATTATGTTGGTGCTTATGGTATACCAACTTATGCTTATTATATGGGTGCTTTTCTTGGTAATAAAGGAAGTGGTATGAATGTTAATTATGCATCTGATCCTTATTGGGGCGAAAAACAGGCTCGAATAGCTTATTATAATGATGATAATTATGGTGGACTTGATTATAATAAAAATACTATTGGTGTTAAATTAACAAGTGAAGCATTACCTGTTTATAAGGAACCAGATTTAAATAGTACAATTATCTATAAACTTCAAAATGAAAAATATAAATATAAAACTTCTAATATGAGTCTGATTGTAACAGAATTAAAAGAAGATAGTAATGGTAATTTATGGTATAAAGTTTATACTGAAGTTGCTTTAACGGAAGATAGAAATGTTTCTTCTAATAAAAATGAATATTTATTTGAATATAGTTATGGTTATGTTGAAGCAAGTAAACTTTATGTTAAAAATAATAGACCTGTAATAGAAGGTATTGCTGATAAAACAATTCATTTAGGTGATTCATTTGATGAATTAAAAGGAGTTAAAGCTACAGATAAAGAAGATGATGATTTAACTGAACAAATTGTAATTGATGGTAGTGTTGATACTTCAAAAGCTGGTAGTTATGATTTAGTATATTCTGTTACTGATAGTAATAGATTTACATATTCAAAAAAAATAACTATAAAAGTAGTTGGTGATAGTATTCCTGTTATAAACGGTAATACAATTACTATTTCTGAAGGAAAAGAATTTAAACCTTATGAATATGTAACGGCTTATGATAGTGTTGATGGTGATATAAGCTCTAATATTGAGGTTGTTTCTAATAATGTAAATACTAAAGCTGTTGGGATTTATAAAGTTGTTTATAGAGTTATGAATAGTAAGGGTATTGAAACTAAAAAAGAAATTATTGTAAATGTTGTTAGCGATTTAATACCTAATTTATATGTTGCTAGTATGGAAACTACTATTAATAATCCAATTAATTTAAAAGATTATATAACTGTTTATGATAATGAAGATGGCAATATAATTGATAGAGTTAGTATTGATGGTGATATTGATTTTAATAAAGAGGGTATTTATAAAATTAGTATTTCTGTTAGTGATTCATTTGGCCATATTGTTAGTAAAGATGCTAAAGTATATGTAAAAAAATATATTCAAAAAGATGGAGCGTTTTATTTAGAAAAAATGAATTATAATGGTAAAACTTTAGATGTAAGTGGTTATTTGGCAATAATTGGTATTGATAATACTGGTGATACTACGTATGATTTGATTTTTTCTGATAAAAATAGTAATATGAAGTATGTTTTTGAGCTTAATCCTTATATAAGTGATAGTTATACAAGAACTTATAGCGATAATAAAAATAAGTATACAAAAATATGGTTTAAGGATAGTATTGATTTAAAAGATGTTCCAAAGGGTGAATATACACTTTATATAAGAGCAAGAAAAGATAATTATGAAGCTTTAAATTTGTTTAGAAATATGTTTTTATTAGATGTTACAAAAAAGATATCTGATGAAGATGGTAGGGGCTATTATTTTAGAAATAATAATTACGAAAGAGAATTTCCAATGGAAGTACTTATTAGTGATAATGGTTTAATAGCACCTGGTTCAACTAAACATTCATCTAATATGTATAATAGTATTAGTTCTATTGATTTTAATAAAAATTTAAATATAACAGGTTATTCTTTTAACATTAATGGTGATTATAAGGCTTTAGTTAAAAGATATTTAGTTGTTGAAAATATTGATACTGGAAATAGATATACTTATGAGATTGGTAGTGTAAAGGGTAATCAAATAAATTTAAATGTTGATGATGGTTATTTAAGAACATATGCTTGGTTTAGTGCTAGTATTGATATTAAGGATTTAGAAAAAGGCAAATATGTATTTTATGTTAGAACAATTAGTTTAAATGGTATTGATGATTATGGTGAATTAAAGGATGTTTTCTTAAAAACTTTACCGAATAAATTTACTTTAAATAATAAAGAATACACATTATCTTATAATAAAAATTCATGGTTCCGTTTAGAACTTATTGTCTCTTAATTTACAGATTGCTATAAAAAAATATTTACATTTAAAAAAAATGTTGATATACTAATAATAGGGAGTGGGAGATATATATGAATATAAAGAAAATATTATTATGTTTAATTTGCATGCTATTTGTTGGTAGTGTAAGTGCTATTGAAGATTGTCCTGGTAATGCTAAAGTATGTTTTCAATATCCAGCAAGTGTTAAAGCTGGTGAAGAATTTGAAGTTACAATGATTATCAAAGATGCTAGTGATTTAAAATATGTTAAGGCTACTAATTTTAGAGCTGATGGTGTTACTGACACTGGTACAGATGCTACTGCACTTTCAGGTTTTGTTGGTACAGGAACTAATTTAAGTCCTTTTAAAGCTTTTAATTTAGTAACTGGTCTAGAAGTAACTAGTTCAACTGGTAAAAATGGTACTGTTCAAGTATTAAAATTTAAATTTAAAGCTGAAAGTTCTTTAACTACTTCTGATTTAATTCATATAAGAATGGATGAAGTATTTATTGGTTCAAATGTCGATGGTACAAATACAACTAATATTTCTAATGATGATGGATACTGTATTACTATAAGAGTTACTACAAATGCTGTTACTCCAACTTGTAAAATTGAAAATGGTAAATACTATGATAAAAATGGTAATGTTGTAACAAAAGAAAAATACGAAGCAGATTGCAAAACAACACCAAAATGTAAAATTGAAAATGGTAAATATTATGATAATGCAGGTAATGTAGTTTCAAAAGATGTTTATGAAGAAGCTTGTGGTAATCCAGATACTGGTATTAATACAACTTTAATAGTAGTAGTTGCAGGTACATTATTTGTAATTGGTTGTTATGCATTTTTCAAAAAAAGTAAAATGTATTATTAGTAGAACATAAGGTTCTACTTTTTTTTATAAAAAAAGCATAAGTAGTATAATTACTTATGTTAAATTTTTTAGCCACCTATAATAACTGGTATATTTCCATGTAGATGTAATCTAATCAAACCACAGATTATTAAATGTAGGGGATAAATTATATAAAAGAACCATTTAAAATTTTTCCATTTTCCTCTTTGACCATTATATTTTGCGAGTAATGGAATAGAAAATATTGTTCCCATTTGAATAATACCATACCATATATTAATAAAAATACTATACACTATTGCATATGTACTAGAAAATATTGTTTGGCTAATCATTTGTTTTTTAAAATCATTTTTATATGCATAATTATAAATAATAATCATTACAGCAACTGAACTCCAATCGGAAGGAAAACCTAATATACATAATAATATAGTTAATATGAATTTCCAAATATTTTTAATTTTTAAATCTTGTACCATAATTCCAATAAGACCTAATGATAAAGACCACATTATACTTGTTTGATTAAAAAATGTTCCATTTATAAAAGGTATATAATTGATTCCAAATGCAAAACAATAAGCAAAATGAGATATTAAGGCAAATAATAAAAGTCTTAATAAATATTTTTTTCTATTGTGTGTATAATAAGCACCTTCAGCTATAAAAAAACAAAAAATAGGTGCAACAATTCTTCCGATTAGATGAAGAAGTAAGATTAAAGTACCATTATTGTATCCTGGTTTTAATACCCATAATAAATGGTCAAATATCATAGCAAGTACAGCTATAAATTTTAGTTGATTAGAATTTAAATTTTTTTTCATAAACATCATCCTTTACTAACTATATTATATCATTAATTATAATAAAAAAAACTAACTTTTCGTTAGTTTTAGTAAATTTAGAAAAATCTAAATATTATATCAGATTGGTGCGGGTGAAGGGACTTGAACCCCCATGGATATACCACTAGATCCTAAGTCTAGCGCGTCTGCCAATTTCGCCACACCCGCAAGTGGTGGACCCTATAGGACTCGAACCTATGACCGCTCGGTTATGAGCCGAATGCTCTAACCAACTGAGCTAAGGGTCCAACACGTATTTAATGATATCATATTTTTTTTTATTATGCAATAGTTTAGTTGAAAAAAAATAAAAAATATAGTATACTTTACTTGAAGGAGAGTATTTATGAATATATATAATACACTAACAAGAAAAATAGAAGAATTTGTACCAAATAGTGATGTTGTTAAAATGTATACTTGTGGACCAACTGTATATCACTTTGCACATATTGGCAATTTAAGAACATATTTAATGGAAGACATATTAGAAAAAACTTTAATTTACAATAATTATAAAGTTGATCGCGTAATGAATATTACTGATGTTGGACATTTATCAAGTGATTCTGATTCTGGTGATGATAAAATGGTTAAAGGTGCGATTAGAGAACATAAGACTGTTTTAGAAATTGCTGATTATTATACTAATGCTTTTAAAGAAGATACAAAAAAATTAAATATTAAATGGCCAGATACTGTTATTAAAGCAACATCTTGTATAGATGAATATATAAAAATAATAGAAGTTTTATTAGAAAAAAAATATGCTTATGTATCAAATGGAAATGTTTATTTTGATGTTACTAAATTAGAAGATTACTATAAATTAACAAATCATCAAATAGATGATATGGTTGTTGGAGCTAGAGAAAATGTAAGTGAAGATATTGGTAAACACAATCAAGCTGATTTTGTATTATGGTTTACAAAATCTAAATTTTCAGATCAAGAATTAAAATGGGAAAGCCCTTGGGGTATTGGATATCCTGGATGGCATATAGAATGTTCTGGAATCAGTATTAAATATTTAGGCGAATATTTAGATATTCATTGTGGTGGCGTTGATAATATATTTCCGCATCATACTAACGAAATAGCTCAATCAGAAAGTTATTTAGGTCATAAATGGTGCAATTACTGGTTTCATACAGAACACTTAAATGATAAAAATGGTAAAATGAGTAAATCATCAGGTGATTTTTTAACAATATCATTACTTGAAAGTAAAGGTTATAATCCACTTGCTTATAGGTTAATGTGTTTACAATCTCATTATAGAAAACAATTGGTTTTCTCTTATGAAGCTTTAGATGGTGCTTCTAATACATATATTAAACTAAAGAAT